>JACCDP011086863.1_pt1 | contig 10139 bp, 17 predicted proteins | sample 7445841 | NCBI WGS metagenome assembly JACCDP01 (sample SAMN15323441, study PRJNA562643) | freshwater metagenome | isolation source: river surface water | place: USA:Blue River Watershed | collected 2017-08-17
CGCCGCGGCGGAAGCAACTGCCAAATGTTGCACTGAGTGTTGAAATTTTGGTCCGCTAGCTCAGCTGGATAGAGCAACTGCCTTCTAAGCAGTAGGTCTCAGGTTCGAATCCTGAGCGGATCACTAAACCCTTCTCATAGTGGAGGGTTTTTCTTTTTTTATATATGCCCTACTATTCTTACGTAATCAGATCCATAAATCATGGCATCTTATATAAAGGCTCTACCCAAAATCTCGAGCAAAGATTAGACTATCACAATCAAGGGAAAGTTACCTTCACCTCTAAATATCTACCTTGGGAGTTAGTTCTTTTTGAGCCCTTCGATACTCGTGTAGAAGCTGCTAAACGCGAAAAATGGTATAAATCTGGTACAGGAAGAGATTGGATTAAAAGCCAAATAGAACAACTATAGTTGATAATAGAGCAATCCGCCGCGGCGGATAGGTCTTTGGTTCGAACTTTTCTCTTCGACTGAAAGGAGAATATCCAAACGGGATCACAAAAGGAGTCCACTTCGAAACGAAGCGGACTTTTTTGTTTATACCGAATAAAGCTTGCTTTAATGAGGGTAGAACAAAAAAGGCTGGGCTTTACGCAGTAAAGTGGACGCTATGCTTGGATTGAGCCCAACGCAAGTGTTCACGAAGTAATCCAATTACAAACAACCCTTACATTTAGAACAAAAAAGGCTGGGCTTTACGCAGTAAAGTGGACACTATGCTTCGATTGAGCCCAACGCAAGTGTTCACGAAGTAATCCAACACCGAATTAACCTTTTCTGTAATGAGGTTAAAATAACTGAAGGTATTACTGCTTAATCAACTTATTCTGCTGAATAAACTGTCCATTCAAGGTATAAAAGTTTAAGAAATAGGTTCCAGGTGCTAATGTGTTTTCAAAGTCAATTTGCAATCTCGGGCTATCCATTGCATATTCTGCAATCAACTTTGCATTGGCATCAATCAACTGCAAGGTTATTTGTTCTTCTTGCTCTTGAGGACCTTCAATGATGCTGTGTGATGTCATTGGATTCGGATAAACTTTGAATACCGGGTCCGGTTTGTCTAACATGACCACCGTGGGTCCAATGGGAACCAACTTGTCGGGTTGTTCAAACCCATTATGAATCCATCGTGTACCTACCAAGCCGCCATAAATAATGGGCTCTCCAATGGTATAAACCATGACCTTATTGTTTGTTAAGGAGAACCCTGAAGCAGGAGAAGCCCACCTTCCTGCGGCCGCATAAACTACACGATCAGGCATATTTGTTTGTGCAGTCAATGAACTGCCTGCAACAAGAATAAAGAACAAAACCGTTGTTTTCATTAGGGTATAATATTAAATTCAATAACACTTACTTTGTTAAGACAGGTTCCTCCAGACAAACTAGTTCCCGCGGGTAGCCAAAGTGGTAAAATCGTATAACTATGGGTGTAAACCAAATTAGAATAAGATGCTGGCTGAGTCCCTTGACCTACCTTGGTTGGAACGCCTGCAACTTCTATAGCCGTTGATTCATATGAAGTTGAGTTACAACTACCTGCTCCTGATTGGTAGCCCGTAGCAGTTGGTGCAATATTATAAATTACACTTTCAACCTTCCACACCTTTCCGGCAGGAACAGTTTCCAAGGTGGTCACTAATTTCACTTGATTAAATTGTAAATTACCCTGGGCTTTTAACGCTCGAAAGCAAATGAAAATCAATATAAAAAGTAAGGTTTTCATGGGACAATATTGAATTCAATAATACTTAATAATCCCCCAACCGGGCCACCAGCACCAAAAATCATCGAAGAGCCACCTGAAAACCAAAATGGAAAATTGGCAACTTGTGTTGAGGTATTTTGCTGCCTAAGATTATAAATAACACCATTATATTGCATTTGTGCGTATGTATTGCTCGTCGATGGGAGCATACAATTTTCAATTTTCCAAACCTTTCCAGCAGGCACAATAACCGGTGTTGTGTTTGCTGCAGTAAATTGCATATTAATAACTTGATTGAACTGCAAATTACCTTGTGCTTTTAACGCTCCAAAGCAAATGAAAATCAATATAAAAAGTAAGGTTTTCATGGGACAATATTAAATTCAATGATACTAAAATAACGAAATGACGAAGCATTACTACTGCTATGCCCTAAAACTGTTCCTGAGGGAATCCACAACGCGGGTGCATCCGACCCTCTGTAATACGCTCCGAAATTATTGTTAAAATCACCGATATATTCAAATGCTATCGAATTATTGAGGTATACATACATCGTGGTTGAGTAAGAACCCATCGTTTCTATTTTCCATGTTTTTCCGACAGGTACCGTCCATTGTGCCGTATTATTAGCCGTGGCATTGAGCAACAACACTTGATTAAACTGCAAGTTTCCTTGGGCATTATACGTTCTAAGTATGAACAGAACCAATACAAAAAGAAAAGTTTTCATGGTACAATGTTAAATTCTAAAATCGAAATCGCATAATAAAAAGTTGTTGTTGAACAGCAATTACCTGCAGCCTGTAATTGAACCTGATCCCCTGCTTTTAACCAGATAGGAAAGGGGTTTATCGTTGTTTCAGTTGAAGCAGTAGTTAAGGCAAATGTACCCCATCCTCCTCCAGCCTCCACATTAATTTTACGTGTTACCGCACTATTAGCCAGCGAAGGGGAAGCTGATTCTATTTTCCATACTTTACCTGCAGGAACGGTCCATGTAGGACTCGTATATGAAAAAGAGCCACTTCCAGTACCCGTATAGGTTACTACCTGATTAAACTGAAGATTACCTTGAGCCTTAACAAGCATACAAAGCATACAGAGGCAAACAAAAGCAACGGTTCTCATGGTACGATATTGAATTCCATGATGCTCACCCAACGATAATAATTGCATCCTAATGAATATAAAGTAGTCCCAGCAGGAAGCCAAGATCCTTTGGCCTCTCCGGCATACGAATATGCCGATCCATAAATATGCACACTACCAGCTCTGAATGCCACATTACTCCCATCGTAAGAAAATCTACATTCATAATAACCATCCGCTGCCGTACCAAAGCCTTCAATTTTCCATACTTTACCCACGGGGACAGTTCCCAATAACACATTGGAGGCCTGCGTTGTCGACAAAAGCAAGGCTTGGTTAAATTGCAAATTTCCCTGTGCCAACAACCTTAATGAAAAGAAAAGAAAAACTATAATTATTGTTTTCTTCATGGGATTATATTAAATTCTATTATGCTAATAAGTCCTGTGTAACAACCATTTGTACACGTCATGTTTGCAGAACCAAAATTCCATTGGAATCTTCCGCAAAAATTAGAATCAAGCCAAAGTGGGAAAACAACATGTCCAGTTGTTACTGGACATAATGTAATCGTTCTTTGAGTCGATCCAATTACCGAATAGTTTTTCGTTAGGGGGGAACATAACCATAATTCTCCCCAATTAACAGATGCACTTTCAATTTTCCATACCTTATTATTTGGAACGCAAAAGACTATTGTGTCATAGGTATTAGTAGCTGTAGGAATATCCGCAGTTAACGTATAATTTACAATCCGATTAAACTGCAGATTGCCTTGTGCGTGTGTAGTTAATACAGCGAAGAAGGCTGTTACAACAATAAATATCCTTCGCATCACTATTAAAAACCGTCGGTAGTATAAATTAAGGTATTCGCTGTGGAAGAATATCCGGCAGCTCCTCCACCTCCTGCAGCCGCTCCTGCGATGGCTGTCCATGCTGACCCGTTGTAATAATAAAATCCGGGCGTGTTATCTGATTGATAAATTAACAAGCCCGTAGCTGGCGTAGAAATTGCATTGCGCTGGGTTTGTGTCATCGTCGGCAATAAGAATCCTTTAGTGGTAGAATTCACCTCTAATGCGGCCGATGCGTTTGGTGCTACGGTACCGATACCTATACTTGATCCGTTGTTAAAAATATTAGAGCTATTTAATACCCACTGTGTTCCATCCCAGTACGGCGTATTTCCAGCCGCTGAACCACTTGCCAATAATCCGGCAGGACCTTGGGGACCCGTTGGACCTTGGGGACCAGCTACGCCGGCAGGGCCGGTTGCACCCGTAGCACCAGTTAACCCTGTTGGTCCGGTAGCACCCGCTGGACCTTGTGGACCGGCGGCTCCCGTAGCACCAGTTAATCCTGTTGGGCCAGTAGGACCTGCAGGACCCGTTGCGCCGGCCGGACCTTGTGGACCGGCAACGCCAGCCGGACCAACTAATGAAACTCCTGCGGGCCATGTGCCATTTGCTTTAGGGCCATAAAGTGTATTTGTAGCGGTGTTAATATAAAAATCGCCATTAACTCCGGTTCCTGCAGTAGGATTGGTATTGCCGTTTAAAACCGCTGTTCCGTTTGTTCCTGCCGGACCTGCTGCGCCAGTTGCCCCTGTAGGACCCGCTGGACCCGCTGCTCCTGTAGCGCCCGTTGCACCCGCTGGACCTTGTGGACCGGCTACGCCTGCCGGACCCGTTGCTCCTGTAGCGCCCATTGCACCTGCAGGACCAGTTGCGCCGGTAGCACCTACGTTCCCTTGTGGACCCTTGATGTTTCCTGTTAACGTCCAAGTTGAAGCCGCAGATTTATAATGTACATCACCAGTGGCTGTATTCAAATAAAAATCACCAATATTTCCTAAAGCTGCGGCAGGAGCAGTTGCTCCATATCTCCATTGATTTAATTGCACTCCGGCTGTTTTTGCATACAAGGCATAAGGAGCACTCATAAGTCGTTGCGAGCCATAGTCTAAATAATTCGTTCCATTTGCAAAATCTACCCCTAGACTAACCCAATAATTTCCAGTAGACCAATTGATAGTGGAAAATGTACCAGAAAGCACAGTTCCTTGCCCAATAACAAAATTCACAAGTCCATATTGCGAGGTAATCACACTTTGACGCTCTGAATACACCACAGTCCCTGTAGCTGAATTTTGTTTTAATTGTATTCTAATCGCAATGGTAGTATTTGCAACCAAAGAACCATCTGTTTTACGAATAACGGCTTGATAGTTAATTCCTTCAGGCGTTTGGGCTAAAACAGTAACACCGAGGAGTAAAAAGGATAGGGTAAAAATACACTTAGAAAATTTAGTAGTAATTAGGTTCATAGGATTAAATTTGAAGTCCTAAATTAACAATCCTTTGAATACTAGTCAACTTTTTCTCATATGAATTAACACAAAAATAATTTCAAGAGCTGAAAACAATTGTCTATTTTCGGGAAACCTAAACTTACGTATGCGAAATTATTTTCTACCATTTGTTCTTTATGTTGTGTTAAGTGCTTCTTCTAACGTTTATTCACAAGGGAACCTGCAACTCAATCAAGTACTTAATTTATCGTTTACTAGTAACGGAAATAATTATAGCGTTCCGGCAGGTAAAGTTTGGAAAATAGAAGGTGTGGGGTTGAGTTCTTATTCTTCGTTTTTTAGCGTTTCTGTTGCGGGGCAACAAGTGTTCCTTAAAAATACGCATACCAGTTATGGGCCTGTATTCGATAGCTTTCCCTATTGGATAACTGGCGGACAAAATGTTTTTTTTAGCGGTTTAACAAGTGGTGTGGCCAGCATCTTAGAATTTAATATCGTTCCATAATGAAGCACATTGTAATTTTTTTTCTTTCCATGATTTCTATTGGTGAATTAGAAGCCCAAGGAAACCTTCAATTTAATCAAGCCCTATTGTTTAGTGGCACAACTCTTAACACGGTGCCCGCAGGCAAGGTATGGAAAGTAGAAAACACCGGGCAATCATACACGAATGGCGGAAGTTCCGCGTACTCTTCCTTAGTAATTAACGGTCAAAATTGGTTTCCACAAGCATCAGGAGGAACCCTACCATCCGGATCTATATGGCTTCCCGCAGGCGCTACTATTGCAGGATGGTCTGGAACAACTCAATATAACATCATTGAATTTAACATTGTCCCTTAATGAAGAACCTAGCATTCCCTCTATTTTTAATGATTTCCGTTGGCTTTTACCACGCCCAAGGAAACCTTCAATTTAACCAAGCTAAAATCATCTCAAATACGGATCCCCCACAAACAGTACCCGCAGGCAAAGTATGGAAAATTGAAAGTGTATTTAGTGATGCTGGTGCGGACACCTACGCGGTAGATGGAAGTGGATCGACACAGAGTTTTTTCACAATTTGCGGGGCCCCAAGTTTTTACTATCACTACTATGGCAGATACTTAGGTATTAATTCCATTCCATTGAGTTTTGGAATTCATAGCGCAGGAAATCAAATGACTAACCTGCCGATATGGGTTCCTGCAGGATCTACTATTTGTACCTGCACCAGCCCAAGTTACTGCGCACGAGGGTATTCGGTAATTGAATTCAATATTGTTCCATGAGAAAGTTATTTTCTTTCTTTTTATTGATTTGGGCAGGGACAACATTTGCCCAAGACACCTCCTTTGTTAAATCCGCCTATGGGGGGAGCAGTTTAACCGTTCCTGAAGGGGTGAGTTGGAAGATTGAAAAAGCCTATATAAACGGTGGTGATGGATACAATATCTTAGTTAGCAATTCGAACTTTAAGCCTGTTTATACCTCAGGCGAAAAACTTCAAACGCCCTACTATATGGCTGAGATGGAATTGTTGGATAAAAAAGATGGGGTGTTTTACATTTTATACATTCGACAACAAATCAATAAATAGAAATTACTATACTTGTAAAAACTAATGCTATGAAATTCATTTATTCCCTTCTTTTTATTGGTGCTTTTATTTTTAACTCAACGGCTCAACTTGGGTTTGATGTAGGCGCAAAAGGTCAAGTTAATTCAACCTGGTTGTTTAATCAAAATATTTCTGACCAAGGGAAAGAACAAGATTACGCACCGAGTTGGGGCAGTAACTACGGGATGCTATTTGGACTACGCATGGGGTTTTTTAGTTTAGGATTAGAAACAAATTTTGGGGCACACAACGCAGAATATGCGGGTGAATTTCTCACTCAAAGTTACACGTCAATGGTAAACCTTAAAACCTTTCAAATGCCTGTTTACCTGCGTTTCCAAAATAAAGGAGGAGCTTATTTTGAATTAGGTGCTCAATATAATAAGGTTCGAAGTGCGATGTACACCAATGATGGCTTTATTAATTATAACAAAGATGCATCGGTTGAATATGCTAAAAGTTATTCCAATGCATTCATAGGCTTTGGAATTAACCGTAAAATTCTGAAAAGCGTACCCCTAGGAATCATCTTCGGTTTACGTTTACAATATGGAATTAAAGACGCAAAAGGCGTTGATGCCTTGGGTAATTCATTGTCTAATTCGTTGTTATACCCGGACTATTATAAAACACGAGCTGCGGCAGCAGGGTTAAACTTTGGCTTAGTTTATACGATTGATACCAAAGAAAAAGAATCTGGGTATTAAGCCTTGTTTTTTGAGTCCATTTGAATGGTCACAGGACCATCATTGATTAAACTCACCTTCATATCGGCACCAAATATCCCAGTTTTTAAACGGCTGCCTAAGGATGCTGTTATGACTTCGATGAATTTTTCATACAAGGGTATTGCCATGTCTGGAGGTGCGGCATCGATGTAGCTCGGACGATTTCCCTTTTTTGTTGATGCAAATAAGGTAAATTGACTTATCAATAATACTTCACCATTTACCTCATCCAAGGAACAATTCATTTTCCCTTCAGCATCAGAAAAGATCCGTAAGCCTAAGATTTTTTGAACCAAGTAATTAATGTCTTGTTCGTCATCGGTTTGACCGACACCCAAAAGGACAACAAAACCCTGATTTATTTGATTATGGACATTTCCATCGATCATAACAGAGGCTTCCGTAACACGCTGAATGACTACTTTCATTAGAATTTACTTCTTCTATATGGGTCGTTATCTTCCTCTTCTAAAATCGCTTTGTAATGCGAATAGCGTAGATTTGAGATTACTCCATCTGCCACCGCATTAACTACACCGCAACCCGGTTCATTCAAGTGCATGCAATTATTAAAGCGACAATTTTCCATGGCTGCACGTATTTCCGGGAAATAATGCCCGAGATGTTCCTTCTCCAAATCTACCAAGCCAAAGGATCTGATACCCGGGGTATCTATCACATAGGCCCCAAAGCTCAACTTATGCATTTCAGCAAAGGTTGTGGTGTGTTTTCCTTGTTGATGCGCCGCAGATATTTCCCCTGTTTTTAACTGTACAGAAGCGTCCAAAGCATTAACAATGGAGGATTTTCCCACCCCACTGTTTCCTCCCAGCATCACCTGCTTGCCTTGCATGAGCTTTTTAAGAAATTCTACCGAATTCTTGTCAGTGCTCTGTATTTGATAACAGGGATAACCGATGCGCTCATACATTTCAGACAAGGTTTTATACAAATCAGCTTCTACCTTGGTATACAAATCCACCTTGTTGAATAGTAGGGTAACCGGAATTCTAAAGGATTCTGCTGCAACTAAAAATCGATCTATAAATAAGGGATGTGTTTTCGGGTCTTTCAAGGTTACGATGATAAACAGTTGATCAATATTCGCTGCTAAAATCTGCATTTCCTTACTCAGGTTTGTAGATTTTCTTGATACATAATTTGTTCTAGGCAAGATATCTTCGATGACATGATTTCCTTCCTCATCTCTTTGGTCCTTTAAGGTAACGCGATCACCTGCCGCAATGGGATTCGTTAATCGCAGTCCCGATTGTTTTAGTTTACCCCGCAAACGGGCATTAAACACCTCGCCCGTTGCTGTTTCTACGACATACCAACTTCCCGTTGACTTTAATACCCTCGCTTCCAATGCTATTTTAATATTATCCCGTTTTCAGGAAATTGATACGGTAATGAACATCCTTCCTTAGTGGTCAGCTTTTTACGTTTTGTCCAGCGCACAATGCATTCAGAAAGACAAGTAATACGCTCACTTGACTCAACTTCAACGACCACCACACGATACGTTCGTTTATTGCTTCGAGCTATAATCATTTTTCTTTCAGGATAATCGCCCCGAGGAAGAAACTGAGAATAAAGGACGTAATGCCTAATTTCTTCATGTATTACTTGAACCTCATCCACTTGTTTAAAAAAATCACCTAACCACTCGGAACCTTTTTTCGCCTGAATAAGGGCGTATTGATCATCAATTAGCTTATTCAACGAATCAAGTCCAACGGCTTCCACCACATCATTACCCGCATATTTAACATCAATCCCCCATTGTTTACCGACTTCCTTGATGGCATTATTTCGTTCTAAGGGAAATGGTCGACCTGTTAGGTAATAGGTCTGGCTATACCCAATGAAGTGCGCGAAAAGAACGAAAATGATATAAAAACGACGCATTATAATTTGATGAGTTTTTCAATTGCTACATTATTCGCGCCAATCAAACGCACGTGATAAACACCCGCTGCAATTTGAGCTAAGGAAAACTCCACCTGTTGAACTGCTCCTGTAAGGTATACTCGGCGCACAATTTTCCCTGCTTCATCGAGGAGTTCTATCACTTGAATATCCTCTGTATTCCATTGAATCAATACACTTTCATTGGCTGGATTTGGAATTAAGCCGAAGTTAAAGTCCCCTTCACTAAGCCCGGATTGATCAACACTGATACAGGTTGAGGTATCTGAACATCCATTTGCGGTTACTATAACTGCATAGGTGCCAAGGGGCTCTGTAGTAGTAAAGCTTTGATTTGTAGCGCCAAGCACAGGTTGATTCGTATTGCAGTCAATCCATTGATACGTTACTCCCGTTGCCACTGAAGAAAGCGTGATTCCGGTCTGTGTTATGGCATTGGTGGGCGTTGCGTTAACAAGGATCGTTTGATTTACTGAATTACTGCATTGCCCTGCATCTGGGGTAAATGTTACCGTTGTGCTACCCACCTGTTGTGAATTCACTTGAGGATTCCAAGTACCTGTAATTCCGTTTTGAGCAGTAACAGGTAACATGAATGGATCATTCTGACAAAGCGTGGTTGGATGGGTAAATACCGGTTCTACTTGTGGTTGAACGGTGAGTTGAACACTCGCTGGATTAGCACATTGATTCGCTGCCGGATTAAAATTATAGGTGAACGAACCTGGAACCGTAAGATTCAATGCCGGTGTCCAAGACCC
>JACCDP010078286.1_pt1 | contig 10138 bp, 2 predicted proteins | sample 7445841 | NCBI WGS metagenome assembly JACCDP01 (sample SAMN15323441, study PRJNA562643) | freshwater metagenome | isolation source: river surface water | place: USA:Blue River Watershed | collected 2017-08-17
GAGTTGCCTGTTAATCCGAAGAAAGCAGACATTGCGAGAAGTTTGCTGTGGCTTAACCGCATCGGTAACAGGCTAAGCGAAGAAAGCTACGGAAGAAAACCGCGTACGCACAAGATGCCGATGACAAGAACAATGACGCCCAACACTCGTGATGTTGGGGTCGATTCCCACCTCTTGCCTTCGCGAGCAAACCAGTCAATGGTTCCGAGAACTAAACCAGGGATGCTCAGCAACACAAAGGCGTATAAAAGAACATTCTTTGAATCGCCGTATTGAGCATTGACGATATTTCCCCACCATAAACACACGAACAGCATGGCAACCACGCGGAAGAGACTCCGAGGCATGTATCTGTAGACAATTGGAAGATTGGGGAATGAGTCAGAAAACTCATCAACAAGTTTCGGTACTAAGTACATCGCTGCACCAATCCATAATGCCCAGTTATTGCCGATGAATACGACCGCTACAAAAACAAATACACCAGTGCGAACCAGATATGAGGTGATGCGCTGTAGACGAGAAGGGTCATCAAATTCTTCAACTTCAACAATCCGCAACTGGCGGGGCATGTAGAGACGGGCGAAGTTTTCAGCCAGCCATCTAAATGCAATTGCACAAATGAATACAACGTGGACAAGGTCGACACGGTCAGAGTGAGTTGGCTTGAAAGTAGTCAGCGAGGGAAGCGCCGAGTACATACTTCCAGCGGCCCACGAACCGAACAGGGCAGTGAGAACAAAATCAACAGTGCGATTCCACAGTGGATGTTTTCCGTCCGAGGTGCGACGGAAAGGTCGAGTGGCGGCCGCAATCATGACAGGCGCAAATGAGAAGACGGCGATTCCTAACAACCCACGCAACGAGTGAACTGAGGAGAAGCCGCCACCAATAAGGACCGCAACACCAAAACTGATTGCAAAGAAAATTCCAGCGAATGCGTCGAGGGCTCCCAAAATTGCAATTGCGATAACAAGACTCAATGCCGGCGTCATCACGACAAAATCTGTGTTGAAAGCGCTCAAAATTCCGAGCGCAATACCAGCCATTGGAAGTAGAGGCCACAGAAGGCCAAGAAGGCTTCGTGCATAAGCTCCGTCATCTACCGCCCGTGCCAACATTGGTGATATTTGAACGATTCGTGAAGCAAGTTGATTCATGAATTTGTCAATGCGCTGAACTCGCGGTACTCGCAGTCGATCAATGCGGTCGTCGTTCACGCTGTTGCCGAACGACACCTTTACTGACGCAATGTCGCCACCTGCCTCCTCCCGCTCGACACTGTCTTCATTCGAAGAGTCGTTAGAGGATGACTGTGAAAGAAGAATTTGGGATGAAAGTGCGCTTGTTTTCTGACGTGAAATAGCGAGAAGTGCAAGAGCTGAGGCGAGCAGAGCAATTGTGGCTGATGTGGAGAGTGGTGTGGCCGAAGGAACTGTTTCTGATGAATTACCTGATGTAGTTGGTGCAACTTCGGCTGGTGTCGCAATGATCTCAACGGCAACTTCTACAACTCGCAGTGTTCCGTCTGGAGCAATGCCGTTCAATTGTGCCGTATGGTCTCCCACGTGAACATCTTCGCCAATGGAATATTCCTCATTGAACGAACCAGTCGTATCGGTGGTTAATTGACCAAGTTGTTTCGGTGTTGAAAACAGCCACGTGGAGGCAGGGGTAGCAGGCATCAACCCTCCACCAGCGATAGTGATGAAGTCATTGGCTTCAAAGATTGGCATGCCGCGTGAATTCAACCGCAAGACGGATGAAGATTTTACTTTCGCACCAATCTTGATGAGTAAACCGTCACTTGTTGTGATGGTGATTGATGTATTTGTTTTGTCAACCTTTACCCAGCCACCCTTTGGCATGCCCGCAACTGTTGCAATATCGTCAACAACTGTCTCTAGTTCGCTGATGTCATAAGGAATCTTGGAGTTCGGCAACGTTGTTGTTGTCGTTGTTGTTGGCGGAATTGTTGTAGATGGTGAAGTTGTCGTTGTTGTGGTGTTCGAGATGATCACCGGGATTGTCGTCGTTGTTGTAGAAGTGGTTGGACTCACAGATGTGGTTGGTGTGGTAGCGGTATCAATGACAATTGACAATGATGCGCTTGCAGCCGATGTGTTTCCGGCAGTATCGGAAACTGTCGCCGATACGGTCCATGTCCCATCGGCGAGGGTGGGCAAATTGCATGTGGATGACACTGACGGGTCGTACGTGCAGGAAAGCGTTGTAGCTCCGTTTGTTGCTGACACAGTAATTTCTGCACCCGAAATCCCTCCTCCGACTCCAATAGCGGGGGTGTTGTCGGAAGTTCTGTTGTCGGTGGATGATGTTCCATCGTCTGATGACGAGTCAAGATCTGGAGTACTTGGTGAACTTGGCGCCGTTGTATCAATAACCACTGAGGTCGCTGCCGACGCAGCGGAGACATTGTTTTGGACGTCGGTGCGTTGTGTTGTCACTGACCATGTTCCAGTAGTCAATGTTGAGAGAACGCATCCAGAAGTAGAAGGGGATGCAACGTAACTGCAAGTCACAGTGGTAGAGCCTTGTGTTGCTGTCACCGTCACTGTGTCGCCATCGTTAGCGCCAGTTGATCCAATTGTTGGAGTGGTATCTCTGGTGATGTTGTCGGTTGACGAGATTCCAGTGTCTGACGCGGTGGCCAAAGTAGGCGCAGATGGTGCAGCGATGGCGGCAACCGAAGCTGTGAGAGTTGACGATGTTTTACGGCTCAGGATGTCTTGAGCTGAATAGCGCACTGCAGTAGCTGTCCCCACAAATCCACTGACAGGCGTGAAGACAATGTCGCCAGTAGATGAGTTCACGGTCCACGTGCCTTCTCCGTTAATCACCAAGGTGGATTCCGTACACGTTGGTGGCGTGTCGTTTGGACCACAGAGATTCAGAGAACTTGCCGACAGGTCTGTTCCGCTGTCATTGGCGAGTGGCGTAAATGTAACGCTTCCGCCGGCTGTGCCAGAACCAACGTCCGCACTTGCAGATGGCGCGGCGGGGGCGACGATTGTTGCACCGATAGTCGAGGAGAAGGCAGTTCCAACAATGTCTGTCGCTGTGTAGGTGATGGGTGTTGCATTCCCATGGAACAGTGCAAGCGGAATAAACAGCACCACTCCAGTGCTGGTATTGAGGTTCCATGTTCCTTCGTTTGCAATTACAACAGCGGTGGAGTTGCACGCAGGCGCAGTTTCAGACGGATCGCAGAGCCGCATGCGCGATGGCGATAATGCCGTTCCCTGGTCGTTTGAAAGTGGCGAATAGGAAAGCATGGCACCAAGTTGCCCCGACGTAGAGTCCGCCTGAGGTGCCGGTGAAGTTGGAGAATTAACCGACACTGTCATCACGGATGATCCACATGTCGAGGGAGGAGTTGCGGGCGCCCAACTTCCACTGATTGTGTTGCACACAACGTATGACATAGGTGTTGCAGTGCCAGAGAAAGTTGTCAACGGAACAAACGTGACTGTCGTGCCATTCAACGTCCACGTTCCTTCATTCGTGACAGTGATTGATGACTTGGTACATCCGGTTGAAATAGTTTCTCCTGCATCACAAAGCTTTAGTGATGAGCTGTTGAGAGAAACTGTTCCTTGTGTTGTGTAATCCGCGGGAATGAGACCAGCAGAATCATTAGCAAGCGGTGTGAATGTTGCTGTAGAGGCGTAACTCACTGTTTGAGACTCTGCTGATGCGGAGACTGCAGGCGGAGGTAATGCAGTAAAAGTAATTGTGCTTGAAGCTATTTGTGAGTTCGAATCGCTCACTATGTACGTCAGGACGCGTGTTCCTACGAATGTTGAATTCGCAGTGAACGTGACTCGACCATTTGAAACGGCGTATGTTCCTTCGTTAGCGATTGTGATTGAAGTCTGTGTACACGTAGGTGCTGTTTCCAACGGGCTCACTTGGCACAGCTTGAGCGATGTTGTATCAAGCGTCGCAGACCCTGCCGCTGCGTCATTTGAGAGAGGTGAGACCGACTGGTTGTCGCCTTTTTGCGCGGCTGATTCATCTGCCCTTGCTGTTGGTGGCGCCAATGTGGTGAACGAAACGGTGTTACTTGCGCGCGATCCTCGGGAGTCAGCAATGGAGTAGGCGAGTGTTGAAGTACCAACAAATCCTGCAACCCCGGTGAAAGTAACAACACCGGTTGACGTGTTGACTGAGTAAGAGCCTTCGCCAGTTACTGTTCGAGATGTCGCAGTGCAATTAGGTGCGGTTTCATTGGCTGCACAAAGTCGTACAGACAGCGGGTTCATAGTTGCACCAAATGTTGCCGTGTCGTTGCTAGACGGATTCAAAGAAATTGCGACTGCGGTTGCGCCAGATTTTGAATCTGCACGCGCAGTTGGCGGTACGGCCCACTGCACCACAATCATTCCGTTTCCACCTTTGGCCTGAGCAATGGTGCCCCCGGCCCTTCCGCCTACGCCCACAGATGTGACCCACTGGTCGCTCGCTGTAAACGGATTCGCAATGTTCTGCGACAGTCCATTGGATCCTCTTTGTTGTGACAACGAAGTTGCTCGAGTTGCATCGAGATATCCCGATCCACCACCACCGCTACCGTTGTTTTCATCAGATGCTGCTCCGCCCCAGCGACCACCGCCACCGCCGAAGTAGCCACCGCCACCGCCACCACCACCGTCGCGTGCAGTAGCTAGACCGCATCCATTTCCACCACGTAATGATGATCCTGCAGTGGGAGTACATGATGCGTTTTGGTTGGTTGCTGCTGCACCTCCTGCGGTCGTTGTTCCTGCTTGCCCAGTTGATGCGGTATGAGTTCCTGCTCCACCATTTCCGGTTCCGCCACCACCTCCTGCTGCCCCCGCTTCCAAAAGATGTGTGTACGGGGTTGCTCCACCTCCGCCACCGGCGATGACAACGGGAGAACTTGTATCAGAGCCACTAAAGAAACCTGAATAGCCGCCACCACTAGAACCACCTGCGGAACCAGCACCGCCAGCACCGCCTCCGCCGTATTGAGGCGTTGTGTCTCGCGCCTCGCCACCTTGTCCCACCACCAAGGAAAACGTCTCACCAATTGACATGATTCGCACACTGGCTTTTGAGTAACCACCGGCAGCGCCACCAAAGTCGAATGAATACAGATTCTCTACACCGCCACCACCTGCGCCCCACACTTCAATAGTGAATGTGCTGCCAACAGGCATGTCGTTTGGAACAGTAAATGTTTGTGCTGCGCCGTAGTAGTTAAACCGTTTGCAGTGCGTGAAAGTTCCTGCTGTTGGTGTGCAATCAACAGTGACGGGGGCAACTGCCTTGATGACGTTCGATGTTGCGGAAACAGTTCCTAAAAGATTCGACCGAGTTTCAATGATGCGGTAAAACAGCGCACCAGTTGTTGTGGTCGTTGTTGCAACTTGACTCGACACATTTGAGAACGTGACACCATCAGTTGATGATTGCCATTGCCACGTTGACGTTCCATTCGTTGCCCATGTACCGCCGGTAGCCGTCAACGTGACACCCACCAATGCTGGTCCACTAATTACTGGAGCCGCCGTGTTTACTGGCGCTTCAAGACCTGGAGTTGTTCCGCTTCCCGCAGTGGTGGATCCATTTGTCAGAAGTGCGACGTAACTCGAACCGCCACCACCGCCGCCGTTGTCGCCGCCACCGCCGCCGCCCCACCAGCCACCGCCACCACCGCCGCCTTCGTCACGGCTGTTTCCACCGATGTACTTGGCTCCTGCGATGCCAGGAAATCCATTCACCGACACTCCACCAGTTCCGCCAGCTGTTTGTGTTCCTCCGCCAGCACCATTCGAAGTTCCAGCTACTCCATTTGCACCGCCAGCTGCCCCGCCAACACCGCCGTATCCGCCGCCGCCGCCACCGGCTGCTGTTGCTAGGTCATCCGTTGAGCCGAGAAGACGAATAGCAGTACGACCACCGCCAGCTGCGTAGGTTGACGGTTGTCCTCCGCTATGACACGAACCACCTTTGCCGCCACCGCCGAATGGAGCAGGTGTGTAGTAGCAACCACTTGACACCGTCCCTAAAGCACCACCTCCACCTTCACCAACAATCAGGGAGAACTGCTGTCCGGCAGTCACGGAGTAGGAACCTTGTGCGTATCCGCCACCGCCACCTGCTCCGCCGCCAACTCGAGATGCGCCACCACCACCTGCACCAACGAGATGAATACCTATTGATGTCACTCCGGTTGGAACAGTCCACGTTTGATTACTTCCAATGAAATGGAATGTGTCGAAATAGGTGACGCCTGAGACGGTGAATGTAATGACGGCACAACCATTGCCAGCTTTTGTTGATGCCAACGTCCCGCTTGCTGCACCACCTCTGCCCGCGCCGCTGAGACAAGAGGGCGCACTTGAAGATGCGAGTCCGTTAATTACTCCACCTGGTGACGTACCGCTTCCTGCATTGGTGTAACCGTTGGCGAGAAGTGCGACGTAGCTAGATCCGCCGCCGCCGCCCCAACCACCCATGAGTGTGCTGTTTGCATTTGCAGAATCCGCGCCGCCGCCCCCGCCGTACCAGCCGCCGCCACCACCGCCGCCCTCATCGTTGCTATTGCCGCCTTGGAATTGGATGCCTGGAGTTCCGTTGTATGCAGCGCCCCAGCCCGATGTTCCGCCATTGCCACCAGCGACTTGTGTTCCGCCGCCACCGCCGTATGTTGCGCCCGATGCAATTCCAGACGTACCTCCACCTGGGCCACCGTTTGCGACAGAACCACCGGTCACCGTGTTTGGGGTAGACCCAGCACCACCGCCACCACCTGCAGTGACGACGTCTGTCGTTGTGCCTTCAAGTCGGATTGCTGAACGTCCGCCGCCAGATGCGTATCCGGGAACCCAGTTTGAAATTGAACCGCCGCGTCCACCGCCGCCATACGTTGCTGGAGTGCGATACACGGTTGATGATCCACCTCCACTGATATAAGTGGCGAGTGCTCCACCACCTGCTTGCCCAACAATGATCGTGTAGCGAGTACCGGCCGTGACGTTCATCAAACCTTGTGCGTAACCGCCACCACCTCCGTTACCACCTTTATAGGTTGCATGTGATGTGTCGCTTGCGCCACCACCTGCACCAACGAGATACACCCATGCCTGTGTAATTCCGTTGGGCACAGTCCATGTTTGGTCTGCGCCGGTGTAGTTAAAGGTGTCGTATTCGTACGCACCGTTGACGAAATACTTCACCACAACACATCCGTGTCCACCGATGGTGTTGGCAAGCGTTGCGTTACGTGTACCGCCAACGCCAACTCCGTTTGCACAGGATGGAGTTGATGCAACTGCAGCAACAGTTTCTGACTGAGTCAATGTGAGTACTGACGCAACAAAAGTTGAGAACAAAATGGCGACGACAGAAAAGAGTCGTACGGCAATACCGACACTCTTCTTTCCCATGCGGGGCGTTGTTGAACGCCGCATCTTCCGCCTTCTCATGTTATGAATTATAGAGAAAGCGTTATTTTTCATACCTTTCGGCTGGACTGACCGGTGGACATGGATATGAAATGCGGAACCCAACAGGCGATTTTCGCTCCCTAACTCTCAACTCTCAATCGGCACTTGAGGGTTTAGATTCTGTTTCTCGCTCAATGTAGGTGTGTAATTGAACCCCATCAGCGGGTACTGGGGCGAGAAAGATCGCCACATAGTCTCAAGGACATGCCTGGTGGATTAACCGAAGAAGAACGTCAACAAATTCGTGATCGGTACCGTCTGGAACGCAATAAACGTTTGCGTTCAGATGGAAACCTTCAGTACCTGCAACCAGACGGGCGCTTTTCGAATCTGTTGGAGGACCCGTACGTAGAAGCGACTCCTCGCGAAGCTGTCAACGATGAAATTGACGTCCTCATCGTGGGTGCAGGCTTTGCTGGGTTGGTCACAGGCGCGAGACTGAAGCAAGCAGGTATTACCAATGTTCGTTTAATCGACAAGGCTGGCGACGTCGGTGGTGTGTGGTACTGGAATAGATATCCCGGAGCAATGTGCGACACCGCAGCAATGATTTATCTTCCGCTGTTGGAAGAGACAGGAACAGTGCCGTCCGCCAAATACGTTCCGGCGCCTGAGATTCATGCGCATGCAAAGCGAATTGCAACAACGTTCAATCTGTATGACAACGCACTTTTCTCAACGGGCATTACCAGTATCTCGTGGAATCAGAGCATCTCGCGATATGTAATCACCACAGATCGGGGCGACACGATTCGTGCACGATTTGTAGCAATGGGTACAGGTCCGTTGCATCGCCCGAAACTCCCTGGAATCCCTGGTATTCACGATTTTTCTGGGCATGCATTCCACACCAGTCGGTGGGACTATGACTACACAGGTGGTGATCCGACTGGTGCGCTGATGGAGAAATTGTCAACGAAGCGAGTTGGCATCATTGGCACTGGCGCAACGTCGGTGCAATGCATTCCACACTTGTCGCGCGCTACAAAAGAACTATTTGTGTTTCAGCGAACTCCCTCTGCAATTGATACTCGGAATAATCATCCGATTGATCCAGAGTGGTTTGCGCAACTTCAGCCAGGGTGGCAGAACGAATGGCTGATGAATTTCACCACATTGCAAACAATGGGTTTTGCAGACAAAGACCTGGTGATGGATGGCTGGACCGATATTTCTCTTCGCATTCGTGATCGTGTAATTGAAATGGTGAATGCGGGAAGCCAAGTTGGTCCTGCCACATTGTTGCGCGCTTACGAAGAGAGCGACGACGAGAAGATGTCCGAAATTCGTGCTCGAGTCGACTCAATTGTGAAAGACACGGCAACAGCCGAAGCGTTGAAGCCGTGGTATCGCCAACTGTGCAAGCGTCCTTGTTTCCACGATGAGTACTTGCAGTCGTTCAATAATCCAAACACTCATCTTGTTGACACAGATGGCAAAGGTGTCGAACGTATAGATGCAACTGGCGTGTGGGTAAATGGCGTTCATTACGAGATTGATTGCTTGGTGATTGCATCAGGTTTTGAAGTGGGAACGCCGTATACGCGCCGCAGCGGATACGACGTTATTGGAAAGAACAATGTTGCGCTTAGTGAGTACTGGGCAGAAGGAATGCGCAGCTTGCACGGAATTCATGTCCATCAGTTTCCGAACTTGTTCATTCTTGGTCCAAGCCAAGGGGCCAACTTGATCTCAAACATTCCACATAACTACGTGGCAAACAGTGTGGTGATCGCATCCACTATTGCGCACGCACTTGAAAGTGATACACGCGAAATTGAAGTAACGGAAGAAGCAGAGAACAACTGGATTGAATTCATTACCAGTACTCAACGAGGTCTTCGTGGCGGCGAAGACTGCACACCCGGCTACTACAACAACGAGGGTGGCCCAATGGGGCGTCGTGAACAACTGAACTCAAGTGGTCACCCAGGTGGTCCAGTTGCGTACTTCGAATACATCGAACAATGGCGTACTTCCGGCGAATTTGCAGGCTTAGAGTTCCGCTAGTCGCAGGTACAGCACCAGCGGAAAAGCCAGAGTTCATAGGTCTCAAAATGGCGTGAGTGTTAGAATTTCCTTTGTCCGCAAGGGGAGTTATCCATGTTGAATCACCGTTTTGTTGCGCGGTTGAAGTCTGATCTGCCGTTCATTGCCAGCCTTGGGTCACGCGCTTACTCCATCGTCCGTAGCGGAGCAAACAAGCGAATTGTTGGCAATTCATCCAAGCCCACATTTAGTGGAGTAATTGTCGATGTGATGTCTGGTGAAACGGTCGCGCAATCTGACGTCCTAAAGAAACTTGATGCTGGTCATATTCTCCTCGCGAAGGATTTTCTCAACAACACAGGGCTCACCACAGACTTCGCCTCCGTTATGTCTGGTGCATATGGAATTCCATATGAAGATCTGGACCGCATCCATGAATTACTGACCATCGATCAAATTCTCGATGTCACTGAGAAATTGAAAATGGATGAGCGCATTCTTGGTCTCGAATGCAGCATCTTTTATGGATTATTCGGGTACTCGCCAGAGTTGTATGCGGAATTAATGCCAAACCTTCGTCCACATGTTCCTTACAAAACTGTGCGCGGTAAGGAGAAGGAAATCGAGGCCCGTGTTGGTCGCGGAAAAATGAATGC
>JACCDP010683038.1_pt1 | contig 10136 bp, 9 predicted proteins | sample 7445841 | NCBI WGS metagenome assembly JACCDP01 (sample SAMN15323441, study PRJNA562643) | freshwater metagenome | isolation source: river surface water | place: USA:Blue River Watershed | collected 2017-08-17
ACCGTCTGCCTGGGCAGGCACACCCTGCAGGTTCGACATTGCCCGGGCCACACGCCCGGCCATGTGGTGTTTTATTCGCCCGACTTGAACCGCGCCTTTGTGGGCGACGTGCTTTTTGCCGGCAGCATCGGGCGCACCGCTTTTCCGCAGGGCCATTTTGACCAGCTGATCGACAGCATCCGAAGCAAACTTTGGCCGCTGGGCGATGACACGGTGTTCATTCCGGGTCACGGCCCCGAAAGCAGCTTCGGCCGCGAGCGACGCAGCAACCCCTTCGTGGCCGACGACGTGTAGCGGATTGGCCGCGCTGGTGTCGCCGCACAACGGCACCCCAGGTGAGTTTGGGCCCTGGCTGGACCCGGTGAAATAGAAAAACGCGCCCGAGGGCGCGTTTTTACTGGCGATTTGGCGGAGTGGACGGGGCTCGAACCCGCGACCCCCGGCGTGACAGGCCGGTATTCTAACCAACTGAACTACCACTCCTGGTAGCAACAACTTTGTCCTTTCGGACCAAGCACCGCCTCTTGCGAGGCGGTTGCTGCCTGCTTGTGCCTGCTGCACTGCCTTGAGGCAGTGAAACCTGGCGACCCTACGGGGATTCGAACCCCGGTACTCACCGTGAAAGGGTGATGTCCTAGGCCTCTAGACGATAGGGTCAAAACCTGTGGACTTTCGACTGGTGGAGGTAAGCGGGATCGAACCGCTGACCTCTTGCATGCCATGCAAGCGCTCTCCCAGCTGAGCTATACCCCCTTCGCAAAACCGGCCTGCAAACAAACCGACCTTGCAACTGTCGAGCCCAGCATTATAGCCAGAAAAATAGATCGCTCAGGGGGCCTTACGCGGCCTTCGAACTTCGCAGTCGCTGCAAGACCAAACCGCGATCCATCAGCGCAAGCACCGCATCAAGCGAGGGCGTCTGCGCCACCCCCAGCAAAGCCACCCGCGCCGGCATGGCCAACTGGGGCATCTTCAGCTGCGCCTGCTTGAGCACCTCGGCCACGGCCGCCGCGATGCTCTCGCGGTTCCAGTCCGCCTGCTCAAGCGCCTGCGCCAGGGCGTGGAGCACCGGCACGATGGCATCGGTCAGGTATTGGGCCTGGTCTTGCGCGCTGGCCGTACCGCCGCGAACGATCAAGACCATCCAGTCGGCCAATTCAGCCAGGGTGCTGCAGCGATCCTTGAACAAGGCACAGGCGGCCTGCGCAAGGGGCGCCGCCATCTGCACGCCGCGCTCATCCAGAAAGGGCTTGAGACTCGCCAGCAAATCAGCATCAGGGGCCGCCTTGATGTGCTGGGCATTGACCCAGCGCAGCTTGGCCTCGTCAAACTGCGCGGCGCTGCGGCCCAGGTGGTCCAGATCGAACCACTGGAGAAACTGCGCGCGGCTGAAGATCTCATCATCGCCATGGCTCCAGCCCAGGCGGGCCAGGTAATTGACCATCGCATCGGGCAGGTAGCCCTCACGCGCATAGGCGGTCACTGCCTTGGCCCCGTTGCGCTTGCTCATTTTCTCGCCCTGCTCATTGAGCACGGTCGGCAAGTGCGCATACACCGGCGGCTCATGGCCCAGAGCCCTGAAGATATTGATTTGGCGCGGCGTGTTGTTCACATGGTCGTCACCCCGAATCACGTGCGTGATCGCCATGTCGATGTCATCGACCACCACGCAGAAGTTGTAGGTGGGTGTGCCGTCAGGCCGGGCAATCACCAGATCGTCAAGTTCCTCGTTGCTGATGGCAATGCGGCCCTTGACCTTGTCGTCCCAGACCACCTCGCCAACCAGCGGATTATTAAAACGCAGCACCGGCTGCACCCCCGCGGGGACCGGCGGCAGCACCTTGCCCGGCTCGGGCCGCCAGGTGCCGTCGTAGCGTGGCTTGAGTTTGGCCATCATCTGCCGCTCACGCAGGGCATCGAGCTCCTGCACGCTCATGTAGCAGGGGTACACCAGGTCCCGGGCGCGCAGCTCAGCAAGCACCTGTTTGTAGCGGTCCATGCGCTGCATCTGGTAGTAGGGGCCCTCGTCATAGTTCAGCCCCAACCAGCGCATGCTCTCGATGATGGTGTCCACCGCCTCCTGGGTCGAACGCTCCAGATCGGTGTCTTCAATGCGCAAAATGAAGTCGCCCCCCTGGGCCCGGGCAAAGGCCCAGGGGTACAGGGCCGATCGGATATTGCCCAGGTGAATGAAGCCAGTGGGCGAAGGTGCGAAGCGGGTGCGCACGCGAAGGGTCATGGCAAAAAGCACTCAGAAAGACAAGGAAAGAAAACCGGCGCCCAAACGCCAGCACGGACAGGACCCATCAGGCAAGGCTGGACAAGCCTCGCAGCAAATCAGCCTGAATGTCGTCCAGATGTTCAAGCCCGACCGCAACGCGGATCAGCCCCTGGGTGATGCCAGCCGCCTGCCGCTGCTCTTCGGTCAACCGCCCATGCGAGGTGCTGGCCGGATGGGCCACCAGCGTTTTGGTGTCGCCCAAGTTGGTGGACAGGGACAGCACCTGCAGGTGATCGAGCACGTGAAAAGCACGGGCGCGATCTTGTTCGGGGCTGTGGCCGCCGACATCAAACGAAATCACAGCTCCGCCAACGCCCGACTGTTGCCGCATGGCCAATTGATGCTGCGGATGCTCTAGCAGGCCCGGATGGTGCACATGGCCCACCGAAGGCTGCGTCTTGAGCCAGTGCGCCAGCTCGAGCGCCTGCGCGCTCTGCGCCTTGATGCGCAGCGCCAGCGTCTCCAGCCCCTTGAGCACCACCCAGGCATTAAAGGGTGACAGCGTCATGCCAGCGCTTCGCAAGACCGGCATGAACTTCTCGGCAATCAGGTCGCTGCGGGCACACAGGGCGCCGGCCAGCACCCGGCCCTGCCCGTCCAGATACTTGGTGCCCGAATGCATGACGATATCGGCCCCCCAGCGCACCGGTTGCTGCAGGACCGGCGTTGCAAAGCAGTTGTCAACCGCCAGCAGCGCCCCCGCCGCATGAGCGATATCGGCCAAAGCCGCGATGTCACACACCTCGGTCAGCGGGTTTGTCGGCGTCTCGGCAAACAGCAAGCGGGTGGTGGGCCGAACGGCCGCACGCCATTGGTCTACATCGGTCTGCGACACAAAGGTCGAGGCCACACCAAACTTGCCAAACTCGCCGGCAATGAGCTTGATGGTCGAGCCGAAGACCGAACGCGAGCAAATCACATGGTCGCCGGCCTTGAGCAAACCCATGCACAGCATCAGGATGGCCGCCATGCCACTAGACGTGGCAATGGCTCCCTCCGTGCCCTCCATGGCCGCCAGGCGCTTTTCAAAGCTGGCCACCGTGGGGTTGCCGTAACGGGCATAGGTAAAGCCTTCCTCGTCACCGGCAAACCGGTCGGCCGCCGCCTGCGCTGAGGGCTGCACATAGCCGCTGGTCAAAAACAGAGCCTCGGAATTCTCACCATACTGGCTGCGTTCGAGCGCAGCGCGCACCGCCAGCGTATCGGCGTGGAGCTTGTCATTCATGCGTGGGTCTTTCACGGCCGCCCTCAGGCCGCCTGGGCATTGGGCAGGGCCAGGCGGGAGTTGTCGACCTCCGACTCGTCATCACCCCCGCTGCGGTTATGGTTCATGCGCGCAATCGATTCAGCCGTTACATCGCCGGTGATGTAGGTCCCATCGAAACACGACGCATCAAAGCCATCGAGTTGCGGGTTGATCGCGCCGATGGCGCGCTTCATGCCCTCAACATCCTGGTAGATCAGCGCATCACAACCAATGAGTTCACGCACCTGTTCCACCGTGCGTTCATGAGCCACCAGCTCATCGGGGGTGGGCATGTCGATGCCGTAGACATTGGGGTAGCGAACCGGAGGCGCGGCGCTGGCCAGATAGACCTTGCGTGCGCCGGCATCGCGAGCCATCTGCACGATCTCGCGGCTGGTGGTGCCACGAACGATCGAATCGTCGACCAGCAGCACATTGCGGCCCTTGAATTCGCTGGCGATCACATTGAGCTTTTGCCGCACCGACTTCTTGCGAACGCCCTGCCCCGGCATGATGAAGGTCCGACCCACATAGCGGTTCTTGACGAAGCCCTCGCGGTAAGGCAGCCCCAGCAGGTGCGCCAGTTGCATGGCGCTGGGGCGGCTCGATTCGGGAATCGGAATGACCACATCAATATCCTGCGGGGGTACGGTTGAGATCACCCGCTTGGCCAGGGTCTCGCCCAGATTAAGGCGCGCCTGGTAGACCGAAATGCCATCGAGCATGGAATCGGGTCGGGCCAGGTAGACATATTCGAAGATGCAGGGCATCAGGCGCGGCTGCTCGGCGCATTGCTGCGCATGCAGCCGGCCCTGGAGGTCAATGAACACCGCCTCACCGGGTTTGATGTCACGCTCAAACTGGTGGCCCGTGCCTTCAAGCGCCACCGATTCGCTGGCAAGCACCAGTGTCTGGCCCTGCCGGCCCAGACACAGCGGGCGAATACCAAAAGGATCGCGAAAGGCCAGCAGGCCGTGGCCGGCAATCAGCGCCACCACCGCATAAGACCCTTGGAGCCGCTTGTGCATGCCGCGCACGGCGGCAAAGACATCGTCGGGCTTGAGGGGCAGGCCTCGCGTGGTTCTCTCCAGTTCATGGGCCAGCACATTGAGCAAGACCTCCGAGTCGCTCTCGGTATTGATGTGCCGGTGGTCCACCGAAAACAGCTCGGCCTTCAGGGCCGCTGCATTGGTCAGGTTGCCGTTGTGCACCAGCACCAAGCCGAAGGGCGCGTTCACGTAGAAGGGCTGCGCCTCTTCCTCGCTAAAGGCATTGCCAGCCGTGGGATAGCGCACCTGGCCCAGGCCCATATGGCCGGGCAGCGCCCGCATATTGCGCGTGCGAAAGACATCGCGCACCATGCCCTTGGCCTTGTGCATGAAGAACTTCTGCCCCCGCTGGGTGACGATACCTGCGGCATCCTGACCGCGGTGCTGAAGCAAAAGCAGCCCGTCGTAGATCAACTGGTTGACGGGCGCGTCGCTGACGACGCCAAAGATTCCGCACATGTTCGGACGTCCTTCAGACTAGGAACCGCGAGAGCGATCCGGGAAGCGCCGGCTTGAGTCCGGTCAGCACCACAGACAGCAGCGGGGCAATTTGCGACTGGACCCACCAATCCGATGTCTTGAGCGGCGTCAGACCGATCACCACCGCCAGGGCCAGCAAGATGACCAAACCACGCAGGGCGCCAAAGGCGGCCCCCAGCAGCCGGTCGACCGGCAGCAACCCCACCACGGCGATCAGCTTGCGCGAGAGCGTGGCCAGCAAACCAGCAGCCACCAGACAAACCAGAAAGGTCAAGGCAAAACCCACCGCATAGCGCACCGGGTCGGAAAGCCCCTGCAGCGGCAAGTGCACGGCGACCGAGACGGCCAGCCACTGAGCGATGAAAAAGGAGGCCACCCAACCGACCAGGGACAGCACCTCAAAGACCAGACCGCGCCACAGGCCCACCAGCAGCGACAGGAGCACGATACCGATCAGGATCCAGTCTGCGCCGGTCATAAGGCGACTCAGAGCGTGCGGATCGAGGCCGGCAGATCCAGCGCTCTGACCTTGGCAGCGACCTGCTCGGCTTCCTCACGGGTCGGGAATGGCCCTGCCCGCACACGGGTTCGCTGCCCCTCCTTGGTATCGACCACCTGCGTGTAGGTCTTGATACCCGCCTTCTCAAGTTTTTGGCGGGCCTCACGCGCCTTGGCCGGGTCGGCAAAGGCGCCCACTTGCACCACCACCCGCACAGCAGGTCCGGCTGCCGGCTCGGACTTGCCCTCCAGCAAATTCTGGGCGCGCCCGGCCTCGGTACGGGGGGCGGGTGCTGGTGCGTCTGCAGCCGGTGCTGCGGCCGGCGGTGCCGCTTTCTTGGACACGATTTCCTCGCGCTCCTGCAAGCTCGCCGGTGCCGGCACCGCAGACGGCTGGGGCGAGGGCTGGGCCGATTTGGACGGCTCGGCCGGGGCGGCCGGGACGGCCGGCTCAGCGGCCGCTGGCGCAGACGACGCGGGCGCGGGTGCGGGCGTAGGCGCCGCAATCGGCGTGCCCGGCTTGACTGCGCTGCGCGAGGGAATTTCGATGGCGATGTCGACCGGAACCGGCCTGGGCTGGCTGTCGAAAATCAAGGGAAAACCAACCACCGCGATCAAGACCAGAACGGAGGCGCCGATCAGGCGCTGCCGCGCGCGTTTGCGCACCACCTCCACGCTTTCGGTGCTTGCCGCTGCGGCAGTGGGCTTGGCGCTGCGATCACGACGAAAACTGAAAAACGGCATAGGCGAGCGGCAAAGTCCGTGCAATAAAGAAACTCAGCCGACCGTCAATCGGCCAGATGCTGGGCCGACAGACGCGGCAAACCACCTTCGAGGACACCACCAACGGTGTAGAAGGAGCCGAAGACCACAATTCTATCAGTGGGGTCTGCCTCGGCGAGGGCTCGCTCCAGAGCGGCGCGAGGCCCCTCATGGGCGCTGCAGACCGCCGGGCTGGCCGGCACCGCCGCGCGCCACTGCGCTTGCAATTGAGCCGCCGTGGCGGCCCGTGGCGTGGGCAGATCGCAGAAATACCAGCGGTCGACCAGCGGGCCGATACGGGCCAGCATCGACGGCAGGTCCTTATCGGCCATAGCGCCCAGCACCGCATGGGTGCGGGGGTAAAAGCCCATCGCATCCAGGTTCTCGGCCAGGGCCGCCACCGCATGCGGGTTGTGGGCCACATCGAGCACCAGCACCGGCTGACCCGGCACGATTTGAAAGCGACCCGGCCATTCGACCAGAGCCAGCCCGTTGCGCACCGACTGGGCCGTGACCGGCAGCCGATCCCACAAGGCGGCCAGAGCGGCCAGCGCTCCCGATGCATTGAGCAGCTGATTGGCACCGCGCAGGGCCGGATAGGCCAGGCCCGCATAGCGCTTGCCACGGCCAGTCCAACTCCACTGCTGCTTGTCGCCGGCACACTGAAAATCGGGGCCCAGCTGCCAGAGATCAGCGTCGAGCACACGCGCGGCCTTCAAGATGCTTTGTGGCGGCGAGGGATCACTCACGATCACCGGCTTGCCGGCACGAATGATGCCAGCCTTCTCGCGCCCGATCGATTCACGGTCCGGCCCCAAAAACTCCATGTGGTCCAGGTCGATGCTGGTGATGATCGCGCAGTCGGTGTCAATCAGGTTGACCGCATCGAGCCGCCCGCCCATGCCCACCTCCAGGATGACCACGTCCAACTCGGTGTGCGCCATCGCCGACAAAATAGCCAGGGTGGTGAACTCGAAATAGGTCAGCGAAATCTCGCCGCGAACGTCTTGCGGACGACCCGGCACATAACGCAGATCGCTGCCGAGCCGGGCACGCTCGACCGCCTGAAAATGCGTCAGCAGCACATCGGAGCGCACCGAATGCCCGCGCAGGCGACAGCGCTCTTCGAAATGCACCAGATGCGGTGAGGTGTAAAGGCCGACCCGATAGCCCGATTGCATGAGGATGGATTCGAGCATGGCGCAGGTCGAGCCCTTGCCGTTGGTGCCGGCCACCGTGATGACCGGGCAGTCAAACTTGAGCTTCATGCGGTGCGCCACGGCCCGCACCCGTTCCAGGCCCATTTCGATGCCCTTGGGGTGCAGGCGCTCGCAATGCGCCAGCCATTGATCCAGTGTTTGTGGCAACTCCATGGCCTGATTGTCTCGCAGCCCATGCTGCCCTGGATCAACAGGCCTGTCAAAATCGCGCCATGCTCGAGATTTATGGTATCCCCAACTGCGACACGGTGAAACGGGCCAGAACCTGGCTCGACCAGGCCGGCGTGAGCTACCGCTTCCACGACTTCAAGAAGTTGGGCGTCAGCGCCGACCAGCTGCGGGCCTGGGAGCAGGCCGTCGGATGGCACAAGCTGCTCAACCGCCAAGGCACCACCTGGCGCAAGCTCGACCCGACGGTGCAGGCCGGCGTGGTTGACGCCTCCAGCGCCTGCGCGCTCATGCACAAGCACCCCAGCCTCATCAAGCGGCCCGTGGTGCAGTGGCCCGACCGCTTGAGCGTGGGCTTTGACCCGCCATCGTTCCAGGCTGCGCTGGGCGGCGGCTGAGCCGGCCGGCCCAGCCGGCAAACGCCCGAGCCTGCAGCGCCGGGGTTTACCCAGGCTTTACCTGGGTTTGTGAACCAAACCAGCCGGCCAGGCGTTAAATGGGCATGATCCGTCTCAAACGGCTCATTTTTCCTGGCAGTCTGTTCAAAAAAGAAGGAGATCTCCATGAAAGCCCTGACTCTTTCGGCCACCTTGGCCGCCCTAGCAGCCAGCAGCAGCCCCGCCATGGCGCAGGAAGTGATGGCCCGGGTGCTCTCCAGCACCGCCGTCATCCAGCAGGTGGCTGTGCCCCGTCAGGTCTGCACCACCCAGCAAGTGGTGCAGCAAACCCAGCCTTCAGGAGCGGGGGCCGCCATGGGGGCCATCGCCGGTGGCGCGGTGGGTAACGCCATCGGTGACGGCTCAGGCCGGGCGGTCGCCACCGTGATCGGCATCGTCGGCGGCGCGGTGCTGGGCAACAGGATCGAGGGCACCCGCGACGAGGACCGCAATGTGCAGCAATGCACCACGCAAACCACCTACGAAAACCGGATGCTGCACTACGACGTGGTCTACGAATACGACGGCAAACGATACAGCGTCAAGATGCCCAACGATCCCGGGCAGTTCGTTCGCCTGCAACTCAATCCAGTGGGCACCATCCCGGCTGCTCCAACAAGCTCCAGCACCATCATCTACAGCCCCGTGGCCAGCGCACCAGTGACCACCACGGTGGTGCAGACAGCGCCCGTCTACATGGCCGCCGCCCCGCTGTACCTGCACCCCTCCGGCAACGCCGCCTTCACCGTCTATCCGGCCGCGCGCGTGTCGCCCTATGCCCCGGTAGACCTCTCCATCCGCTGGAGCAACCAGCACGGCAAGCACCCCCACCGGCGCCACTGGCACTGACAACGGTCCCCCGGACCATTGGCGCTGCCGCACGGATGGCCAGTGGCCCATGCGAGAGCGAGCGGAGGGACGCCAACCAGGTCGCCCAGCGGCTCGGGCTGGCGTGGGCCTTGCGGGCTTGGCCTGCGGTGGGCTCTCCGTGCTGACCTAAAATTGCGCCTTTGCCCTCAGCCCTGAGGGCGTTCTGCGACCACCCACCGGTTCGACCATGAGCACTGCGCAATTGAACAATGTCAGCATCCAGACCCAGGCCAATGTGTATTTCGAGGGCAAGTGCATCAGCCACAGCCTGACCCTGGCCGACGGGACCAAAAAATCGGTGGGCGTGATCCTGCCCTCCACCTTGACTTTCAAAACCGGCGCCCCCGAGGTCATGGAATGCGTCGGAGGCAGCTGCGAGTACCGCCTGGCCGGCAGCACCCAATGGCAGCGGTCATCGGCTGGCGAACGCTTCAGCATCGAGGCCCATTCCAGCTTTGACATCCGGGTCACCGAGGCCTACCACTACATCTGTCACTTCGGCTGAAGCGACCGCTCAGCCGTGATGCTTCGATACCGCCCCAACAACGTCCTGGCGCACCGCGCGTGCACCCCGGTTGTGTACGGGCGCCCGGTCTGACAGCTGCTCGCAGCGCCCTTTAGAACACTGAACACACGATGAGCACCATCTTGCAACACCTGCCCAAGGGGCAAAAAGTCGGCATCGCCTTCTCGGGCGGCCTGGACACTTCCGCCGCGCTGCTGTGGATGAAGAAAAAGGGTGCCCTGCCCTATGCCTACACGGCCAATCTGGGTCAGCCCGACGAGTCGGACTACGAGGAGATTCCGCGCAAGGCCCTGGCCTATGGGGCCGAGAAAGCCCGTCTGGTCGACTGCCGCACCCAGCTGGCGCACGAAGGCATTGCTGCCATCCAGTGCGGGGCCTTCCACATCAGCACCGGCGGCATCACCTACTTCAACACCACCCCGCTGGGCCGTGCCGTGACCGGCACCATGCTGGTGGCCGCCATGAAGGAAGACAACGTCCACATCTGGGGCGACGGCTCGACCTTCAAGGGCAACGACATCGAGCGCTTTTACCGCTATGGCCTGCTGACCAACCCGAGCCTGAAGATCTACAAGCCCTGGCTGGACCAGACCTTCATC
>JACCDP011129947.1_pt1 | contig 10136 bp, 8 predicted proteins | sample 7445841 | NCBI WGS metagenome assembly JACCDP01 (sample SAMN15323441, study PRJNA562643) | freshwater metagenome | isolation source: river surface water | place: USA:Blue River Watershed | collected 2017-08-17
CTGGGTCTATCCGATTCTCGGTGTGGCAGTTACCATCAATTCGTTACGTTCAGTTGGCGAGCATCAACCTACTGATTTCGACGGCCCAGCAACTGCTGATGAGGACATTACGCCGATTACCCGTACTACGCTGCCAGGTTCCTTAGAAAAGTGGTTAATGTTCCAAGCCAACTTCAATTATCACTTTGAGCACCATCTCTATCCCTCTATCCCTGCTGCCAACTTGCCAATTCTCCATAGGCACCTGACTGAGAGCGGATTTTATGAGGCACACCCTTCACTTCTTCAGAGCAGCGCCTTGGTTAAGGTATTTGTCTTTAGTTTAGGAAATGCAGGGGTAAGGCGTTGTTAAATACTTTTGATACAGAAAAAACGTCTTGCGTCATTTGCGGTTCCGCTGAAGGCCACATTGAGGCGACTGGAATTGACTATATTTATATGGGATCTTCACAAGTATGCACTGCGTTGCGCTGTTCTGAATGTGGCCATATCTATTTAAACCCGCGTCCGACGACAGATGCTATCGGACTACTTTACCCATCGAATTATGCATCCTTTAGCGGAAAATTCACAAGTGGTGATACTGCATTAAGTCACCTAAAAGAATATATCCAGATGCGGAGAATTAATAACCTCCTTGGCAGATTAGCGAAGGGTGCAAGGTATCTCGATATCGGTTGTGGAGATGGCCAATTGCTAGAGGCTGTTAAACGAAGTTATCCAGAGATGGAGGTACATGGATTGGACTGGAAGTTCGAACCAGGAGTTCGTCGCCGATTAGAAGCGCTTGGTATCGTTGTGCACGAGTCATTACTAGAGGATGCCAATTTGCCCGCATCGTATTTTGACCTTGTAACGATGAATCAACTGATAGAGCACCTTTGGGATCCGCGCAAATGTCTATCAATGGTGCGCCGCATTCTCCTCCCCCAAGGCCGCCTGATTTTGGCAACACCTAACCCTCGGGGCTATGACCGCCGGTTCTTCCAAACAGGACTTTGGGGGGGCTACTATTTTCCTCGGCACCTGAATTTATTTGATCGACCACTGTTGGTACGCCTATTGGCTGAATGTGGCCTTGAGACTATTCACTCCCGAAGTCTAGTTGCCCCAGTGATTTGGTGTTATTCGCTAAAGGCTTTCATGAGAAGTCGCTTCCCATCTGTACACTGGATGCAGCGATTGTTTGACGTCCATAATTTGCCCTTGATGGCGGTATTTACAGTGTTGGATTTGCTCGCAATATTTCTCGGAATTCGCACGTCAAACCTAGAAATAGTAGCACAGCCAACGGTGTGACAAACATTACCAAAAAGCATCCCTAGATCAAAAAAGCGATCCGGCACACAACCTCCCCAGGCGGCCTGACTTGTAAAACAGAGTTATTCAGCAGGGACTTGGTATTTCAACCGGTATCGCGTCCGTTCAAAGGAAAGTCATGCGTAATTATTTCTATAGTCTTATGCGACGGTATCTCTCTCTTTATATTCTGCCGCAGAACTCGGTTGTTGAGGTCGATCCAACATCCTCTTTATTGGTCGGAGCGATGCCTCAAGGCAAGGTGGTATTCCGCAACGCCCCTGTAGAAATTACATTGACAACGACTTTCCGAGAAGGCGTCGTCCTTCCTGTCGAGAGTATTTATGAAGCGCAGCCTGATTATCTTGTTATCAGCGGCCTAATTCATTACGAGCGCGACCTCCAAGGCCTATTGACCAGCTTACACAAAATGTGTCGCCGGGAGACGCGCCTGGTTCTTACGTACTACAGCAGCCTTTGGCGCCCGTTTACGAGACTCGCTTCGAAACTCGGATTCCGCCGTAACTTGCCGGAATCGAACTGGTTGGCACACGAGGATATCCAGAATCTCTTGGAACTTGAGAATTTCGAGTTAGTTCGACTGGATCACAAAATACTCTTTCCTCTCTATATTCCAGTCGTAAGCGATTTCTTCAATCGGTACCTAGCCCCATTGCCGCTATTCAGAAACTTTTGCCTTTTGAATATTGCTGTTGCGAGACCATTAGTAGATGGGTGCAATACGAAACTGGCCGTGCCATCAGTCTCAATTGTCGTCCCCGCCCGGAATGAGTCAGGAAATATCGACACCATCATTAAGCGCATTCCCAAAATTGGTCCAAATGACGAGATTATATTCATTGAAGGCAATTCAACAGATGATACGTGGCAGGCTATACAGGCGGCCCACGCCCGCTATGGGTCAGAGCGCCGCATCCTCATTGCACAACAGAGTGGAAAGGGTAAAGGCGACGCGGTACGAAAGGGATTTGGACTTGCCACCAATGAAATTCTCATGATTCTTGATGCGGATATGACCGTTCCCCCTGAAGATCTTCCGAAGTTTTACCGAGCAATTAAGGACGGGAAAGGTGAATTCATTAATGGCACGCGGTTGGTCTATCCCATCGAAAAACGGGCAATGCGTTTCTTTAACCTTCTTGGCAACAAATTCTTTGCTATGGCTTTTTCCTTCGTACTTGGGCAACGCTTTAAGGATACGTTATGCGGAACCAAGGTAATTAGTCGTTCAAACTATCTGCAACTTGCGAAGAACCATTCCTTCTTTGGCGACTTCGATCCTTTCGGGGACTTTGACCTGATTTTTGGCGCCGCTCGGATGGGGCTAAAGATCGTCGAAGTTCCAATTCGTTATCGCGAGCGCACCTACGGGGAGACGAATATCTCTCGCTGGCGACATGGCGCCATTTTACTTGCAATGCTTTTCTATTCCGCGAGACGAATAAAGTTTCTCTGAGATGATTACAAATAGCCAAAAACTCTATGGGTGCGATTTAGATCGAACCCTGAATAATCTGCAACGTCTTCAAAACAATCGCAACCTGATGTTCTGGTATCAGGAACTTTATCGAGACGTTTTTCGCACGGTTCCCGACATCGCTCAAAAACGCGTGCTTGAAATTGGAAGCGGAACTTCTCCACTCAAAATGTTTCTGCCAAACGTGATTACGTCGGACGTCCTGGCACTTGAGCATTTAGACATTGTTTTTGATTGCCACAACATCGCTGATTTATCGGAAGTGCCAGATCACGGCATTGACGTGATCACGCTAACGAATGTTCTGCATCATCTCCGTGACCCACTTCATTTCTTGCGCAGTGCAACTTGCAAACTCACAAAAGGCGGTGAAATATTCATTGTGGAGCCGTATTTTTCCTTACTGTCCTACCCTTTGTTCAAGTTCTTGCACCATGAGCCTGTAGATTTTGGTATTTCTCGCCCTGTTTTAGACACTGTCGATGGGCCGCTATCCTCGTCCAATCAGGCGATGCCACATATGATTTTCTTTTCCCGGCCAAACTGGTTGAGGGAACTAACTGATTGTTACGATTTAGACGAGATACGTTTTGAGTTCTTTACAAGTCTCGCCTATATGGTAACGGGTGGAATTTCGAGAATCTTCCCAGTTCCAAACTCTATCTATCGACCTTACCTCGTGCTTGATCGATTTTTGGCGCGCGCCCTACCTAAAATTTTTGCGTCTTTCTTTAGTGTTCGCTTGGTTGCGAAAAGATAGTATGAAAAATATTTTATTTCGATTCTCCAATACGCTGTATGCATATTGCTACCCGGCTTACTACCTTTTGTATACAGTGTGGAAAGTACTTTCTGATCGACCGGAACGAGCGCTGCTGCGACAACTCATCACGCCAGGGATGACGGTTGTCGATGTCGGTGCCAATATTGGTATCTATACCCGTTTTTTTTCGGGACTTGCAACGGTATCCGGTCGTGTTCATGCCTTTGAGCCGGCTCCATCGAATTACAAGCATCTGCAGAAGAATACTGGACACCTCACCAATGTTCAACTTAACCACGCGGCAGTAGGTGACTATAGTGGAATCATTCGGCTCTTTGTTTCCGAAGAACTCGAAGTGGACCACCGCAGCTTTGATAGTGGTGATGGTCGCAAAGGGATTGATGTTCCCGCTGTCAGTCTTGATGACTATTTCACTGCGGGGCAACGTGTTGATCTAATAAAGATCGACGTACAAGGTTATGAACTCAGTGTTTTAGAAGGCGCGAAACGAGTACTCGCAGAAAACCCTGACATAAAGGTACTCATGGAATTTTGGCCATACGGCCTGGTAAAGGCGGCGGTAGCTCCTTCGAAAGTGATTGAATTAATCAACTCTCTTGGGTTTGAAATACGAGCAACGGGCGATCCAGATGGTGATCTCTTTAATGACTCTCTGCTTGATCCGAACGACATCAATGATTATTGCAATCTAATTGTCACCAAACGGTTAGGTGCCTGACATTGACCTCCACATATAAGTTGGACGCATCTAACTATGTTATCTACCAGCCATAAAATCAGAATCGCTCGTTGTCTTTCGGCAATCGTTCTTTCTGTGCGTAGTCTCTTTGGCCTCCCCGTCGAGGTTGTTACCGCCCGTAGGGGATTGACTTGGTCACTCAATCTAAAGGAAGGAATTGATCTAGCGATTTACGTTCTGGGTGGTTTCGAGCTTCGAACCCTGCGCCGCTATGCGCAGCTGATCAAGGAGGGCGATGTCGTTCTCGATATTGGGGCCAATGTTGGCGCCCATACACTGCCACTGGCTCAACTTGTAGGGACTACGGGTAAAGTGTTTTCATTCGAGCCAACAGCTTATGCGTTCGCTAAGCAGCAAACCAACATTGCACTCAACCCTTCTCTAGCGCCTATAATTTGTGCGCATCAGATCATGCTGACGGCCACGGATGCCGCCCCCCTGACGGAAACCGTTTACTCAAGTTGGCCGCTTGAAGCCGCCGACGATTTGCATAGTGAACACCACGGCCGCTTGATGTCGACTAATGGGGCTGTTACAGGCACCTTGGCTAGTTTTGTTCGTAATGAAGGAGTTGAGCGCATTGACTTCATAAAACTTGATGTGGATGGCAATGAGAACGATGTACTTTTTGGGGGAATGATAGTTCTTGAGACATTTCGACCCATTGTAATGATGGAGTTAGCGCCATATGTCTATATAAATCATCCAGATAAATTCGATAGTGTCCTTAACTTATTTTGGAGTCTCGGTTATGAAATAGCTGATGTCAGAAATTACACGAAACTTCCTCATGATCCCGATAGGGTTCGAGCCCGCATACCTGATGGTGGTTGTATTAATGTTTTGGCGACCCCATAGCAGCCTGAAAAACATGACACCGAAAAAATTTGCTGATAAACTTTTAGTCGCAGACTTCACTTCAAATCTGTACTAAATTGGGTTTCAGGTCAGTTGGTGTCGAGGAAATTAGTAGCGATTCATCCTGCGGCTTTAAGAGCTAGTCAAAAAAGTTATCTACTGTTGTGGCTCGTAGGTTAAAGGGTGCCTAAACTCAAAATCTCACTTATGTATTTGACCGGAAGTAACTTTAGTAACCGCCTTGCTGTGACCCAATCAGTGGGCCTTTACGAGTTTAAATTGCTGCTGGCGATACTTGTAACTGCTCACATATTTGATCAGGTCGGAGTTCAATACTTAAGTTATTTGGGGTGGCCCAACGTTGAGAGTTGGATATCGAGACTCCTCACTGCCGCGGCGATGATTGGGTCAATTCTAGGTGCCCAGATTTTCAAGCGACCTGTTGAAAAGTATCTCATCGCTTATTTGGTACTTTGCCTAATCTGCGGTGGCTTAACACTTCAATTATCAATCAAACCCTTTGACCCCCAATTTTTCGTAAAAGGCATAGCCGTTTCGATTTCTCTTTACTGGCTCTTTCACGACATACGACTGCTAATTCTGTTTACTAGAGTAGTTTTCTATATTATTTTAACCTTATGTATACTTAATAGCTTTACTCTCGCTCACTATTTCAATATAGTTGATCTTCCTTTTCAGGCCGTGCCGAGAATTGGAGGCAACCCCAGTGAACATCATTTAGACCCTTACTCCTTCGGAATTTTCGGGAAAACGGAGAATCATGTTTCTGAGAGTTCAGTCTTTAACCTTCCCAGATTACAAGGTTTTGGCTCAGAGCCCCTCCACTGGGGTTATGTGGTGTTGATGGGAATACTATGCGGTCTAGCTATCCAGCACTTGAGAGTGCCGCCTAAGCTTACGCGATTGGAAGCCATAGGTATAACGTTTTTAGCTTTGTATGGTCTCTTACTTCAGTCGACCACGATGTATATATCTATGACTTGTATAATCTTAATCTGGATGGTTAGCGGTTGGTTGGCTAACCGTGGCTCCTCGTTATTTTTATTTTTTACGGTCATCTTACCGAGCCTAATAATCCCGCTGATTCTGATCAACTATCCCGAACTTCCGTGGATTATTTTTGGCGCCGGCATGCCTCTCGACGAATCTACAAACCTGAAGGACAAGATCGATTATACAGTTTTAACTGGTACTGAAGTTTTTATTTTCATGCCAAACCTTGAGAATGAATTCCAGGCATCGCACAATCTAATTCTTTATTGGCATCTCGCCGGTGGCGTGTTTTTTTTAATGACTTTTTTATATTTTTTTTATTTACTGATGGTATGTCCCGCACGGCATACAAATACTAGGCAGCACGCTCAGAGTTTCAGATTACTTTCAATTTTTATTTTCATGCACTTACTCCATGCACCATCGTCATTTTTTTATCCAAGTGGCGCTGCAACACTAATACTCACGATGATGTGTGTTCGTCGGTGCAATAGCGCTGTCGATCAATGCAAACCAGATTAGCTTCTCGACGCTTGAAAAAGTAAGCGAGTCTAATTATCTTTTCCGTGTCTCCTGCTCGTTACTAATGCGGTGTTACTAAAACAATTTCCTATAGTTCCGCCTAGTTTACTGAAGATAGCCGGTATGCCGCTAGGGTACCTATTTTTGCGTGCACGAACAGAGTTGTATCGAAAATCGATGCTTAGAAAGTATTATTCAAAGGGACGAAATTATCGGTCTATCGTCGGTTCTCGACTTTCTAGGGACGTCTTCTTCAAAGCTAGTTCAGCCACACTTGGTAAGAGAAATCTTTTTTTTAACCAGTTTACTCCAGAGAAGCTGGAAGACTTTCCGCCTGCTAAGATTGCAGAATATATCGAACGAGCTGAAAATATATTCTCCGTCGGCTTTAAGCTGTTCGGTATAAACATTACGATTGAGCCCTTAAAGCCAATAGATTGGTGCCTTGATCCCCGTTCAGGTTTTAGATGGGATAGCCGATATTACAGCTCATACGATCACCTGAGTCTAGAAAAGTCTTGTGATATCAAGTTTCCTTGGGAGCTTTCCAGGCTACAGTGGCTTATACCAGTAGGGCAAGCTTATCATCTCACCAAAAATGAGCGCTACGCCGCTTGGTTACGCAGTATTTTAGAGGACTGGATTAAGAGCAATCCTATCGGCTGGAGCGTTAATTGGGCCTGCACAATGGAGGTGTCAATAAGACTAGTTTCGTTGATATGGTTATTTGAGATATGTGGATCGTCAATTCAATGGCGCCGTGACGGTTTTAGAGATCTTGTATTTAAGGAAATATATTTTCATCTAGAGTTCGTAAATGATAACTACGAAATCACAGATATTAATGGCAATCATCTTATAGCAGGATTAACTGCGTTGATCATCGGGGCAAGTTTTTTGGACATTGAGAAAACGCGAAAGTGGCGCGTCTGTGCTCAAAAAGTACTTCTACGCGAACTGAAGCGGCAGATATTGTCCGACGGAGTTAACTTCGAGGGGTCGTTTGCGTACCATCGATTGGTTGGGGAGATGTTATTAGCATGTGCTTTAACATTCAAGTTTCAAGACTTTGGTCATAAAAATTACTACCAAGAGCTTAGGTCTCCGTTACTAAAGATAGCAGCTTTTATAGAGAGCTATACCCCGCCTTGCGGAAGATGCCCAGTTTTGGGGGATAACGATAATGGGCGGTTGGTGGCTTATGGCACTCAGAGCGTTCTGGAACACGGCTATTTACCAATCTTAATAAGATGCTGTTATTCCGAAGAAGCAGTTTTATGCCCAGAGGTTTTCTTTAGTGAGTGCATGTGGTGGAACGTTAATGTCAAACTCGATAGTGTTATCAAATATGATTTTAACAGCGCCGCTTTCAATAGTTCCGGATTCTATTTCTTAAAGTCTAATGTTGACTACGTTTGTATTCGTTGTGGAAAATTAAGCTTCGCTGGTCGTGGGGGCCACAGTCATAACGACAGTTTATCTCTTGTAGTTACACTAGATCAAGTTAGTCTGTTTGTCGACGCAGGGATTTCATGTTACACATCGGACCCGGAACTTAGAGATTTATGGCGGTCAACTGCGTCACACAATACGCCGCAGATTGATCATAATGAAATTAAAGGGTTCAGAGGAATGTGGGGGCTAAGAAATGATTCTGATGCTCGGGTCGATTATTGGACCGATGACATGGAAGGCACCCATTTTTTTGGCTCACATGACGGTCTGGGTGAGGATTACGACAGGTGGTCCGTCTCGCGAGAGGTTTTTCTTGATAAAGAAAATCATAATCTTTACTGGATAGATCAGGCGAAATCGGCGAATTCATTTCGATTTAAAAGTCCGTTGCTACTACATCCGGATGTAAGTGTCGATTTGATTGACGATTCATCCCTGAAGTTGCGTAGTGGATCCCGAGCCTTCAGGCTTTCCTGGCGTAGCACATCGCCAATTAGTATAGGAGTGGAAGCGTCGGAGGTTTCATTTTCCTACGGCGAGAAAACACAAACCAAAAGAATTTACTTCTATTTAAACAACGTGAGTTCGGCAAGTATCGCTTGTAGGGTAGAGCCTATACGTGGCGTATAGTATTACCGAATATCGCCGAGTCTCGCATGTCGGGGAGGTGAGAGTAGTATACACTACGCAAGCCGTCGCTCATAAGGTCGAGATTTTATTGTTCGAATTGAGGAGGTGCGTTAAATGCTTAAGAGCAGAATTATGAAACCTAGGCGGACGGTACAAGCGTCAGTCAGATTCAAAGCGTTATCTCGCTATGGATAACCGGACATCTGAAAGAATCAGTGGAAGCAATAGCCGTGCAAGGGCGAATTGGGAGTCCCGAGCAGTTGGGCAACAGCGATCTGCTGCTCTACCTGGTTCTAAGACTTATTTTGAAGATTTAAAGCGATATCGTTTTGGCTATGAAACGCCTTTCATACCTCGTGTTTTTGCATTCTCTTCGATGTCAGGGCAAAGCGTTCTTGAGATAGGCGTCGGCAATGGAATAGACGCAGGCGAAATAATTACCCACGGCGCAAATTATTATGGAGTGGATATCACGCTTAATCATATTAATTTGACAGAGCGTTATATAAAAATCTTGAGAAGCTTAAACAAAGTTACAACCGCAAGTAAACTCTACCATAGTGATCTGTTGTCGATTCGTGATTTACCGAAGTTTGATATCGTTTACTCTTTCGGTGTGCTTCACCACATTGAGCATGAGATAGAATATTTAATTCAAATAAACAAATTATTGAGGCCTGGAGGAGAGCTTAAAGCATCTTTTTACGCCAACTTCAGTTTGTTTAATTTTTGGATGATAGTGACGTGGATCTTTCTCAATAAAACGCGTAACTCTCTCGACGAGTGGAGAAGTCATATTGCTGAGGGGAGTTCGCTTACATCTCCTGTAGTGATAAAGATTAGGAGTAAGAGAGATTTGGTGAAAATGCTTGATGCATGTGGATTTCGCGTGGTTCGGTATCACAAGTGCGGCTTTGTTAAGCGTTACTTGCCGATAATCGGCAACTTCCTCAAGCCTGATGGATTGACACTGAACTTCTTCGGAAAGCTTCTTGGCTGGTATCACTGTTTCATTTGCGTAAAGGACGATCGCAAAGTTACTCGCGGGGGGGTGTCCTAAAGCTACTGCCTGCTATAGGCTTTTACTAGTGCCGCTAACGCTTGAGTTGAGTTCAGCTCACCATGCTTCAGTGTAACTTCTGCCTGCTTTGGCTCTTCATACCGCGAATCAATCCCCGTAAAGTTCTTGATCACTCCCATGCGAGCTTTCGCATAAAGCCCCTTGGGGTCGCGTTGCTCGGCCACTTCCAACGGGGTGTCGACGAAAACTTCGATAAATTCACCTTCTTTGAATAAGCTTCGTGCCGTCGCCCGATCAGCCCTAAAGGGTGAAATAA
>JACCDP010817420.1_pt1 | contig 10134 bp, 11 predicted proteins | sample 7445841 | NCBI WGS metagenome assembly JACCDP01 (sample SAMN15323441, study PRJNA562643) | freshwater metagenome | isolation source: river surface water | place: USA:Blue River Watershed | collected 2017-08-17
AGCTCGCGAAATGGCAGCAGGTCGAATTTCAGAAAACAAGGTGCGCAAGATGGCACCTTGGTTTGCACGCCATCAAGTTGATGGACAAGCACCAAAAAACAATGATTCATCCAATGCCCAATACCCAGGCGCAGGTTTAGTTGCTTGGCTTCTTTGGGGTGGAGATTCCAACTTCAGCGACAGAGCGCAAAATTGGGCGCAGCGCAAAATTGATGCCTTAGATGCTGAGGCCGATTCAAGGAGCAAAATGAGCAAAAAAATCGAACGCCGTACTTATACAGTGCAGGATGTTGAGGCACGCCAAGCAGACGATGGCACGATGCGCCTTTCAGGATATGCCGCAGTTTTCAACGATAATTCAGTGCCGTTGCCATTCGTAGAGCGAATCGCACCTGGCGCTTTCCGCAAGACCCTAAGCGAAACCCCCGATGTGCGCTTGCTTATCAATCACGAAGGCTTGCCTTTAGCTCGCACAAAGAACGGCACGCTCACACTTACCGAAGATGAGCGCGGTCTTTATATGGATGCGGTTATCGCAGACACACAAGAAGGGCGCGACCTCTACACATTGGTTCAGCGCGGAGACTTGGATCAGATGAGCTTTGCTTTCCGTGTCATTCGTCAAAAGTGGAATGAGAACCGCACAGAGCGCCTTCTCACCGAACTCTCACTTGCAGATGGTGACGTTTCAGTTGTCACATATCCTGCCTACCCAACAACTTCAGTTGAAGCGCGTGAAGAACTCCGCAAGGCGATTATGGCAGTCAAAGAAGGTCGCGAAGTCACAGGCGAATCTTTGGCAGTGCTTCAAACAGTCTTTAGCGACCTCAAGGAAGGTCACGAATACGTTATGCGAGCCGTTGAAATGATGGCTCTGCTAATGGGTGAAGGCGAGTATGAGGAAGAAGAAGAAGCAACTCGCGCAGCCATCGGTGATTTCGTTGAATGGGATTCAAGCGGTGGTATCGCAAGAGGTCGCATCGAACACATTATGGAAGAAGGCGTGCTAGGTATCCCTGGTTCAGACTTTTCTATCACCGCCGAAGAAGGCGATCCTGCGGTTTTGATCCGTGTTTATGAGCAGTACCGAGACGGATACCGCGCCACCGAAACTTTAGTAGGTCACAAAATGTCTGAATTGCGTGAAATTGATGCGTTGCCTGAAGCAACTGAAGAATCAACACGCAAGATTTCTTTGCGCTTAGCCAAAGCAATCATCAACAACACAAAATAGTTTTCCGCAGAAAATCTGCGGATCGAAGTCGGAGCGAATCTCACACCCTGAAAGCGCCGTGAAGAATCATCGCCACCACCTCAACCAAAAACCAAACTCATAAGGAGCAAAACAAATGTCATTTCTTGACAAAGTAATTGAGCGCCGTGATGCAGTTAAGGCTGAAATGGATGCAGTTCTCGAAGCAGTAGCAGCAGAGAATCGTACCGACCTTACCGCAGAAGAAACCGAAAAGGTTGATGCTCTCGTAGAAGAGTCACGCTCACTAGATTCAAAGATTGAAAAGTTCAAGGCTCAGGCTGAAGCAGATGCAAAGGCAACTGAAGCACGCTCATCTGTAGCATCAATCGCAATGCCAGCAGCAGTTGGTGGAGCAAAGATTGTTTCAGAAGCACGCACATATTCAGAGCGTTCAGAAGCATCATTCGTTAAGGATGTTTATGCTGCTGAAATTCGTGGAGATTACTCAGCTCGCGAGCGCCTAGCACGTCACACACGCGAAGAGTCAATCGAGCGCCGTGATGTTGATACATCAAACTTCTCAGGTCTTGTCATTCCACAGTACCTAGTTGATCTCGCTGCACCATACGCACGCGCAGGCCGACCAACTGCGGATTTCGCAACAAACAAGCACACACTCCCTGCTGCTGGTATGACCCTGAATATTTCCCGTATGACAACAGGAAGTTCAACAGCCGTACAGGTAACACAGAATGATGCAGTATCAGAGACAGATGTTGATGACACACTGCTCACAATTAACGTTCGTACAATCGCCGGACAGCAAGACGTATCACGTCAAGCTATCGAGCGCGGTACAGGCGTTGATTCATTCGTAATTCAAGACCTAGTACGCTCTTGGCACACAACACTTGATAACCAAATCCTTAATGGTGCAGGTACTTCAGGCACAATCAAGGGTCTTCGTGCATCAGGTGGAAACGCAATCACATTCACAGCAACAACACCAACAGTTGCACTTCTCTATCCAAAGTTGGCAGATGCAGTTCAGCAAATTCAGTCAAACGCATTTGTTACACCAACACACTGGATTATGCACCCACGCCGTCTAGCGTTCCTTCTTGCTGCAACAGACACCACAGGCCGCCCATTGGTAGTTCCTACTGCTAACGGCCCAATGAACGGAGTCGCAGCAGGAGCAGGTGCAGCCGGTTACGGAAACTCAGGCTACTCATTGATGGGTCTTCCTATCATTGCGGATGCAAACGTTTTGACAAATCTTGGCGCATCAACAAACCAGGATGAAATCTATTGCGTTTCAGCACCTGAATTCCACCTTTGGGAACAGCCTGGCGCACCATTCGCATTGTCATTCGATGCAACTGGCGCAGACAAGCTACAGATTAAGTCAGTCATCTACGGCTACGCAGCAGCATCTGCAGAGCGTTATCCATTGGCTGCTTCAATCATCTCAGGTACAGGTTTAGCAGCACCAACCTTCTAATCTGAGCAAGTAACAAATTGTGTGGGCGGGAGTAGTTCCCCCCGATTGCTCTCGCCCACACTTCTTACTGATTCGGGGGAATCAATGAAATCAGGGCATATAGTTTCAATCGGATCGTGCGACCCAGGAATGGTTAATGGCGCTTTTGCCTATCGCTTGATTCAGTTAGTTCAGGCAAGGTCATCGCGCCTTGGGCCGTTCGTTCGAGTAAAAGGTTCAGGCTTGCTTTCAAAGCAACGCAACCGAGTAGTAAAACAATTTTTAGAAACGAAGTCTGATTGGCTTCTTCTTCTTGATAGCGATGAACAATTAACGCTAGATGCTTTTGATAAGTTAATTGAAACCGCACACGATAAAGACCGCCCAGTTGTTGCGGGTCTAGTTTTCGCAGGGTTCGGAGTCGAAGGGGCTTTATATCCAAAGCCTGTGCCAGCAATCTTTCAAGATGCACCCGAAGGATTCCTGCCGTTATATAAGTATGACAAAAACTCAGTCTTTGAGATTGATGCCGCAGGAACAGGCTGCTTGCTAGTTCACCGAAGCGTGCTTGAAGCAATGCGTGATAATGCTGATCCGCATCAAGGCACAGATTGGTGTTGGTTCTTTGATGGGCCTATCAACGGCGAATGGATTGGGGAAGATTTACTCTTTTCGCGTAGAATTCGCTCACTAGGTTTTCCAATTCACGTTAATACGGGCGCAGTTCTACCGCATCAAAAGTCATACTGGATTGATGAAAGACACCAAGAACATTGGAAATAATAAAGAAGATTTTGCGCAGAAAGCCTAAGCCGAAGGAAACGGCTACGGCGCTACCGCAACTTGAGAAGGCGATACTGCCCAAGGCAGAGATGAGGTTAAAGCGTGGCTCTAACTAATTGCTACACCACACTTGCTGAACTAAAGGCAGCACTAGGCATTGAAGATAGTGTTGATGATACAGCTCTTGAAGCAGCCATTACTGCTGCAAGCCGTATGATTGATGACTACACCGAGCGCTTCTTTTACAGGGATGGCACTGCTCAGGTACCTGTGTCACGTTATTACACACCTCAAGACATCACAGTTTTGATGATTGATGATATTTACTCAATCACCGAGGTTGCTATTGATGCCGCCTTTGACCAAACCTACTCAACAGTTTTCGCCACATCCGACTATCTAGTAGAGCCGGTCAATGCCCCACGCAAGGGTTGGCCTTACACCCGCATCCTTGCCACAGGATCGTATATATATCCTTATCCACTGCCTCAGTCAGTTCGAGTCAAAGGCATTTGGGGTTGGTCGGCAGTGCCTTCGGAAATCTCGATGGCAACGCTCATCCAAGCCTCACGGCTCTTTGCACGCCGTCAATCTCCGTTCGGTATCGCAGGTGCGCCTGATTTGGGCGTGGTTCGCCTATCTGCTCGCCTTGATGCCGATGTTGAAGTTCTCTGCCGCCCATTTCGCCGTAGAAAAGGTGTTGCCTACTAATGAATGTGAGCAATGTTAGAGATGGGCTTAAAACTCGCCTAGCGACCATTTCGGGCTTGCGTGTGTGGGATGTAATCCCCGACCAGGTAACACCGCCAGGTGCGGTAGTAGGTCAATTAGATTTCACATTTGATATTGACAATGCACGCGGGGTGGACTTAGCAAACGTTGATATTTATGTGATTGTTCAACGAATGGATGCACGTTCAGGGCAAAATAAGTTGGATGGATACCTAGCAGGATCAGGCGCAACATCAATCAAAGCAGCGATTGAGGGCGATAGAACGCTAGGTGGCACAGTAAATACATTACGCGTGACAAGAGCTGAAGCAGGAACTTATGTTCAGGGTGATGTCACATTTCTTTCATACCGATACAGCCTCACAATTTGGGGATAAGGAGAACAAATGAGCTACATAGTTACCTCAGACCTTGAGGTTTGCGGCAAGAAAAAGGGTGAAGCACTCACCGAAAAAGATTTGGTTGGACTCAATGTAGAGGCGCTTATCGGCGCAGGTCACGTTTCAGGTTCAGCCTCAAAGCCAGTAACAGCAACCGAAGGAGCAACTAAATAATGGCACGCATAGTCCTAACAGATGCCAAGGTCACAATCAACGGAGTAAATCTCAGTGACCACATCGCATCAGTAACAATCTCAGAAACAAACGATGTAGTCGAGACAACTGCATTTTCTTCAACTGCCGCAAAGACCCGTGTTGCTGGATTGAAAGATAACTCAGTAACTCTTGAATTCCATCAAGATTTTGCTGCAAACAACGTTGAAGCAACAATCAATGGTTCACCATCACTTGTAGGTACAGTTACTGCAATCGTGGTTACACCTACTTCAAGTTCAGTAAGCGCAACGAATCCGAGCTACTCATTCAACGCGCTTGTAGCCGAATGGACTCCGCTTAACGGATCAATCGGTGAACTATCCACAGCATCCGTAACTTGGCCTATCTCAGGCGCTATCACAAAGGCTACTTCCTAATGGCACGCATCGTATTAACTAACGCATCGGTTGTTTTCGGTACATCAAATGACCTCAGCGACCATATTGCGAGCGTAACAATCAATACGTCTTACGATATTGTCGAGACCACGAGCTTCGGAAGCACTGCAAAAACTAGAATTGCGGGCTTGGCTGATAATTCCGTATCGCTTGAATTCCACCAGGATTTCGCAAGCGGTTCAGTTGAATCAATCATTTATCCGCTTCTTGGTACTGCAATCACAATCAAGGTGAAGCCTGTAGCAGACACAGTATCTTCTACAAATCCGCAGTATGCCTTCTCTGCGCTTATCTCAGAGTGGACTCCACTCAACGGATCAGTGGGCGAGCTAAGTACGGCAAGTGTGACGTGGCCTATTTCAGGCGCGATTACTAAGACAACATCACCATAATCAACTAAGGGGGAAGTAAGATGGATGGATTAGCAGTAAAGGTAAAGATGGTTGGCGGGGATGAAGCAATTTATCCTCTCAAGCCCCGCACCATCGTTGCCTTTGAGCAAAAATATGGAAAAGGTTTCGCAAAACTTATTGAAGAAGGTCGAATAGAACTTATCTATTGGCTAGGCTGGCACTCAATGAGAGAAGCCGGAGTAGTGGTTAAACCTTTTGAAGGTGGTTTTCTTGATACAGTCGAGAGAGCATCGCTAACAACAGACCCAAATTCCGAATCCACAGAGACTCTTTAACATACAGCATTGCTGCAATCTCTGTGGAAACAGGAATCTCACCGATTGATTTGTTAGACTCACCCGATGGGATTCTTGAAGCAATAATTATCTACCTCAAAGAGCGAAATAAAGCGCGGAGTAAATAGTGGCTGAAAAAGAAGTTATCGTTTTATCCGGCATCAAAGAAACCATAGATGCTCTCAAGGAATTCGATAAGGATGCGGTCAAACGCTTTAATAAGGTGATTAACTCTGAACTTTCAAAAGCGGAAACTAGCGCAAGAAATATAGTTGCCCGCATTGACAACTCGCAAGGTACTGGCACGCCGATGAGTGGGTGGAGAAAGTCTGATCCGACTAGACCTTCATCCACTCGCGGCGGTGCAGGTTGGCCTGCTTGGAAGCCTAGCGAAGTAGCAGCAGGAATCGTAAAGTCAAAAGCCCAGGGTCGCGTTTCACGCAACTACACCACAAGCGCAGGTAAGTTGATAAATAAGTCTGCGGCGGGTGCAATCTTTGAAGTAGCAGGTCGAAATACAAAGGGAAGTGCAGCGCGAACCTCAGGCGCTCAATTCCTTCGTAATCTAGGAAACCGATTTGGCAGAGCATCACGCCTCATTTGGTCAGTAGTAGATAAAGAAGGAGAGCAGATTCAGCGCAATGTCGCGAAGGCTCTTGATGATGCAAAACAGGATTTACAGCGAGCTTTGAACAAAGAGAAGGGGTAACAAATGGCAACAGGCGCAATAGTCGCACGCATCCTTACCCAATACTCAGATAAGGGTTCAAAGCAAGCTCAAAAGGATATTAAGAAGTTAGGCGCAGACTTTGACAAGTTTGCCAAGCAGTCATTTAGAGCCTTTGGGCTTGCTGCTGCTGCATCTGCCGCTTTTGCAACAAAGATTGGTATAGATGCCGTTCAAGCGGCTATTGCGGATCAGAAATCACAGGTAATTCTTGCTAATTCTTTGCGTAACACAATCGGCGCAACAGATGAAGCTATTGCAGCCACTGAAGAATTTATCTCCAAACAACAACTCTTAGTTGGTGTTTCTGATACTCAACTGCGCCAATCTCTGATTACACTCACAGGCGTAACTCGCAATCTTAGTGAAGCTCAATCGCTACAAAACATTGCACTTGATGTGGCGGCTTCCGGTTACGGCGATGTGGAATCGGTATCAAAGGCACTTGCCAAGGCATACGGGGGCAACATCGGCGCACTCAAGCGCTTAGTGCCTGGTATTAGTGATAGCATCGTAAAGACCAAAGATTTTAACGCAGCAATGCTCTATTTAAGCGATACCTTTGGCGGTGCGGCAGCCGAAAGCGCCAATACTCTTGAAGGTCGCTTGCGCATCCTTCGCCTTGCGTATGATGAAATTATTGAGAGCCTAGGTTATGCGCTCTTGCCTGTAGTTCAAGAATTTACAGGGTATCTTGTAAGCGATGTGCTACCTAGAATTCAACAATGGGTTGATCTAAATAAAGATGAACTTGCAGCAGGGTTACGCTCAGGCGCAGAATTCCTTAAAACCTTTACAGAACGCGCACTTGCTTTCGGGCAATGGGTTACAGATAACACCGGCAAGGTGAAGGCTATTGCAACCATTATTGCAACGATGTTTGTGGCTAACAAAATCGCCGCCTTTGTCGTAGCTCTTAAGACAATCACCGCAGCGATGGCAGCGCTACGCGCAACTGCAATCGGCACTGCGATTGCTACCGCCTTTGCAACAGCCGGCGTGAGTGTTGGTACAGCAGCAGCAGCGCTCGCAGCAGTAGGTGTGACTGCACTTGTCACCAAGCGTTATATGGATTTCAATGCAAAAAGCACTGATAAGGTCACAAAGTCCACTAAGAATTTGACTAATACGACCAAAAACAGCACAGGCGTTACTAAATCGGCAACAACCGCTATTACTAAATACAATGCGGCTACAGGTGCTACCACTAATACCACCAAGACTTTAACCGCCGAGCAACTCAAAGCAATCGAAGTTCAAAAGCAACTTAATGCTCAGTTTGGTGTTACTACAAAAGAGAATGATCCGGTTCAACTTGAAGCGGCTCGACTCAACCTTATTAAGCAACAGGCTTTAGGTATTGAAGCAGTCTCGCAAAAAATCTTAGATTCTCTTAATCTTCAGCTCAGTAACAATGTTGCTGCTCAACGCTACGCAGATATTTTGGCAGTCATTGAAGATAAGAAAATCACCACCGCAGAAGTTGAGGCTCTTGCTACAAAGTGGGGCAAATCAACAGAGTTTGTTCTTAACTATATTGAGAAAGTCACAGGCATCAAGGACATCAAGGTTGATAAAGATTTTGGTGCAGATGCCGCAAATGGTTGGCAAAAGGCTATTGATAAGCTCACTGAATATCTAAAACTTCTTGCTGGTCTTACCGGAACAAAGACTCCAACTCCAACACCATTTGAGCCACACATAGGCCCTAAGGGTGGAATTGGTGGCACCACTATTTCACCGACAGTTTCAAGCAATGAAGTAGTTCAGGGTACTTTTGAAAAAGTATTTACCGATATGGTTTCAATGGGTAATACTCAAACTCAGGCTGCCGTTCTTGCCCTATCTTCAGCTCGCTATGAAGCATTAGGTCAATCTTATGGTTACAACACCGGTTCAAATGTCACAGTCAATGTGAACGCTGGAAATGTAATAGGTAGCAAAGATGAATTGGTTGATACAGTTCGTCAAGGTATCCTTGCAAGCCAACTTTCAGGCAAGATTATTCAAATGGAAGCATTGGGAATATAAATGACATTGCCCGTACTTGGTGTGAGCATTGACTTCGCCAACGGCCCTGCCTTCGGCAACCCGCTTGTGCTTGATGATCCGACTTCATTTCTTGATGAGGCTATCCTTGCCGATAGCGCATCCGATGTGGTGGATGTCAGCGACATAACCCTGCGCGTGCAGACAAAGCGCGGGCGCAATCGCATCCTGAATAAGTTTGAAGCGGGTGCGGCTTCGATTGTCTTGCGCGATGATAACGGCGATTTCTCGCCATCTAACACTTCTTCCCCTTACTACGGCAAACTTGTGCCACTTCGTAAGGTGCGTGTCTTTGCTGATTACACCGATGAAGTAACTTCAATCACCACTCGCTACTTCATCTTTTCAGGCTATATCACCGCCTATGACACCAACTTTGTACGCGGGTTTGAAGAGACTTCGACAGTCACGCTTCAATGCGTGGATGGTTTCCGACTCTTTAACAACATTGCAATCTCCACAGTTCCCGGCACATCTGCGGGGCAACTTTCAGGCGCTCGCATCAATGCCTTGCTTGATGTGGCAGATTATCCTTCATCTCAGCGTGCGATAGATACAGGTAGCAGCACGATACAAGCAGACCCAGGAACTTCACGATCCCTGCTTGAAGCAATCCAAACAGTTGAAATATCTGAGTTTGGGGGCTTCTTCTTCCAAAGCACAGGAACTGCAACCTTCTTATCGCGTGAGACAGTCTCGCTTAAAGCAGACCAAACCCCCTACGATTTCAGCGATGACGGCACAGGCATCGGCTATTCGGCGATTGACTTCGCCTATGACGATCAGCTCATTGTGAATGATGTGGTTGTCCAAAGGGCAGGGGGCGTGGCACAGCAAGTCCAAGATGCCACTTCAATCGAGACTTATTTCATCCATTCAGGCCAACGCACAGGCATCTTGGTGCAGACCGATGAAGAAGCAAATAACCAAGCGGTGATGCTCTTGAACGCTCGAAAGAACGCAGTCTTGCGTATTGACTCGATGACCTTGAATCTCTTTGATACCAATGTAAATGCTAATGACCGCATTATTGCCGGGCTATCAATGGAGATTTTTGACCTTCTCGACATTACCAAAACAATGCCAGGTGGATCGGTAGTCACGCGAGAGCTATTCTGCCAAGGAGTAGCCCACGAAATTACGCCGAAAATATGGAATACTACTATCTATACATCCGAGCCTTTGATTCAAGCATTTATCTTAGATTCAACAACTCAAGGAACACTAGATAACGCCAATGCGGTGTTGTCTTACTAAATAAGGAGCAATAAATGGCAGGTCTAGGCTATAAGGATTTCACTGTAGGTCAGGTACTTACATCGGCTGAGGTTGATGGCTACTTGATGCAGCAAACTGTAATGAAGTTTGCAGATGCCTCTGCTCGAACCACTGCTCTTACAGGTGTGCTTGCTGAAGGAATGATGTCCTATCTTGCAGACACCAACGCGGTTGAAAAGTATGATGGATCAGCGTGGGTCGCAAT
>JACCDP011305773.1_pt1 | contig 10134 bp, 7 predicted proteins | sample 7445841 | NCBI WGS metagenome assembly JACCDP01 (sample SAMN15323441, study PRJNA562643) | freshwater metagenome | isolation source: river surface water | place: USA:Blue River Watershed | collected 2017-08-17
AAAAGCTAATCTAGCCATTGAAACCCATACTTTTTTCGAATTAGGGCAAGGATTTTTAGGGTTTTTAGGGATCTTCCGATTGCCCTTTTCGGACTCCCATCGATCTGAAATTGCCGCTTTATTAGGCCTTATTGTCTTCGCCATTTTAATTTTTTCCTTCCTTCGTGCCGTTAAAAAACAAACCTTTCAGTCCCTCGCTTTTCCGTTTTTAATCTATGCACAAATCATGGCCACCGGCGCCTTAATTTGTATTGGACGTTTTCAAATGGGGGATATTCTTGACATCGCTATTTCGGAACGGTTTTTCACCTACGGGCTGATTGGCCTTATATTAATTTACCTCATTCTGATCCATCAATTTGAACTTTTACGTCGTTCATGGACGCCAGGTTTACTAGTAGGCTTGGTATTTTTTACCCTGTCAACTTATTTTTCAATCATCCCAACAAAAGATCTCTCCTTGCGATTGCAAGCTGATCTGATCAACACTTTTTATCAAAAAAAATCAAGCGCCTACGAAGGTCAGATTTATGACTTTAACTTATTACACAATTCGAGGTACTATCGTTTTCCAGATTCAAAAATCCCTACCTTATCCTCGATCCAAGAAGGGATGAAAAATGCGTCCATATTTAAAATTCCTGGCGAATATTCCTTTCGAACTAAAGGGAATATCCGAGCAATTTATTTTGAAAATTTGCCTTTGAAAAAAGTATATGATCGTTTTTTAGTCATTCGATCCATTGAAGATCCAAAGGTATTTATTTGTCATGCATTAACGTATGATGAAAAACCATTAGGCCCTAAAATGGCCAATGTATGGCTTCCCAAAGATGTCATATTAGCTGGAAATGAATATTATCTTTTTTCATTGGATCATAAAAAGGTAGTCGACGTGCTTAAACTGGACGGCGAACCCACGCGTCTAGAATGAAACAAAAACACGTTTTATGGATCATTTTAATGGCATGCATTCCTGCAACCTTGCATTTTGTCAACCTGAATCTTTTGCTCATTAATTTCCCGTCATTTGGGGACGACTTCCAATATCTGCAATTAATTGAATTCATTCAAAACCATTCATTTTTTGAAAATGTAGAGGCCATTTTCCAACCCCATAATCAAATTCATCGCATTGCGTATGGCCGACTCATGATGCTTATTTCCTATTTTTTTTGGGGATTTATTGATTTCAAATGGATGACCATCCTCGCTAATCTTCAACTTTTAGCCATCGCCATCCCTATCTTTCTTTACTTAAAAAAGGAAAAGCATTCACTTTGGCACATGATTCCGATCTCGTTCATCTTATTTTCAACTTATGGAAACCTAGATAATTTTGGCTTCATTGGAGTATCTCAGCACACGGGATCCATGCTGTTTCTAGTCTGGATTTCCTATGGCTTACTCTATACAGAAAATAAATGGTGGGTATTCTTTTTAGCCTTAGCTTACCCCTTTGTTTCCACGGAGGGGATAGCCTTCATGCCCCTAGTCGCCTTTGTATTTTGGAAAACCAAATCGCGTTTAACCTATTATTTTGCAGGCGCTGCTTTAATCGTCATTCTAATCTATGTTTCCGGCCTTTCCTTTGCTGAAAAACTCCAGCCCAATAGTCCGACTATTTTAACCTATATAATGGCTTTTTTAAGCTTCTTAGGGCTATTTATGATTAAAATCTCGGATACGTTTGTTGGGCTTATCAATATGTCTGCCGGTATTTTGCTCTTTTTCACCTTACTCTATGGAATAAAAAAAGGATTCATCCGCCTAATCTCTTTTCCGGTTCTACTGATCGTTCAAATTATTTTTGTCGGCATTTTAATTTGTGTCGGCCGATCAAGTCAAGGGGATATTTTGTCCATCGTTAATTCCGAACGCTTCTTATTTTATGGATTAATCAGCTTAATTGGTCTTTATTTATGTTGCCTCAGCATCCCTTTTGCTCCAAAAAATTTGGTTCTTTTCACTGGATTAGCCATCACTTTTTTTGCCCTAAGTTATTTTTATTCGGTAGATACCTTAGAAAATATGCGCTTAAGACTCCGTTCAGATGTAACCAATGCGCATCATAATGCCCCATTTTCGAGCTATTCCATCGCTCCCCTTGATTATGAATTGATTAATCATCGCAGCTATTTTTCTCTTCCAAAGAGTGAAATTATTGCCATCGATACGATGCAATTACGATTGGCAGGAGAGCCCATAAAGATAAAATCAATGGATTCCCTAGGGGCTGGCAAATACCATATCAACCTAGAAAACCGCTCAATAAATAAAAACAAACCCTTATTTGCTTTAATGGTTAACCGAGAACAAAAAAATAAATGGATGATTAGTCCATTATTGAATAACAAAAAAGGTCGAAAGCCTTTTTTCAATGTACATTTTGATTCTCAAAATCAACGGAGTAATTTCGACATATACATCATGGAATTAGCCACCGAAAATAGGTTGGTCGCCATGGCAAAAATTTTTCAATCAAATTAAACCCCTAAAAAATGAAGTTCATTAAACACGTTCCAGCCACTATCTTAGCCTTTTTATTCTTATTTGGTGGCATCAATTTCTTTTTCCCTTTGGCTCCTATGCCCACAATGACAGGAAACCAATTAGCATTTTTTAACCTATTTGGGCCAACAGGCTATATGGCTGTCATTAAGGTATTGGAAATTATAGGAGGTGTTCTGATCATCATACCGACAAAACGGGCTTTAGGAACGCTCATTTTAGCACCAATATCCGTTAATATCCTACTTTTTGAGATTTGCCTTGCCAATGCTCCCGGCATAGGGATTTTACTGATCGCATTGATCGGCCTTGTCATCTACCAAGAAAAACAGAAATTTTTGGCATTACTTTAAGCCTTGAATAGGCTAAAGATATGATTAGTCTAGCTTAGCAAAAACTTTTTGAATCCTTGAAAATCCGTCCCCAACAGGATGGATTTTTTTTGCTTGTCCAGCAACTCAGATAGTCGCAAGGGAACAGGAACTTTTCCACCGATCACCGCCTCGACCGTTGGCAAAAATTTAGCATAATGTGCCGTCGACAAAACGACTCCGGTCACTGCATCGCCACACTCTTTTTGATATTGCAAAAGTCCATCATACCCCACTGCCGTGTGTGGGCACATGATATAACCTGTTTTTTCATACACCTCCGACATCCTGTTTTTGGTTAAAGCATCATCCGTAAAATAGCCTTTTACTACCTGCTTTATTTCATCCAAAACTCCCCCGGAAAGAATTTGCATCCGCACAAAATTGGAAGGACTTCCCACATCCATGGCATTGGATAGGGTCTCTACACTAGGTTCAGGGCGATATACTCCGGTCGACAAATAATCAGGAACTGGATGGTTTTCATTACAAGCCGCGATAAATGCTTTGACCGGTAAACCCATTTGATACGCCATCAAACCCGCACTCAAATTTCCAAAATTCCCTGAAGGCACGCTGAACACCAATGGGTCAGATAAGCCCTTTCTTTTCGCCTCCGCATACGCCGCAAAATAATAAAACGACTGAGGAATTAAGCGCGCTATATTAATCGAATTAGCCGATGCCAAATTAAACTTGGCCCGCAAATCCGCATCCAAAAATGCCTCTTTAACTAATCGTTGGCAATCATCGAAAGTCCCCTCTATCTCCAAGGCCTCTACATTTCCCCCTAAGGTCGTCAACTGCATTTCCTGGATGTCCGAAACTTTTCCCGATGGATACAAAATCGTCACCGATATCCCAGGCGTATTAAAAAAGCCTTGAGCCACCGCTCCCCCCGTATCCCCAGAAGTCGCGACTAAAATCCGAATTTCTCTCTGATGTTTGACCAAATAATGCGACATGACCGCGGCCATAAATCGGGCACCAAAATCCTTAAAGGCCATCGATGGACCATGAAATAATTCCAAAATTTCCACCCCTGGTTCTAATGAAAATAAAGGAGCCCCAAAGGTCATCGAACTCCCTATAATCGACTTTATGTCCGCCTTACTTAAATCATCTCCCAATAAATTATTGCAAACCGCCTCCGCAATTTCAACCAATGTCAAATCCTCAATCGTATCAAAAAACGAATCTGGCAAACGCTTAATTTCAGTCGGCATATATAACCCATTATCCGGAGGTAAACCTCTGAAAATAGCTTCTTCAAAAGAAACATTGGGACTCGATTTTTGCGTACTGTAAAGAATCATATATTTAAAAATGCCCCTTTAGGAGCTATTTATTAACCTTTTGCGTTTATTAATCGTTCTCCTTCCAATTGTGGTAAGACATCGTAACGATCCATTTCCAAACAAAAAGCGATGTCTTTTTCGATGCCTAAACCTAATAGTCTTTTGACGTGTGAGGAATTTTTTACGGCGGTCAACATATCTTTGGAGGCCACATTAAAGTTTTTCCAAGCCATTAAAGCAGCATCATCAGCTACCTCATAGGCACCGGTCAACTGGTCTATCAGGGCACCCGCAAACAAAGTATCTTCTACATTAGGTTTGCCTTTCCAACCCGCACAAACGACCAATGCGTCTCCTTGCCAATTTTTAACAGCCTCTGTAATGCTAGACAAATTTAAAAAAGCACCCACATATAATTGGGGAGCATGGGCAGACCGACGAATCGCCACGGTTCCATTGGTCGTCGTCACACAAATCTTCGCTCCTTTAACCTTCGGGTCTTGATAGGAAAAAGGCGAATTGTCAAAGTCAAAACCCTCTGGTGTGATGCCATTCCGCTCAGCTGAAATCAAATATCCTTGTTCACGAAATGATTGACATAATTCAATCTGTTCGACGGGAATAATTTCTGCCGCCCCATGCGCAAAAGCCGTCACCATGCAGGAGGTAGCCCTAAAAATATCCACCACCACGACACATTTATCCGACAAATCATATAAATGAATTAAATCCGGCGAGAAGCATACATCTATTTTACGCATCTTAAATAAAGGGCATTTTAACGATTTGAGCTTTTAATGATTTATCACGAATGGAGATAAAAATCTCTGTGCCAACCCCACTTTGGGATGTCTCTACATATCCCATTCCGATCCCCTTAGACAAATTGGGAGATTGTGTGCCTGAGGTTACCTCACCAATCACCTCTCCCGCGGCGTTCAAAATGGGATAATGCTGGCGTGGAATCCCACGGTCAATCATCTCAAATCCCACCAACTTTTTCTTAGGTCCAGCCGCTTTAATCGCCGCATGGAAATCCTTGCTAATAAAATCCTTGTTAAAAGAAGTAATCCAACCCAATCCCGCCTCGATCGGCGAAGTTGTGTCATCAATGTCGTGGCCATATAAACAATAACCCATTTCAGTTCGCAAGGTATCCCTTGCACCCAAACCGACCGGCTGAATTCCAACCGATTCCCCCGCCTTAAAAATAGCATTCCACATGGCTAATGCATTTTTATTCTCCACATATATCTCAAAACCTCCCGCACCTGTATACCCAGTGTTTGAAATAATAATCTCAGAAAACCCAGCCATATTGCCTATTTTAAACGTATAATAAGGCATTTCAGATAAATTAACATCGGTTAATTTTTGCAAAACAGAAAGCGCATTTGGTCCCTGAACCGCAAATAAACTGTAGTCGTCGGATCGATTTGTCATCTCAACCCCAAAGGTATTATGAGACGAAATCCAATTCCAATCTTTCTCAATATTAGACGCATTAACCACCAGATAATACTCGTGGGCATTCACACGATATACCAACAAATCATCCACAATACCCCCTGTGGCATTAGGCAAGCAGCTGTATTGCACTTTGCCATCCGTTAATTTAGACGCATCATTCGAACAGACGTATTGAATTAAATCCAGCGCCCTTTCTCCTTTTAATAAAAATTCCCCCATGTGACTCACGTCAAAAACTCCTACATTGTTGCGCACACACACATGCTCTTCAATTAAATTGGTGTATAAAACCGGCATATTAAATCCAGCAAAAGGGACCATTTTAGCTCCCAAGCCTACATGCGTGTCATTTAAATGCACAAATTGCAAAGCATTTTCTTCCATATTATTCTCTATATAAAACTTGTAATAGTGTTTGCCCAACCGCCTTTAACGTGGACTTGTCGATGGTATTCAAATTATCTTGATGCGTGTGATGGAAGGATCCAAAATCAAAACCACCATTCACCGGCCTTATATCGATGATGTCAATCATCTGAATTTTCCCTACCTCATTCACCGCCGTATGGTCGTCCGTAATCCCAAAAGCATCTTCGTCGATGAACATATTTCCGTATCCTAAATCAGCAGCCGTCGCCCAAATCGAGCGTACGATTCCGGGTGCATATTGCATAGAAGAGCCTTCATGTGGAAATTTCGCCCCTCGAGCCCCCACCATATCCAATAAGATTCCATAATAAGGACGGTAGTTTTATGGGATGATATTCGTGGCCCAATGTTGAGAACCTAGGGCCCAACTGGTCGTCGACGGGTTTCCAGTAAAATCATGAGGCTCGCCATGATCTTCTAAATCAAAGAAAATTAGGTCCACCCCGACCGTAGGTTTTTTGGTTGTTTGAGATAAGAGTCGCGCGATTTCCAACATAACCCCTACACCACTCCCACCGTCATTTGCCGCGTCAATCGGCTTATTTTTATCCACCGAATCTTTGTCGGCAATACTCCTGGCATCCCAATGCGCTCCCAATAAAATTCGTTTTTGAATTTGCGGTTGGTATTGCGCCATAATATTATAGCCCTTCATTTTATATCCATCGTAACGGAAAGAGGTAAATTCTTGGATTTTAACTTGCCAGCCATAGCCCTTTAATTTTTCAACAATCCAATCTTTACATTTGATTTGTGCTGGTGAATTAGGAATTCGAGGGCCAAAACTTACTTGCTTCGCGATGTATGCATAAGCTGAATCGGAATTAAATATGGGAGTTTCAACGATGACTGCTGTAGATTCTACGTTCGTTTCTTGGTTTTTCGTGCTTGTATACCAAATGAAAACTCCGCTTAGAATAAAAAGAACCAACAAAAATAAGGCGATGCGAGAACGATTCATTTTACAAAGATAAGGGCTTGGAATTAAGAATTCCTATTTGATATTCGTACCTTGCAGGCTAATTACAAATAAATCATGGGCATTAACCCAAAACAAGAAAAATTCTTAAAAGAAATTCAAGCAGAAATACTCGAATTTTTTGAACTCAACGATTATCGATCGTACTCGGTCAACCAAATTCATAAAGCATTTGCGATTCGCGACCGAAAGACCAAGGAAATTTATTCCGATGCCGTAGATAAATTAGCACAAGAAAACAGGATCATTCGCCAGTCGGATGGTAACTATCGATTTGATAGTGAATCATTCCAAGTCAAAGGACGCGTAGACCACGTAAATTCACGTTTTGCCTTCATCGTAACGGAAGGGGAAGGAAAGGATATTTGGGTCTCGACGGCCGATTTAATGTTTGCCAAAGACGGCGATATAGTCCTCGTTCAAGCACGCAGACCTTCTGAAAAAAAGAAAAACGACCGCCCAGAAGGCGAGGTGATTGAGATTTTAGAAAGACGTTCCCCAGAGCTAGTGGGCGTCATCCAAGTAACTCCGCACTATGCCTTTTTAATTCCAGATTCAAAAAAAATATACGAAGATATCTACGTGCCGCGCACAGAAACGATGGCGGCCAACCACCTAGACAAAGTGATCGTCGAGGTGACTCGTTGGGCCTCAGCCGGAAAAAAAGCAGAAGGCCGAGTAATTAAAGTCTTAGGAAAAGCCGGTGAAAATGACACTGAAATGCACTCCATTTTGGCGGAATTTGGGCTTCCTAATGATTTCCCGGAAGAAGTGGAATTGGCTGCTGAGGCCATACCAACCACCATCTCAAAAGAAGAAATTAAAAATAGAAAAGATTATAGAAAAGTCTTGACCTTTACGATAGATCCGGTGGATGCCAAGGATTTTGACGATGCCATTAGCTATCAAATTTTGGCCAATGGGCATACGGAAATTGGCGTTCACATAGCCGACGTTTCGCATTATGTGAAGCCCGGAAGTGTATTAGACCAAGAAGCTTATCGACGCGCGACTTCTGTTTATTTGGTGGATCGCGTGGTTCCGATGTTGCCCGAAAAACTTTCCAATGGCCTTTGTTCGTTGAGACCCAATGAGGACAAATGTACTTTTTCGGCCATTTTCGAATTAGATAAAAAGGGGAAGATTGTTAAGGAATGGTTTGGTAGAACATTAATCCATTCGGATCGTAGGTTTGCCTACGAAGATGCCCAAGTTTTAATCGAACATGAAGGCCCTTCTGAAGATTCGTATGAACCCGTCATCAAAGATTTAAACCGGATTGCGAAAACCTTTAGAGATGCTCGATTTAAACATGGCTCGGTCAATTTCGATACGACAGAGCTTCGGTTTATGTTGGACGAAGACGGAAAACCCATTGCTGTATATCCTCGCGAGCGCAAGGATGCGCACAAATTAATTGAGGAATTTATGTTGCTGGCCAACAAAAAAGTGGCTGAATATGTACATGAATTAAAACAATCGGATCCACGAAATACCATGGTATATCGGATTCACGAGGCGCCTGATCCAGAAAAACTTAGGGTATTTTCTTCCTTTGCAAAGAAATTTGGGTACCAAGTAACCACCGAACCGAAGCAAGTAAGTCAATCCTTCAATGCGTTGATGGAAAATATTCAGGGAAAAGCGGAGGAAAACGTCTTGCAAAGTTTGGCTGTTCGGACTATGTCGAAGGCTCGATATAGTACCGATGCGATTGGACATTTTGGCCTTGCCTTTCCATTTTATTCACACTTTACGAGTCCTATTCGTCGCTATCCTGATGTCATGACGCATCGATTGTTGCAACATTATTTGGATGGGGGTGATACCAAAGATCGCTCGCCGATCGAGATTCAGTGCAAGCATTCCTCAGATCGTGAGAAGTTGGCCTCAGAAGCTGAACGCGCTTCGATTAAATACAAGCAAGTGGAGTTCATGAGTTTGCAAGAACCACAGGTTTTTGAAGGAATCATTACTGGAGTAACGGAGTTTGGGATATTTGTGGAAATTGGGGAAACTTCTTGTGAGGGACTTGTTCGGATGGTTGACCTAAACGACGATTTTTACGATTTAGATAAGGAAAATTATAGGATTGTAGGCAAGTCCAACGGCCGTGTATTTACTTTTGGTGATGTGGTAAAAGTGAAAGTACGCGATACGAATTTGGCCAAAAGAACCATCGATTTAGAAATGGTAGGGATGCGCTCTGGAACAGGATATACCAATAATCGTTCTAGAAAAAGAGAAGCACCTCGAGGAAATCGAGTGGTTCCTAAAGGGAAAGAGCGAAGGAGAAATACGGGAAGAAGGTAGGGATTAGGTAAGAGTTAATAAGTAAGAGGTAAGAGGTAAAAGAAATAAAAATGAAATACGCAAAAAGCCCGACACGTATGTCGGGCTTTTCTATTTAACTCCATTAATCAACTTGAAAATTTCCTTGTTTATAACCCTTGAATTTTAGTCTTGCACGAGCGGTCCAGGTCGAGAGGTTTGATATAGGTCGTACCAGTCTTGATGTTCCAAATCGATTTTAAATGAATTCACAATATTACGAATACGTGATTCCTCTAATGTTCCGATTAAAGGAAGTGCGCCTAATTTAACCACCCAAGCAACCGCAATAGACTCGATATTGCTCTCATATTTAGCTGCCATCTCAACTAATTTTTTACGTACACGAAGAGCAATTTCATCCGTTCCATGTTCGATACGACCACCAGCCAAAGGTGACACCGCCAATGGGCGCATGTATTTTTGCTTAATGTAATCCAGCGCTCCATTATCCAAAGCCGATGTTTGCAATAAGTTTAAATCGATGTGATTGGAAACCACCGGAATATTTAAATAGGAAACGAGCAACTGATGTTGGTATACCGAAAAATTAGATACTCCAATATTTTTCACCTTCCCCGAACTTTTCAATTTTTCAAGCGCCAAGGCCGTTGATTCCAAATCCGACAAAGGATCCAATTGGTCCAACAAAAACACATCTAAATAATCGGTTTTTAAATTGCGTAACGAGTTCTCAACGGATTTTGAAATATGATCAGCCGATGTATTGACATGTTTAACCCGT
>JACCDP010778956.1_pt1 | contig 10133 bp, 18 predicted proteins | sample 7445841 | NCBI WGS metagenome assembly JACCDP01 (sample SAMN15323441, study PRJNA562643) | freshwater metagenome | isolation source: river surface water | place: USA:Blue River Watershed | collected 2017-08-17
AGTTTGCGACAATAATCAAAGATGAATTTCTTTGTGTTGGCGTTAGAAATAATGACGAATACGGTGGTTGGCCGCTTTGGAAATCGAGTGATTGGTTAGACCTTTTAGACCAGTATATTGAGGAGTTCTATCCCTTCAATAAAAAAATTCATCAAGAGTATATTGATCTGAAGAATTACCTTGACGGAACAGAGATAAAATATATTGTTATTGGAGATTGATACTATGGATCCTATTAAACAAAGAATTGCCATTGCTGAATATCTTGGGTATATTGATGTGCGTGAGTATGTTGTGGATATGGACGATGATTGTCTTTCGTTGATGGGCAGAAAATCACAAAAAGAACCGTTGGAGTTTATTGAGTATTATACCAATGACCTAAATGCTATGCACGAAGCAGAAGAACACCTATCTACAGAAGAGATCAAAACATATATGGGCCATCTTCTTGATATTATGGGAATATCTGTATGGTGTATTACTCATGTATCTGCCGCAGAAAGAGCAGAAGCATTTCTAAAAACCATTGGTAAGTGGGAAGAATAATCTTGACTTTCTATAATATGCATCTAGCATAGGATTATGAAATCGGACCTTGATATTCTGCAACTCACCGATAAAGAAAAGATTGCTTTTCTTGAGAAGAGACATGAATCAATTATCAAATGGCTGAATAGTAGGATTGAGGAGGCGAAGAAAGAGATTATTCCAGAGCCACATCCACTTGATTTTGCTCTTTCAACAGAAGAAGAAAAGGAAAATAGGCTAAATGAGATTTCTTTTACCAATCGGCGTACTGGTTGTGTAATCAGCCAATCTGAATATACGCTTATAGCCATTGAGAATGGGACAAAGAGTATGATCGCTCGCCTTTATAAAGAAAAATTTCCAAGTAACGAATATGAGATTTGACGGAATATTATATGAAAAACAATAAATGGTGGCACGACAATGATAGATATATTCCAAATCCGTGGGATGAAATATTTAAACTCGAACAAGAGCTTAAGCAGATGGCTATTACTGAATCTGCATTACGAGAGTCGCTTACGGAACTATCCAGAGAAAGTCTAAGTTATAGACATCAAATTGAAACAGAGAATAAAAAGTATTTAGAAATACTAACACGTTGGAGAGATGTAATGGTAGAATGGTATGCAGAAGTAGATGCTTATGGAATGGGTGAACCTAATATTTCGGCGGGATTAGTCAATGATACTAACGCTGCTGTTGCTGAAAGCATAAAGAATAAATCATAAAGTTATGAACAACAAAGAAACTACCGAACTTGTACGGCGTTCTCCCGAAACATTTGCAACTTTGCGAGAATATATTGAAAAACTTGAACGTGAGAACGCCGCGCTAAAGATAGAGTTAAATATCGCAGATAGATTTCATAAAGTTGCGGTAAAGGAACGAGATGCATTGATTAAAAAAACACAATCGACACAGTAAAAAATAATAAGAATGAGCAAAGCAAAAGAAGCACTAATGTTTTTGGCTAATTATAATTCGTGGCGCCGTGATGGCGAGACGAAAGATATGCCAAGTCCTACGGAAATTGGAGCAGCGATAGACGATGCCGTGAATCTGCTTAGAAAATATGATGAGTTGGAGCGCGAGAACGCCGCGCTGCGGGAGGAACTGAAATCATCACGAAAGCTAGTCGATGCGCTGATTATCAAAGCCGATGCGTTCGACTATCTGGCGTGGCTGGAAAAGAAACGCGGCGAGGAGGAGGGATTGCAGGGCGCGGATTTCCTGTGCCTAGCAAGCGACGGAACAACGTGCTGGGGCAAAACGTATCTGGAGGCCGTGCGGATTGCCGAACAGCAAGACCGCATTGCATTTGATAGCGCCGCCATCGACGCCGCACGAAAGGAGAAGCCGTGAGAGGTGTAGCTCAAAGCGACCTAGAGTTGCTGAAAGAACAGATGCGCGAACTGAAGCGCGAAAACGCCGCGCTGCGGGCGGCGCTTTCCCGGATTGATACTGTCTGGATGAATCAAGAGGAGGCGTATGCCGACTATTGCGAGGCGGCATGGCGCATGGTGGAAATCGCCCGCGCCGCCATCAACGCAGCACGAAAGGAGTAATCATGAGCATCTCAGATCAAGGATGGGCAGCAATTCAAGCATACGAGTACGCTGGTAGAGCGGCTTACCGAGCAAATGAAAAAGCAAACGAACTTTTAATGCGCACGATGATGATTCACCTAAAAGAGTGTCACGGCATGGGAGAGAAGAAAATCTCTGAAGCGTTGGGCGTTAAAAGATCATTTGTGAGGCAAATTTTAAAAGAATTAAAGAAGCAGCATTCATGAGCGACGAAGATTTATCAAAATTTATTTCTATCACCCAAACCGTTCAGCTTAAAGATATTCTAGCAGAGCATGCGCTATGGCTGACGAGCAAGCAAGGAGGCAATCGCGCCTACTTGTGCGGAGCTAATTTGAGCGGGATTAACTTGAACAAAGTTGATCTAAGCAGAGCGAACCTTAACGGGGTTAACCTGACTGGGGCCAGCCTATTCGGAGCAAATCTGAGTTGGGCAAACCTGACCGATGCCAATTTAAGCGGGGCTGATTTGAGAGAGGCCAATCTGAGTAGGGCCGACCTGACCAACACCAATTTAAGCGAAGCCAACTTGAGCGAAGCCAATTTGAGCAGGGTTTATGGTGTCACCTATGCCCAATGCTCATTTGATGCGCACGGAGAGCGCGGACGGCAGCTTTCTGGCATTGTTATTAACGAAACGCTGCGCCTGTTCTGCGACTGTTTTAGAGGTACATTAGCTGAATTGGACGCTTACATTGTCAGCGGCGACGAGCGGTACAAGGCGAGCCGCAAGTTGGCGCGTGATTTTATCGTTACCGCCATCGACGCCGCGAGGAAGGAGCAGCCGTGAGCCCTAAACCCGTGGAAAAAGTCTATGAGGACATTTTCTTCCGAGTAGAGCAACTGGAGCGCGAAAACGCCACGCTGCGAGATGCTCTTAACACAGCATTAGGTATTGAATATCTAGATGAAGAAGTTCTAGAAAAATTAATAGAGCGTTTGCGCCTCATTATACAGGAACAAAACATACCACCTAAAGACTCTAAACTGTAATTAGAGCTTAAAAGGGCTAAAATGGCTTTTCTAAAATCTGGAAATATCTATCATGTAGCGTCTTACAAATCGCTAGATTTGCACGATGCCCTTCCTCCGCATAACTTTGTTGTAAAATACAATCAAGTTACTGGGCAGTATTACCTTCAAGAAATTGACAGTTTCACCAAACCATTGTCAAAAATTTTTGGTGACATAGAAAAGAAACGCGATAAGATTTATAATACATTTTTAAATCGTCCCCAAACAACAGGGGTTTTGCTGCTCGGCGAAAAGGGTTCTGGTAAGAGTTTGCTCGCAAAATTAATTTCAATTAAAGCGGCGCAAGATAACGTTCCTACGATTGTCATTAACTCTTGTTTTTATGGCGATGTTTTCAATTCTTTTATGCAAGGGATTGAACAGCCGTGCGTTGTGATTTTTGATGAGTTTGAAAAAGTATACTCAAATAAGTCCAATTCGGATCAGGAAAATCCACAAGAGCAAGTGTTGACGCTATTGGATGGCGTTTACCCTAGTCGAAAGCTGTTTGTATTGACTTGCAACAACGATGCTCTTATCAACTGTCATTTGATTAATCGTCCCGGTCGTATTTATTACAGAATAGACTTTTTTGGACTAGACGAATCGTTTGTTAACGAGTATTGCCAAGATAAACTAAACGATAAGTCTCACTCCCAAAGAATAGTTACTATTACCCGACTTTTTTCTAATTTTAATTTCGATATGCTGCAAGCGTTAGTGGAGGAGATGAATAGGTACAATGAATCCGCTGATGAAGCTTTAAAAATATTGAATATCAAAGCAAATTCAGTTGGGCATATTGAGCATTCCTATTCAATTGATTTAACACTAAATGGGGTTGCGGTTAAAAAATCTGAGTTACCGAGTCAAGTTTGGACCGGACACTTGCTTGCTAATAACTTTTATATTGAGACAGAGGTAAACGGGAACAGCGAATACCATTATTTCAATTCCATTGATTTGGTTGACTTAGACGTTAAACTTCACAGATATACGTTTGAAAAAGAGAATAAGAAGTTGATTTTGACGCGGTTAGTAAGAGAAAGAAAAGGTCTACTGGAAATGCTAGTGTGAATATAGCACTTTACTGGATAATAAGTTTAAAACCTTTACTATTTTCTTATTATTAGAAAGGCGCGTTTACGCCTTATTTAAAAATGAAAAAGGATGTCAATTACCAATCGTTCGTAGAGCAAAAAGATTTAACCATTGATGCTTGGATTAATCCAGAGATTCCAAGCGATTATGATGACGTTATGAAGTTCTCAAACTGCGAGAATGTTCATGTTAATGGCGTTATGATAAAGGGCGGCAATGAAGATTGCATTGACGCTGTTCGCGGCAAGAATTATAAATTCGAAAACTTAACTCTTGAACCATTAAATAATGGGATCACTATCAAAGGAAGCATTAGCGGCTGGCATTTAAAAAACATTTTATTTACCAGAAAGGGCAAGGAATACACAATTGAAATCGGGCAATACGACAACTACTGGACCCCTTCCACCCCACCTACTCGCGACGGTATCATAGAAAGCGTAAAAATGATAGATGAGGGCAGGGTAACAGTTAGGCTATGGGACGCAGAAAAGCCGCAGATTTTTGATTGCCCTAACGTTAGGGTAATTAAAATTCCAAAGTTCATTTGGTTCCCCTATTTCGTGTTCCGTTCTATCCAAAGAAATGGTCTGAGTTTTTTCAAGAAAACCTCTTGACAAAAAGCCCGATTTCAGTTACTATTTAAAAATCATGAATCTTCAAACAGCACTATCTAACCTTATCTCAGCCGCCCGAACTGCCCGCTTAACTGCCGAAGAACACGAAGCAGTTAAAGAAAGCATTAATGTTTTAATTAAGTTTATTAACGAAAACTCTCCCAACACGGACAATTCAGAAAGCAAGAAGAAGTAATTCACTAATGAATTAAGGTAAAGGCGAGGAATTAAATTAGGTTTTTTAATTGATCGTTAAAGATATGAACGGGGAATTAATAATCCAGTTCGTTGGGACAGCCGGTGTGATCTTTTTAGCGGCATTTTTAATTCGGAGAGAGATAAGAAACGATGAAAAAAGGTGGGAAAAACTCAACGAAGAAGCTCTTCACAAGGAAGCTGAAAATTTAAGCCAAAAATTAAAGAATTCTAGAGTAGAAATGGGGGTCCGAAAGCCCCAAAGTTTCAATAAGAGAAAACCCCAGAAACTTTCCAAGAGATAATAGAAGATTTGTTAGGGTAGAACTGTTAGATATGTATTCGTATTCATAAATAAAGGGGAAGGGAGAGAGTAGCTATTATTAAGGTTTAATAAAAATGATTGGTAGTAGTTACTCCCTCCCCAACTCCATTTTTTATTAATTTATATTCATTTTCGCAATTTTTAATCAACTTTTATGCGTTTAGCTCGTTTCTATAACTATCTCATTGCGTTCTTATTATTCTTCTTAGTGATAATACCAGTGGGATTACTAGTTTCTCTACTTACTTTTTTGTTTGTTTTCTTTGGGTTTGTCAATAGCACGACCAAACAATGTTTGGCCTCTGGGGAAGAATACATTAGAGGCAAGTATATTAGTGATAAGGTATCTGAAATGTTTAAGAAGAATACTATTGACTTGTAGTGTAAAGTATGATAGAACATGAATAAGATTGGGCTAAATATACTGTTAGTGTTGCTTCTAACTGGTTGTGTTTCTAAGAAAACAGATTCTAAAGGTGAGCCAGTTGGGCGCAATGCCCCAATTTTTATTACGCCAAAAACGAATCAAGTTGCGGCAAATAATGCAATCAAGTCAAACACGAATGAAGTTTCGGTAAATAAACCAGCTAGTGTTAGCTTCAATGCAGAGAAGTATGTAATGATTAAAGAGAGTGACTTAAATATGCTGGTAAATCAAAAGACGAACGAGGTTCTTTTAAATATTAAAAATTCAAACGCGAATGAGAAAGAGCCAAATAAAGAGTTGGATGCGGCTCTAGATAGCCACATTAAAAATTCAGTGGCGCAGAGTATAGTTAATTTCACCCCAAATCCTATCAAATTAGAGCAGGTAATTGAACCTGAAAAAGTTTCTAATAAGAGTATTCATCCCATTTTTGCTTTCGTTCTGACCGCTCTAACCGTACTAGGATTTGTGTTAGCCGCAGGATATTTCTTCTTCATTAAGAAGAGGTCAGATGAAAACGCCTCAACCACCAACCCGCAGAGCCCCAAGGTGGCAACCCAAACCGCCGCCGAAAATTCTTCCAACAAAGATCCTCAAGCCAAAGCTGATTAAAAAATAATTAAAAATCCCCCGCAGTGTGGGCGTGATTTTTTTTGAAAAAAAAGTTGGGAAATCGCTTGACGAGTTAAAAATCTGTGGTAGAGTGGTGGCGTTATGAATAACACTGAAACCGTTAAGCGTGGTCGTGGTCGTCCTGCGGGATCGACCTCTTTCGTCAACGTCAGCCTGTCTGACCTTGACCAGTTCGTTGGCACCAGCAGCGCCATTCCCGTGTCGCGTGTCTGGCTTCAAAAGATGGGCTTGACAATCCAGCCGATCTCTCGCACTATTCAGGAAGCTGAGACTGCGGACTCTACCCCCAAGGTCGAGTTCAAGATCACTAAGCTCTAACCAAACACACATACACACACAATGAAAACGCGGTTTGCTGATCTAATCGGGCAGGAAGATGTCAAGAAGAAGCTCAACTTCTACATTGACGCGCAGAACAAGACGGGCAAGTTCCCTTTTCTCCTTCTCACTGGGGCAAAGGGAATGGGCAAGACTGAGTTCGCCAAGGAGACAGCCCGCAACGTTCTTGCCAAGGACGGTGCGCCGCGAGCTTTCCTCGAAATCAACTGCGGTACGATCAAGAACGCGCAGGTGTTCTTTGAGCAGGTGTTCGCGCCTGTTATCCAAGGCAACGAGGTGACGGTGCTGATGGACGAGTGCCACGCTCTCCCCAAGGACTTGATGACCGTACTGCTTTCTGCGTTCAACACGGAGAAGGCAGATGTCAAGCAAGTCAACTGGCGCGAGGGCTTGTACGAGTTCAACTTCAAGAAGCAGACGTTTATGCTTGCGACTACAGAGGCTGACAAGCTGTTTGCTCCTTTGAAGGACCGCCTCACTCCTGTGGACTTCCAGACCTACACGGTGGGCGAGGTCGGCAAGATCATTGCCAAGACCCTGCCTGACGTTGACTTCAAGGGCGAGGTGCTGGAGCGGATCGCTTCAACGGTTCGTGGAAACGCTCGCTCCTCGGTTCAGCGCGCCAAGCAGATCGAACTCTACTGCGAGACTAAGCAGAAGAAAGAGTTTGGTTGCAAGGAGTGGGATGAACTGTGCAGCAAGATCGGCATTAACCCCTCTGGACTTAACAACACGGAGATTCAGATTCTTCGTGCGCTCAAGGATCGTGGTGACTGCTCCCTCAATATGCTCAGTGCCATTACTGGTATGAGCCGCTCCTCTTTGCAACGGGATTCGGAAATCTTCCTATTGCAAAAGGGATTTATGAAGATTGAAGGGCAGCGAAAAATCACTGCTGCTGGCACGAAAGTGCTTGAACAGTTGAGCAAGAAGTCCTAACTTTGTGTGTGTCGAGACTGGGCAACCTGCGACAGTGGTGGCCCAATTTTTAATATGAAAAACAAGATTGCAATATGGATTGAAGGTGGGCTCATTCAAGGAGTTCGCTCTAACGTTAACATCGAATTAGAGATCATTGATGTTGACATTGAGACTGTTGATAGAGATGATGCAGAGAAGAAATGGGAAACTTATCAAACTGAACTGCCTTTCAGCATTTATTAATATGAAAAACAAAACATTCCGCGTATCATTCATTGACAATGTGACCGCCTCTTCTGAAGAGGAAGCATACGAAATCCTACTTGATTACATTAAGAAGTGCGCCAGTTACGACGACGTAACCGCATTCTCTTTCGAGGAAACAGAAGAAGAAAGTTATCAGACACACTAAAGGTGAATCAATAACTACTTAATACTAAATAAATAATGAGGGAGGGTTAAATAAATAACCCTCCTTTTTTGTGCCCAAAAATGAAAGTGTTGAATATTAATAAGTTACATATCCGGGTTGTCGAGTTTTGTAAAGTGGGGAGTGAGAGGGGGTTAGGCATCCGGGCCAGGCCCGGCGCCCCACTATATAGCAGTCTATATAGCAGAGCGGGGGCTATATTATTTCAACCCTCGTACCTTGCGTACTTATATACAGTCGGCAGCGAGCAAGCAAACTTCGCGGCGATCTCGTACAAGTGCAGCGCGCACTCCTTGTATCCCTTGCGCGACGTGCGGCGCGGAAGCTTCTGCGCATAGAACGCAATGGCCCAACGCTCTTCTTCATTCAACCAGCCGTTGCGCCGGTAGGTTTTGACAGGAGGCATCGCGTCGAACATTTTCTGCGCGTCTTCTGGCGTCTTGTCGCTATATTTAGAGACCGTAGCAAGTGAACGTTGAATCTGCTTCAGTTCGATTTGATACCGAGTCTGCATCCATTCGATTTTATTGAAAACTTTCATACAATTTTTTTTCGCAATAGAATTAAAATTAACAGGGCAAGCAAAAGTATTTGATAAAACAAAAGAAAAAAGGGGGCAGCTGTCACCTGCCCCCGATAGCGTTACGCCACAACCTCCACCTCGGGCTTGATGTCAACCGTGAGGTTCAGACCCGCGAACGGGTCGAAGATGCTGTGCAAGCACTCGCTGCGCTTGGGCAGCGCGATGAGGTTGCCCTTGTAGACCTCGGTGAAGGCGTTGTGCAGCGACCAGAGGTTGCGCGGGGCGAAGTCTTCGTGCAGGGGCTTTTCCCATTGGTCGAGAACGTCCGCGATCATCGTCTTGCCAATCGCGCCAGCGCGATAGCTGCGGAGGATAAGGGTGCCAGCCTGATCATCGGTCAGGGGCGTCTCGGCGTACTTGGTGACGCGAGTCTCGTTGCGGGTCCACATATCGCCCAGCTTGCCAATCGCACGCGAAACAATCTGCGGCAGGTCGCGCAGGATGTTGACGGTGTGACGGCGTCCCAGCGTGATTTCGTTGTGAAACGCGAGGTTAGAGCAAACGAACGGAGCGTTGCCCGCGCAAATGCCAGCGGGGAAGCTCTTGTCGTGAGAGTTGCGGAGGCCGACAATCGTGCCAGACTTCGCTCCCTGCTTGCCCATGTCGATCTCGAAAAGGCCGAAGTAGCGTTGACCGAAACGAGCGGTCGTGTGCAACTCCTGCTTGATGTTGAGGCGAGCGTTTTTCATCTGCTCGCGGAAGATGCTGATGAGGTCAGCGTGAGGAATCGGCTGGTAGCTTTCCGTCCTGTTGGGAGTCGTGACCTTGGCGAGGTCAGCGAGGCTGATCTCGGAATTATCGGAACCGCAAACGTGCAGGTTAATCGCGTTGTTCATAGGTAGTGGTTGATTGCAGAGGAGAGAATGACTCTTTTTCCCGTGCGTGCAAACTTTTTTTTCATTTTTTTTAGCTCAGGGGCCGAACAATTTTTGTGCCAACTGATTTTTAATTCGCGCTTGGCATGAAACTTTTTTTGCGAAAAGACTTGACAGGGTGGGCGCCGGGCCGGGCCCGGATGTTATAGAAACATTCCACTTATTTATAAGTGTGCGTTATTAGTATGCGCACCCCACTTTGTTTCAGTTGTTTTGGTTGTGAGAGGAGGCGGTTAGCTTGTCAACCACATTATTGATAGTTTCAATTTCTTCAGCTGTCATTTTCTCGCCGCGACAAATGACTATGTACGACAAGACTTTGCAGAGCATATCAAACTCGTAGTAGTCGAGCGTGATGGTTTTGGAGAATTGGGAGGTCTTGGTTTTCATTGGAGAACATTGATAGACTTGAGGTAAGACTCGTAGATTGCAAGCAATTCTTTCTTGTCTCGGGTGCGAACGCTCATCAGGTAGCGGACCTTTTGAGCAACGGAGCCGCGAGAGTGTTTCAGTCCAGCGATCTCCAGCTTCAGCGCGCTACGGATAGCGAGCA
>JACCDP010937145.1_pt1 | contig 10133 bp, 9 predicted proteins | sample 7445841 | NCBI WGS metagenome assembly JACCDP01 (sample SAMN15323441, study PRJNA562643) | freshwater metagenome | isolation source: river surface water | place: USA:Blue River Watershed | collected 2017-08-17
GCTGCTCTTTTGTCCACTTGCCCTGAGGCTTGTCGATGTACTGAAAGTGCTCGTTAGTGAAGTTACCCTGGTTACAGGCTCGCAGATAATAAACTTTTTGTACATTCAGTGATCCGAGGCAGTGGTTAAATACACCCGGCCCCGTCAGATCGTAAACGTTTGCAGACGAATTGGAAGTGATGTTCGCGGTAATCTGTCTAATCACATGTACCAAGTGAGGGTTGTCGGGTTTGCTGGCAATGAAGTAATTGCTAATTTCGCCAGTTTTTATCTGCAAAAAAAGCTCCTGGCTGTTTGGCTTGATAAGCTTCTGAGCTGGCCAAATAAAATGAGCGTCAATATCGAGGTATACACCGCCAAATCGCTGGAGTACCAAAACCCGCCAAAAATCTGCCTGTGAGGCGCCGATCTGCAGACGCTTATAAGACTCAAATATGACGCCGGGATACTCCATTTCAACAAACTTTTCCCGGTCGCTTGTGATCATGAATCGATACTCATATCGAGGCGCCATGATCCGGTTAAAGAGATAGTTCAAATAGACAGGTAAGGTAACTCGATTCGTAAAATTTGTCTGCCAAATTGTAGCGGGAATCAACTGTTTTTTTAGCAGAGAAGCCAGCGGTGCCGAATATGCCGGCAAAGTAAAGCGTTTTTTGGGGAACACCCAATGAAAGCCGTAGCAAACGATCTTCAGAAAATTGGCAAAAATCTTGATTATTCGTCTCACAACCAGCACCCTTAGCGCTACTTCGCTTATTTGGTATCCTGTGCCAATCTGATTGCTCACAAATATGCCCCATCCTAAAAAGTCAAACATAGTTTTAGCCGCAAAGTATCTCGCGAAGTACGGGTTAAGGGCAAGCGACGGAAAATATCGACGCTTACTTAATGGCAAAGAATCTTGGTCACAGGCTGGGCAAGATTTGTTCGCTTTGACTGCAACTGAGTTTAAAGCAGCTGGATCCTATGTGGAAATTGGGGCTCACGATCCGATTCGTGATAGCAATAGTTACTTGCTGGAAAGGGATTATGGCTGGCGAGGAGTGTCTTTCGAGATAGACGAGGAATATGCCTATTTTTTTAACCGGAAAAGGTTAAACGGCTGTATCTTGGCAGACGCAACGCAGGTTGACTACGAAAAAGAATTTGCAAAAGCCAACCTTCCGCAGCGGGTCGATTACCTTCAAATCGATATTGACCCAGCGGGCCAGTCTCTTCTTGCTCTAAAAGCGCTTCCTCTAGAAAGCTATCGATTCGCTGCCATTACATTCGAGCATGATCGTTATCAAGTGGGCGATTCCGTAATGGTGGAGTCACGTGGGATTCTTAACAAACTAGGATATGTTTTACTTTTTCCAAATATCCAAAATCTCAACCTTGATGTAGAGGACTGGTGGGTAGACCCGAACCAAGTGAGTAGTGCTGTTTTGCAGGTTCGGCAAACCGCCTCATGTGACTTCAGAGAAGCGATAAGATTGCTCTTTAACTGCCGCAGTAAGGGAATACAGATTTGAAACTCAAACAGCTCTTTCAGTCCGCTAACGCCAAGGAGCTCTCAAAGCTTGGAATCAAAGACACCAATTCCTGGGTCAATCCGCCCTCAAGCCTTCCGCATGCGCGCTGCTCCCCGGGGGGGACCTACGCGCCGTGGCTTGCAGACGCAGCTTTTTTAGAGGTTTTTCGGATAATACAAACACATACTCTGGTCGATATTTACAGGTGTTACGAGCTGTGGGATCTTGCAAAGCAAATTAGCTCCGTTGATGGCGATGTTCTGGAGGTTGGTGTCTGGCGTGGGGGCACTGGTGCAATACTTGCAAGCGCTCTAAAGGGTACGGAAAAAACAATCTTCTTGGCTGATACATTTCGGGGGGTCGTAAAGGCAGGAGTAAACGATCCGCGATATAAGGGTGGTGAACATGGGGACACATCGCTTGAGATCGTTGAGAGTTTGTTTGCCCGGCTTGGGTTAAATGGCCGAACCCAAATCCTAAAAGGCATTTTCCCGGACGAGACCAGTGAGGCGGTCGCTAGAGGACTCGCCCTAGTTCACTGCGACGTAGACGTATATCAGTCTTGCAAAGATATCGCCGAGTGGTGCCTACCTCGACTCTCCCCTGGGGGAGTTCTAATATTTGATGACTATGGCTTCTCAGGGTGTGAGGGCGTGACCGAATACTGTAACGAACTGCGAGAACTTGACTTACTTCGGTTTGTCTATAACGTAAACGGGCATGCTATTTTTATTCGCGTGAAATAGCATCCTATGGGAAACGAGGCTTCAAAAACGGCAGAGATATGGGGAGAAGACGTTCAGTCTTTACTCAAGGGGGAGGGGCTTGATATCGGCGCTGGTGCTGATCCGATTGTCCCCGGTGTGCGCACTTTCGATCAAGCACAAGGGGATGCGAATCGAATTGACGAGTATATTCACCAGCGGTTTGATTTCGTGTTTTCCTCTCACTGCTTGGAGCATATGCTAGATCCATGGGATGCCCTTGCCCGCTGGTGGAAGCTAGTAAAACCCGACGGTCATTTGATCGTCATCGTGCCTGACGAAGACCTCTACGAACAAGGCTACTGGCCCTCACTCTTCAACCATGACCACAAGCACACGTTTACGCTAAATGAGCAGAGTTGGTCTCCAGTGTCGATAAATATAAATAATTTAGTCAAAAGCCTCCCTAATGCTGAGATCGTAGCGATCTCGCCCCATTCATACGCCTATGATCTGGCCATTTATAAAAATCGCACGAAAAGTCGGCTTTTCGCTAAAGCGTTAATGTGGCTATCTAAGAAGTTAACAAAACTTTCACGTCTAGCATCGATTTCTTTTGATGTACGACTCCCCCGGTGGCTCGGCGTCCCTATTGATCAGACAGCCCTCGGTGCCTTAGCTCAAATTCAGTTTATTGTCCGCAAAAAAGCGTGAAGTCTCTGAAAGCCTAAGCTCGTACCATCGTCAATTTATAAAGGCAGGACCAAGAAAATGCTATACAACCCCCCGCCTAGAAATGAGATCAAGAAAATTGCGGTACTAATGTATGGTCTTCTCGGTGATACCCTAATTAGAACACCCCTTTTGAGGGAGTTGCGCGTACTTTATTGCGACGCAGTTATCGTGGCATTTGCTGATCAAGCAGGAAAAAACGCTTTAGACCTTACTAATCTTACCGATGAAATAATCGTCCTTGATAGGCGCAAAAAGCGGTTCCGACTGGATGTTTTGGCTCGTATCGGACACTTTCTAAAACTTCGACTCGGTTCCTATGATTTGATTATTGATCTTTACATGGGACAAACAAGCCAGCTTATGGCGAGATATGGCGGTGCACGATATAAAATATTTGCCGGATTTGAGCAGACTATGAGTAACTGGGTTAAATTGCCTCTCGCATTGACTCACTATAATTTTAAAAATCCGTATCACTGCAGCAATTTCTGTTTAAATGCGCTCGGATTTTTGACGACAAGTCACGTAAGCCTGAGCACGCGGCCCGCTCTCGATGTTAATCGATTGAGGTCTACATTACGGTCTCAAGATATAAAAAAGATTATTGATACTGAGAGTTTTTTCTTGGTCTCACTAGGGTCAGGAGATCCAAGAAAGGTGCCAGATTTGAGTAAAGTCTTAGCCGTTTGTAGTTATACTTTCCGTGAGACAGGCTTTATTCCCATTGCGGTCAAAAATCCAGGCCAAGAGCACCTCCAAGCGTCTCTTGTGGCTGGGCTAACAAAAGCCAAGATTCCATTTCAAGCGTTAAATTATCTAACGCTTGAGCAGATTTCTTCTTTAATGCTAAAGGCAAGATTTGTGATACTGCCAGACAGTGGGTTATTCCATATCGCGACCGGTCTAGGAGTAAACATACTGGCATTATTTACCTACACAAATCCCGAGTTGGTAAGGCCAGATGCGGAGAATTGCACGATCGTCTTTGAGCCCGATGACCTTTGCAGATCCGAAACTAATGGTTTGCCTTTCGGAGCTGGAACTCCCTCGACAGATGAGCTTCTGAGTATCACCTCATCTTTCCTAGCTCGCCTAGAAAGCAGGGAGGCATACGTTGCTTCGCACAATTAATACAACCTGGTGCCAAATTCTTACCTATGCAATGCTCTTTCTTTTCCCAATTGCGGGAAATAGTTTGAAGAGTTGGACTGGGATTATTTTCGGATTACTTTTCATTGCTGCCGTGTTTTTCTCTAAAAGTGTTCTGACGCGCCTATCAGTTCAGGAAAAAATACTCGTGTGGATCATGGTTTCAATATTTTTGATAACGGTTGGGTCTAATTTGGCAAACGGTTGGGAGTACGAGCAAACCCGAGGACTCGGGATATACGCAAGGTGGCTATTGGTGGTGCCAATTTTCTGGCTAGTTCGAGCGCATACCCAGAGTTTTTTTTGGCTTGCGAATGGGTCGACATTCGCAAGCGTAGTCCTTTTCTTACAAGCAATTTATGATCTTTACATCTTAAATTTCCCACGCGCATACGGCGTTTATGACAGCCCTGGTTTAATTGGCCTGCAGAGTCTAGTGTTCGTAATCATTTTAATTGGGGCAATCAAGATCTACCACCCTAACCGCGTATTGGTAGCTTTTTACGGATTGGGTTGCACGGCAGGCCTTGCGAGTTTGATCCTTTCTGGCTCGCGTTCGACATACCTGACCTTAGTGCTATTGTTACCGTGCGTGCTCTTCATTCTTTTCAAGTGGAAAAAAGCGCTCGGAATTCTAGGGCTTTGCGGATTCTGCGCGGGCTTGGTTTTTATGAGTAGTGACTTTGTTGCTAACCGCGTTGAAAGCGGACTTAAGGAAGCGAAAACCTACCTAGACAACCCAAATCCCGCGGTAGTTGATCATGCCAGTGTCGGTGCCCGGTTGGAGATGTGGAAAGCGTCACTTCTAATCGCAAAAGAGAAGCCATTGTTAGGGGCTGGTTGGCGAAACTTTCAAGAAAACACCAAGCCATTTGTCGAACGGGGTGCAGTTTCCGTGTCGGCATCCCAACACCCGCACCCGCATAGTATGTACTTCGAGTCTTTGGTAACCATGGGCGCACTTGGTCTTTTCTTTACACTCGCCTTATTTATTCACTCCGCTCGTACTGGGCTACAGTCTAAAACTCTTAACTCTGTTCCCGGTAGGCTACTTATCGTGTTCACACTTGCCTTTGCGCTCAACGGAATCAACGAAGGGGGCGCACTCGTCTACGGAAACGCATTATCGTTTTTCCTAATCTATCTAATTGTTCTTTTCTCGTTTGCACACCCCGCGTCAGCGCCATACAATCCCCGACGTGTTGACCACTGATCTTGCGCCTGCGTTTGCGTATAGATTTCTTGGTTATGAAGACTCAATGAGTAAGACCTTGGGTGCCACAAATGAAAAACTGGCGCAAGAAATTTTATGTTCTTGATGTCATACCCAGCCCTAATGAGCCTCCACTCAATATCGGAATCTTCACCGATGCCGGGCGCCTCATAATTCTCATTAAAGCCATTGATATCAACTAAAGCCTGTCTTGTGCAAGAGAAGTTGCAGCCGACGATGCTTAACGGTCGGTGTTTAGCAAGCCTGTGCAAAGCTTTGGAGTAATATCCGGACTCTGGATTCTTTACTCCGTCGAACATAAGTAAGGGCAGTGAAAGGCTGTAATAAAAGGGATTGCTAAGATTTTTTATCCTAGATGGCACCTCAATTACCTTGTGAGATGTTTTGGGGCCGAGCTCGACTCGCCTCCCCGTGGAGACGGAGGAAGCTCTCGCCTCGTTAATATGCGACTCAATAAATTTTGGGTGCGGTACACAGTCGCCGTCGATAAAAATTAGAATTTCGGCCCTTGCTTGTCTTATTGCCGCGTTAAGAGACTTATTTTTCCTAAATCCTATGTCGGGCTGTGTCAAATGCTGCAGGCCAAATGTTAACTTCGGATAAAGAGCGTGTATTACATCCGTAATCTCTGGCGCACAACCATCCTCGGAAACTAAAACCTCAAAGGTCTTATCGGTCTGGTAGCCAAGGGCTTCCAAAATGCACTTCAGATTTCTTGCATTTTTGTAAACAGAAATAATCAGACTTGCCTTGGGTGTGGCACTTAATGCGCGGGCATCAAGGCTCATTGGTTTACGATCCCTGCTCTAACTGTGAATAAAGCCTTCTATATAGGCCATCTTTCTGCATTAATTCTTCGTGTTTACCTTTTTGCACAATATTGCCGTCGTCAAGCACAACAATTTGGTCCGCGCCTACGATTGTAGACAATCTATGTGCTACCACAAGCGTTGTTCGGTTCGCTCGCAACTTATCGATAGCCTGTTGAACCGCGACCTCAGACTGGGTATCTAATGCAGATGTTGCCTCATCGAGTAATAAAATGGGGGCGTTTTTTAAAATCGCTCGCGCGATCGCGATCCTCTGTCGTTGGCCACCAGATAAGCGAACGCCTCTATCGCCCACCTGCGTGTTAATCCCATCTGGAAGTGTTAACAAAAAAGCGTCTAAGTCTGAGGCCTCTATCGCCTCGCGAATCTGATCATCTGTGTAAGTTTTACAGCCATAGGAGATATTGTTTTTGATTGAATCGTTAAATAAAATCACGTCTTGCGACACCAAGGCAATCTGTTGCCTTAGTGACTCGAGGCTCAGGTCTCTGATGTCAACACCGTCGATTGTGATTCTTCCTGAATCAGGCTCATATAAGCGCGGCAAGAGCGCTAATAGCGAGGATTTTCCGCTACCCGAAGGCCCGACGATCGCATAGGTCTCGCCATGCGGGATTTCTAAAGAAAAGTTAGTTAACGCCTTACTCTCTCTGGTCGCGTAGCTGAAGGTAACGTCAGCAAATCTAACGTTACCCAAAGCGTTATTTAGTCTTATTTCTCCAGAGTCTTTCTCTGATTTTTCGTCAAGTAGCGCAAAGAGCCCCTCGGCAGCGGCCAGTCCACGCTGGAGCTGGGAGTTTACCTCTGCAAGGTGTCTTAGCGGGTTTAGCATCATGATCATTGCCGTAATGAAAGAAACGAAGTCGCCAATCGTTGCGACGCCGAGCCTCGCTTGCAGTAACGCTATTGTGAGAACCGCCGCCACACCGAGGGACGCTATAAGTTGTGTGACCGGCGATTGCAGCGCACTTGCAATCGCCAAACGCATTCCTTGTCCGCGATGGTCAGCGTTAACTTTTTCGAACCTGTTATTCTCGTAGGCTTGGCTTCCAAAGGTCTTTATAACCCTGTGCCCAGCGATCACTTCTTCTACCGTTGATGTCATATTGCCTACGGTGGTCAGATATGATCTACCTACGCCGCGCATCCTTTTAGAGAACTTCTGTGTCAGTAAAGCCAGCGGGGGTAGAAGCAACAAAACGACAAGCGTTAACTGCCAATTGAGCCAAAATAGCCAGATCATTAGCCCGAGTAACACCAAAGAATCTCTTATTAGCCCCGTAGCGACATTGGTTGCAGCCAGCAACACCATCTGCGCATCTGAGACTAAGGTTGAAATTAGATGGCCTGCAGAGCGCGAGTCATAAAAACTTGTGGGTAGGGTCAATAATTTTTGAAAAAGTTCTGCACGAATATCGCGCAGCACATTCTGGGAGATTAAATACATCCCATAGTTCGCAACAAAACTCGCGACGCCCCGTGTGAGAAAGATCCCAATGATGCCAAGCGGAGCCCACCAGAGTTCGAATTCCTGCTTCGGGGAAAAGCCTCTATCCATTAGGGGCTTCATCATCGCTGGAAATGCGGCTTCCGATGCTGCAATAACCACCATCGCAATCAAGGCGATGATGAGCACGCCCCAGTATTTAAGGGAGTAGGTGAGCAGGCGTCGAAATAGCGGGATTGAGGACATGTTGGATGGAGGTTACATCTCGGAATACCTTGTTGACGGGTTTTTACCTCGCCGACTTGATAGACTGCGCGACCTATTCCCTCCTCACTGCGCATTTAAGGTGAATAGATTTCAGTGTAACCAATCGTTAATTTGTGAGCGCTTACTTATATATTGCTTCATAATTACAACACTCTGTGAGGAGCGCCCGACAAATCCGTGGATTTCCCTTGAGAGGGGATGTCGATAATTGGAGAATGCTCTAAGCATGTGGGTCGCAATCCACGTGTGGCGACGAGACCGATTTTGGGCTCGTTACTGAAATTAACTCTTAGGAGATTTACTGATGAAGAAGCATCTTATCGCTGCTGCCGTAGCCGCTGCTGTTGCAGTGCCTGCGATGGCGCAAAACGTAACACTGGGTGGCGTCCTCGATTACAGCCCCCATTCTGAGCGCAAAACTTCGGTCGGCGCCAACAGCGTAAAAACCAAGGGCACGGGTAACGACATGTCCGCAGGTCACGCGTCAAGCAGCAGAATTAACATGACTTTTGGTGAAGATTTGGGCGGCGGCCTTAAGGTCGATGGACTCTACCGTCTGCGTTTCACAGCATTGGGCGGCACCGGCGCTGATGACGATTCCTTCCTTCGCGTGACCGGAGGCTTTGGTGCAATCCGGTTTGGACGCTTTACGGGACACGTCGGCAACGTGGAGGGTCTAACTGGTGCCTTCACCGCAACCAATACGGCGGGCTCGATCGGGCAAGCTGGATCCAATCTCTTGGGCGGTGATATGCAGGTGCATGCCACAGGTATTACTGCGCAGACTGGCGCCGTGGCCGGGAAAGCGGGTGGCGGAGCTACTAACACTGGTACATTCGACGATACACGTGGTCTAGTTCAGTACGTATCTCCGAACTTCTCAGGCTTTACGGTTACCCTAGACTACGCAAATCGCTCACAGGATGAGAATCAGACCGCCGGTTCAGCTACCGCAAAGCAGACTGGGGTAGGCTTAACATACGTAGCTGGAGCTCTTCAGATTCAGGCATCGAGCGCCCGAAGGGAAGTAGCGAACGTAATCGGCACAAACGAGCAACAAAACCCACTTAAAGGTCAGGTAGATTGGGTAGCCGCCAACTACAACCTTGGTGTTGCCAACCTTTTTGGTGGGTCTGCGCAGCGCAAGGATAAGACAGTTGCTGGCGCTTCGCAGGATGACGTGCGCGTAAACTTCATCGGTGTTCAGGTTCCAATGGGGGCGGTAACGCTGTTTGCTTCGATGTATGACGGCCAAGATAAGAATACTGGCGTTGAAGGGACTCTTGCCACCGAGAAGCGCGACCTATCTGGAAATCAATTGGCTGTTCGGTACGCCTTATCTAAGCGCACATTCGCCTACGCTGTCACGGGCAAAAATGAAGACAAAGGCGGAACTGCTGGCAATAACTACAAAAAGACAGAGACGGCTATTGGCTTATCACACAGCTTCTAATTTGTGCTGTTAGTCTAGTACCCTCTTTAGTTGTCAAATCTCCCTTAGTGTCTTGAAGCACTAAGGGAGATTTTTTATCTTATTTTCGCGTTAACGCGCCCGAAGTAAGAAAGACGGAACGGTCTTGAAGTTGCGTCGCAACAAAAAGCCGTCTAAACTCTCTGGTGTCTCCTCCACCCTCTCGGTGGATTTGCTCCCGAGCCCAGTGGCTCGGGGCTCTTTTTTGAGGAAGCGCCACTCCCCGGTTGTCGGTTAGCTGAAAAATGGGTATCCTAGAAGGCTTTCCAAAAGATTTGTGGTTTTAGAGGGCCAGTTTGAGATGAACATGAAAACCTTTTCAGCAAAAGCAGAGACCATCCAGCAGGATTGGTATGTGGTCGATGGCACCAATGCAGTATTGGGTCGGCTTGCCACAACCTTAGCCCATCACCTGCGTGGTAAACACAAGGCAGAGTTCACGCCCCACGTCGATACCGGTGATTTCATCGTGGTGGTTAACGCCGACAAGATTCGCGTCACGGGCAATAAGGCCGAAGACAAAAAGTATTTCCGGCACTCCGGTTATCCTGGCGGCATCTCTGAAACGACATTCGGTAAGATGCAAGATAAGTTTCCAGGCCGTGCGCTCGAAATCGCCGTTAAAGGAATGTTGCCCAAGGGGCCGCTTGGCTACGCGATGCTTAAAAAACTCAAGATCCACGCGGGTGAAAGCCACCCCCACAGCGCGCAGCAGCCTAAGCCGCTTTCAATCTAGTTTAAATCGCTGTAGATATTAGAGACAACTTAGGAATATATTA
>JACCDP010406098.1_pt1 | contig 10132 bp, 9 predicted proteins | sample 7445841 | NCBI WGS metagenome assembly JACCDP01 (sample SAMN15323441, study PRJNA562643) | freshwater metagenome | isolation source: river surface water | place: USA:Blue River Watershed | collected 2017-08-17
CCCCCTTTTGAAGATTCAATAATATCTTCTATATTTGACACACCTAAAATTTAAATTTCATTTATCATGAGCAAAACACAAAACAATGGATTAAAAAGAACCTTTAGTGGTTTTTCAGCAGTGGTCGCTTTTCTTGCTATGGCTATTGCATTAGTTGCGGGGATTATGATTTACAAGAACGTATTTGGTGCGCCAGGTAATTTCGTAGACAACGATCCAAGCGGTGAACCATTAGAAGGCAACCTCTTAGGGGTGATCTATAAGGGAGGGTTTATTGTACCCGGTCTTGTTGCCATTAATATAATCATTGTGATCTTCTCCCTAGAGCGCTTGGTAACGTTGTTGTTGGCCAATGGTAAAGGAAAGTCCGCGAAATTTATCGCTAGCATCAAGGACTACATGAGTAAAAACGATTTTAATGGTGCAATTGCTGCATGTGATAAGCAGAAAGGATCATTGGCGGCTGTTGTTAGAGCGGGAATGGTAAAGTATGAGCACATTGCTTCGGATCAAGGTATGGACAAAGAGCAAAAGTTGGAGACCCTTAAGAAAGAATTGGAAGAAGCCACTGCGCTTGAACTTCCCATGCTTTCAAAGAACCTAACCGTTCTTTCTACTTGCGCAACCATTGCTACCTTGGTTGGGTTGATTGGAACGGTATTGGGAATGATCCGCTCCTTTGCTGCAATGTCTCATGGTTCTCCTGACACTGCCGCGTTAGCAACAGGTATATCGGAGGCACTTATCAATACCGCGTTCGGTATTACAGCGTCAACGATTGCCATCATTATGTACAATGTTTTTTCAACCCAAATCGATTCCATGACTTACAGCATCGATGAGGCGAGCTTTACCATTGTGCAAGACTTTTCGTCTAAAAATTAAGGTAAGAAATAACGAAAGTTATGCCTAAATTAAAAATACCTAAAAGTTCTCCGGCGATTGACATGACGCCCATGGTGGATTTGGCCTTCCTTTTGGTTACATTCTTCATGTTGGCTGCATCTTTTCGACCGAGTGAGCCCGTTACCGTTGAAACCCCTTCGAGTATTAGCGATAAGGTTATACCTGAAAACATGATCATGGTTACCGTTGCGTCCGATGGAAAAGTGTATTTCAATTTGACTGGAGCCGAAGCCCGTAAAGAGGCCCTCACGAATATGATGGGTCTATACAAAGTTTCCCTCACGGAGGAACAAGTCGAAAAGTTTGCTTTAATGTCCACCTTTGGATGTTCAATGAAAGAACTTCCGGCGTATTTAGATTTATCCGGAGACAGCCGAAAAGACTTTCAAACCAAAGGGGTTCCATTGGATTCATTGGACAATCAATTGAAAAATTGGATTTCCTACAGCAACGTAGCAGCACTCAATTCCGGCCAAACGGCCTATAATGAAGCGAAACGTCGAGGATTGTCTCCTGAAGCCAATGACTTTAAACCAAAATTTATCATTCGTGCGGATGGTAAGGCTATTTATAAAAAAGCAGAAGAAGTTATTGACGTTTTTCGAGAATTGAATCTCAATAATTTAAGTTTTGTAACATCCTCTGAGTTTAATCCCAATAATTAAAAGAAACCATGGCAGAAATAGCAGAAGGCGGTGGTGGAGGACACGACAAAAAAGGAAAGAAACGCGCTAAGAAGGCTTCAACCCGAGTGGATATGACTCCCATGGTGGATTTAGCATTCTTGCTTTTAACATTTTTCGTATTAACCTCTACTTTTAGCAAACCAAAAGTCATGAGTTTGGCATATCCAGCCAAAATCGATGAACCCGTTCCTAAGGACGCCCCCAAATTGAATAATGGAATTACCTTCCTTTTGTCTGAGGACAAAATATATTACTACACCGGGGAGTTTTATCCGGCAGATCGTCCTGGAAAAGACGGCCCCACAAAATTGACCGCTACAGATTTCAGTGCATCCGGTCTCCGAAAGGTGTTAGCCGATCTTAACTCTTACGTTCTTTTAAGAAAGGAAGGATTGGTTAAGAAAGTTAAAGCAAAACAAATGGCAGATACCACTTACACGCGAGAAATGGAACAATTGAAAGGAAAACCTGAGGCGTTAAAAGTGTTAGTGAAAACGGATGACAAAGCCCTTTGTAAAAACTTCATTGACTTAATTGATGAGGTTAAGATTGCCGAAATTGGAGTAATCGCTCCCGTTCCAATGCTTCCTGCCGAGTTAAAATTATTAGAAACCGAATTAAAAAAGTAAGGTTATGGAACTAATGTTTGTTTGGGTAGTTGTTGGTTTAGTTTCGATATATTCGTTGTTTAGCTATGTCTCAGCGAAAGGTTGGTTAGTTACGTCTACTGACAGAAATGACCTGGTGTTTGAGCACCGAAATAAAGAATACGGAGCATACCAATTACGCAAAAGTTACAATAAGCGCCTAACATTGATCATGCTTGGGATGCTTCTTACGTTCGCTTTAGGAGCATTGATTCTTTTTATTGTTCGTAATTTACCAAAAGAAGAGGTAGACGCCCCTAAAGGTAGCGACAAAACATGGACGGTACAGCCACCGCCGGAAGACTTACCTCCTCCTCCTCCTACCACGCCCCCTCCACCACCCTTGGAAAAAATGACGGCTTTCATTCCTCCGGTTATTGAAGACGATCCCGTAACGGACCCCGTTCCAACGCAAGATCAGTTAGAAGACACCAAAGCTGGGGATAAGACCCAAGACGGTAGCGATGAGAATTTTGATCCTCCTCAACCCAACGATGATAAGCCCAAGGAAATTGATGATAAGCCCGAGCCGATTGAGACGTTCGTAGAAGAAGAAGCAGATTTTCCTGGTGGGGCAGCGGAAATGGCTAAATTTATCAACGAGAACATTGATTATCCTCAAGAGGCGATTGATTTAGGAATTAAGGGCCGAGTAACCGTTCGGTTTGTCGTCGAAAAGGATGGCAGGGTTTCCAATGTTTCGGTTGCGGGTCCTTTGGCCGGATGTAAGGCTTGCGATAAAGCCGCAGTTCAAGTTGTTGAAAAAATGCCACCTTGGACCGCGGGTAAGAATGGAGGTAGAGCCGTTCGAACTTGGGTTACCCTTCCTATCAAATTTGAAGTTAATTAAAACCCATAGATTAAAAGCATTATCCCCAAATTCATTTGGGGATTTTTTTTTGCAATATGAACTTTAGAATCATCCATGTATTTTTAGGGTCCTTGGTGTTTTTAGCGGCATTCGGACTGGCAGGGTATTTGGCCTTTTCGGAAGCAATCCCGGGGCTTTTCGGTTGGAAAAGATGGTTTTTAATTTCGGTATTGTGCGCGTATGGTACTTTTAGGTTGCTTCGGTCAATTAAAACACTTAAAGAAAACGATGAAGAAGAGCGTTAGTTTTTATTGTTTAGGCCTCATGCTTTGTGTCCTGAATTCTTGTGAAACCCACGAGAATCCGTTGGCCTATCAAACAGATGCGCATGGAAGAGGGCAAGCGACTATTTTTGTTGAGGATTCTTATCGTCCCTTGTTTGAGACAAGCATTTACACATTTGAAAGCCAATTTCCTAAAGCTTCAATTAAGGCCATGTATTTGTCTGAGGGCCAAATAATTGATGGCTTTTTTGCAAACAAGGTTAAAACGGTGTGTATTTCTCGGGATTTCACCAAGAAAGAGAAAGCTTTTTTGAAATCCCGAAATGTAGAAGTAAAAAGCGATTTGTTGGCATACGACGCTGTAGCGTTGATTGTGCACCCTTCCAATAAGGATACAGTGGTTTCCGTTGAACAACTGAAGTCTTGGTTGTCCAAAGACGGAGCCAAGTGGCCTAATTCCGGCAAACCGGTTAAAATGGTCTTCGATCGGGTCAATTCCGCCAATTTTAATTTTCTGGTCAATCTTTCAGAGAAAAAACAACTTTCTTCTTCGGTTTATGCTTTGAAGTCGAATGAAGAAGTGATTAACTATGTGAAAAGTAACCCTAATGCCATGGGATTTATTGGAGTGAATTGGATTTCGGACCAAGAGGATATAGAGGTAATGAATTTTTTGGATGACATTAAGGTATTGCATGTTTCGAATAAAACAGGAGAGCAAGGATTTCAACCCTATGCAGGGACTATTTGGACCCGGGAATACCCTCTGCATCGAGAAATGTGGTTAATTAATAAGGGAAGACGGGCAGGATTAAATACAGGATTTGTTATTTTCATGCTTGGAGATAAAGGTCAATTGTTGGTTCAAAAATCGGAATTAGTGCCAGCCAAAGCCCCCGTGCGATTAATACAGTTTACCACGAATTAATTGCTGCTTTCTTTTGAGTTATCCTAAATCCAAATTAACTTTGGCAATCTTATTGATAGAATCATCGTAAAAACAATCTTATGAGACAGTTTACATTCACCGTGTTATTCATTGCTTCAGCCCTAACCTTATTCGGACAAACCCTGAGTGATGCGATTAAGAAAACGAACAATGAACGTTATCCTGAAGCACTTCGCGACTTCAAGCGATTAGTTGCTGCAACGCCAAATAATGGAAACGCATACTATTATTTTGGAGATTGTTATTTCAAAAAAGGTGAAATTGATTCTGCTGTGTTAACTTGGAACAAAGGATACGAGGTGGACAACATCAATCCAATGCCGTTGGTTGGAAAGTTCAGGTCACTTTGGATTAAAGGAGAGAAAGCGGCAGCTCAAGCTGAATTAAATAAGGCGCTTGAATTAACGAAAGGAAAAAAATTACTGGCCAACAGATGCGAAGTTTTAAGAGGTGCTGCTGAGGGTTATATTAAGTCAGAAATAAAGGATTTGGATCAAGCGCTTACCTTGTTGCTGGAAGCCATCGAAAAAGACCCTAGCAATGAGGACAATTATTTATTGCAGGGGGATGCCTTGTATGAACAAGCTAAAAAAGTGGCCTTAACGAACAATACAGCACTTAACGCGAACGAGGCCATTAAAAGTTATAACAAGGTATTGGAAATTAATCCTAAGTCTCCACGAGGTAAACTGCGCGTTGGTAACATTTATCAAGCAGCGGAGAACGAACAAGAAGCGAATAGAATTTATAAAGAGGCCATCGCGATTGACTCAACATTTGCCCCCGCTTATCGAGAACGTGCAGAAATGTTGATGAGGTTTAATAAAATGAATTTAGCTATACAAGATTGGAAAAAATATTTGGCGTTGAATAATAACATTGATTCCCGTTACCGCTATGCAAGTGCCTTGTATGTTGCGAAGCAATATTGCGAAGCCATTGATGTAGTATTAGGCGTAAACAACGAAGGGTTAGTTAATGTGTTCACCGAAAGAATCCTAGCGAAGTCTTATTTGGAATGTCAGGAGCCGGAAAATGCGTCGCAACTAGCTCTTGAGGCAAGTAATCGATTCTTTAGCATTGCCAAACAAGAGGATGTTAATTATTTGGATTACAAGACAAAAGGGTCTATTCTCATGAAATTAGGGAAAGACTCCTTGGGGCTATTGGAGTGGGAAAAATCCATGTTGTTGAATGAAACCGCGATGAAAGATTTATCTTCCGAAATGGCGAGAATGTATTACAAAATGAAAAAATACGATAAAGCGATTGAAACCTATTTGAAGCGTCAGTCGGTGGTTGAGCTTACACTGCAAGAGGTTTACAATCTTGGGCAATGTTATTTTTCGGGCCCCAAGAATTTTAAAGAAGCAGATACCTTGTTTGCGAAGGTGGCAGTTATGTCTTCCAGTTATGCTCCCGCCTACATGTGGAGAGGGCGTTGTAATTTTCAAATGGACCCAACGAATGCACTTTGGTTAGCAAAACCCTATTATGCGAAAGTTTTAGAAATTGTGGTTGGAGAGGATCGAAAAAAAGACACGAACAAAAAAATGGTCATTGAGTCCGCGAGATATTTAGGAGGATATTACGGAGCCTCTGCTGAAAAGGATGCCACCAAAGCAAAAGAATACTTCCAAATTGTTTACGACCTTGATCCAAACGACGCTCAAGCGAAACAAATTCTTGGCATTAAATAATGAGAGGGGCTTAGGCCCCTTTTTTAATGAGTGAAGTTCCTGTCATTTCAATTGGAATGGGTAAACCCATGATTTCAAGAAGGGTTGGCGCTATGTCGGCTAAAACACCAGGGTTTATTTCCTTAAACGAACGGTTGACTAGAATGCAGGGAACGGGATTCAAGCTATGAGCCGTGTTAGGACTGCCATCGGGATTTTCCGCAAGGTCCGCATTTCCATGATCCGCTAAGATTATTAGGCTGTAATCATTGGAAACCAAGTTGGACACCAATCGTTCTAATTCTCGGTCGATGGTTTCAACGGCCTTTACAATGGCCTCATAATTGCCAGTGTGTCCTACCATATCTGGATTGGCATAGTTTAGGCAGATAAAATCTGGGAAACGCTCGTTAACGTAAGACAGGAGCTGATTTGTTACTTCAGGAGCGCTCATCTCGGGTTGTAAATCATATGTCGCTACCTTCGGTGAAGGCACCATGATTCGATGTTCCAATGGAAAAGGGATTTCTCGACCGCCATTGAAAAAATAGGTGACATGCGGGTATTTTTCTGTTTCGGCAATTCTAACCTGGGACACTCCCGCATTAGAAAGCGTTTCTCCAAGGGTTTGGTTTAGTGCATCTTTATCAAAAATTACTTGGACGTTTTCAAAGGTTGCGTCGTAGGGGGTCATGGTAAGGTATTTTAATCGCAAAGGCTCCATGCCAAACTCAGGGAAGGCTTTCTGGGTTAAGGCTTGGGTTATTTCACGGGGACGATCGGTCCGGAAATTGAAACTAATCACAACGTCTCCTTCTTCAATGATTCCCGCGGGATTCACCACTAAACCGGGCAGAAACTCATCGGTGATTCCTTGCTGATAGTATTGTTCAATGAGTTCCAGTGGGTTCATGGTCTTTTCACCCTTTCCGCGAACCAATAAGTCATACGCTTTTGCGATGCGTTCCCAACGATTATCGCGATCCATCGCATAATATCGACCGATTACCGTGGATAGCTGAAGCGTTTCATTTTCGAGGTCACGTAATTTTCGAAGGTCGTTCAGTGCAGTTTTAGGGCTGCAGTCGCGTCCATCCGTAATCGCGTGAATAAACGTTCTTGGTGTGCCTACGATCGAGCAAAGTTGAATCAACGCCTCAAGGTGCTCATAAGCGCTGTGTACTCCTCCATGAGACACCAATCCTAGTAAGTGAACCTTAGAGTTATTCTCTTTCGCATAATTTAAAGCATCAAGAAGTACTTGATTGCCGAAGAAACTGCCATTCTCAATGGAACGGTTAATGCGCGAAAGCTCTTGGTACACCACGCGCCCTGCCCCAAGGTTTAAGTGTCCAACTTCAGAATTTCCCATCTGCCCGTTTGGTAACCCAACCGCCTCACCGTGGGTGGTAAGAGTGGTGGATGGATTGTTCGCAATGAGTTGGTCCATGAAAGGAGTGTTTGCTTGGTAAATTGCATCTGACCGAGAACGGTCCCCAATCCCCCATCCATCCAAAATTATAAGTGCAGTTTTATTTACCATGAGGCAAAGATACAATGAAGCAGGCCCCTTCGGTTAACGGCTGATAATTAATTTGACCTCCCTGAAGCAAGGCCATTTCTCGGGCAATGTATAAGCCTAATCCCGTACCGCTACGGTCTCGAATTTTATCATCCCCCGATCGGTAAAACTTATCGAAGATATATGGCCGGTCGACCTCCAAAACACCGATGCCGTTATCACTTACCTTGATTTCTACGTGCTTTGAGTTGCTCGAAAATTCCACCTCAACTTGCTTTGCGCCGTATTTGAAACTGTTTTCGATAAGGTTTTTTAAAATAAATGTAAGCATGTTGATGTCGCATAAAAAGCGGGCATTTTGAGGGTTTTTCCAGGTTATATTGTATTTTGATTCAGGAAAAAGCTGAACAAATCCATTTAGGAAGTCCTCCGCTGAGAAAGAGTTAAGATGTACGTTAAGGGCTTTTTGTTCGAGTCCTGATGCCTGCAAAATATGCTCAATGAGTTCTTGAGATTTTTTGTTTTCCTCCAAAGCTTTCTCGGTGAATTCTTTTATTTGATCTTGTTCAAAGGACCTCCTTAACATGGTTTGTAGGATTAATTGAACGCTGGCTAACGGTGTTTTAAGTTCGTGGGTAACGGAAAGCAGAAAGTTACTTTGACGTTTATGTAAGGATAATTCTTGTTGGATGCTTTTGGATAATCTCCAAATCCCCAAAAACAGCATGGCTAGAAATACGGTTCCTTCGCCGAAAACCATCAACATTTTTTCTGAATTACTTTGCAGAAGCAGGTATCCCCACCAGCAGAACTGCATTAGAATATAGATGGATAAAAGCACTAAAAGGGTTTTACTGCGGGAACTTTTCATGGAATGCTCAACGGTTCTATGGTTATTTGGCGAGCCCTTAAATTGGCAATGGTCATTTCTAAAAAATCGCCTATTTTCTGAGAGGTTTTTTCGTTGTCATGGAAAACAAGGATGTCGCCAGGTGAAATTTTTGCCAATTGCTGCTGAAACCTTTCCCTCGTCATTGCTGCGCTATAATCATAGCTGAGCCAAGACCACATCACAGTAGTATAACCGCGCATAAGGATTCCTCGGGATGAATAGAGCGAAGGCTTGCCATATGGAGGCCTGAACAAACGGCTTTGAAAAACCTCTGCACAACGGTCAATGGACGCTAAATAATCATGGGTTTTCGTAAACCATCCGTTTTCGTGCAAATGAGTGTGGTTGCCAACCGTGTGTCCTTCTGTTAGGATTTGTTGGAATAGATGTGGGTATTTCTCTGCATTGGATCCCGTGCAAAAGAAAACCGCTTTTATTCCATGTGTTCTTAAAACCGCCAAGGCAATGGGTGTCGCTACGGGATGCGGCCCGTCATCAAGCGTAATGGCTACCCCTTCAGATGCTGTATTTTTCCAAATCCAATGCGGGAATAAAAAACGTAGAAGCCGCATTTTAACCCACTTCATAACTACTGTCCGGGCAGCATCGGTAGATTCGACGGGCTTTCATTGGTGAGGTTGGTGGGCAAAGGAGGCCTTTCTAAGTATCCATAATGTTGCCCAATGGCTTCCAAGTTTTGATTTAAAGAACCGTATTGTTGGCTATAATTTCCAACATCGCTCGCAACAGGTTCACCGTTCTCGTTGCCCAATCGAATAAGTTCTGCCGATAGTTTTGGGAGAATGGTTTTATAAATCAGTTGTATGTCCTTCATCAATCGTTTACCGAATTTTGAATCTGCCTTATTGACGGTAGAGTCTTGTAAGGTTGAATACATTTTGAACAGGCCATCTGCTACTGCGAAAAGCTCCCCTGAGTTGTCGAGTTTCGTACAAATACTGGCGGAGGTATTTTGATAAAACTTAAGGATGCTTTCGTATTGGTCTAATACGATGTTACCTAATTTCTCACCCTTGCTATTGGCCTTGCATAAATAGTATAATTGTACATGTTCGTTTAGGTTACCACTGCATTTTGCCCGAACCTGTTGATCCATATACGAATAGGATTGGTTTTTAGCATTGTAACTCAACATGTTCATTGGGTCGCAACCGTGAACCTCTCCCATATCAATGACGTTTTCTGCGGGCATTACCGCAAGCGATTGATCTAGGACCTTGATGGCTTTGCTTCGGTTGTTATCCAGGTAGAGTTGTTCCGCTAGTAAAAGGAAATTCGCCCGGAACTGCTGGGTGTGCCTTCGGGCATAATAGTCCGTTAACACATCCGGATTTGCCATATCGCCGTATTGATATACGGAGGTAATGTTCTTGTACATTTCTCGTAGGTGATAAAAATTCGGCTGTCCATTTCGCATTGCGTCAAGAGGCGTGAGCACATAAGCCATTCCCACTTGTTTAATCCAACCATAGGATAAAAGCGCTAAAGAAAAGGAAGACCCACGGTTGCTTGAGAAGTATATTCCTCGTTTCCAATCGTTGTTGGCAACCACTTCCATCATCATTACTTCATCGCGGGTCAAATAGGGGTCTTGTTCTTCTTTAAAGCCAAACACGATTTCGTTGGCACAACGATCCAATTCCTTTTGATCAACAACTCCGGAGGCAACTAGATTCTTCTTGTTTACTTTTAAGCTGAACGTATTGGAAGGGAAAAAACTGGTGGTGTTTCCGTC
>JACCDP011076899.1_pt1 | contig 10132 bp, 9 predicted proteins | sample 7445841 | NCBI WGS metagenome assembly JACCDP01 (sample SAMN15323441, study PRJNA562643) | freshwater metagenome | isolation source: river surface water | place: USA:Blue River Watershed | collected 2017-08-17
CCCGCGACGGCCAGGACGGCACCTGGATCCTGCCCCCCATCCAGCAGGCCTATGGCGCCTGGCACCGGCAGTGGCGTGCGGCGCGCGATGCCGGCCTTCAGCCCCAGGCCGGCGTGCACAGCGTGGAGACCTGGATCGACGGACAACTGGTCGGTGGCCTTTACTGCGTCGGCATCGGCGGCATGGTTTACGGCGAGTCGATGTTCGCCCACCGGACCGACGCCTCCAAAATCGCCCTGACGGCTCTGGTGGCCCTGTGTCGCCGCCATCAGATTGACCTGATCGACTGCCAACAAAATACGGCTCACCTGGCCTCTCTGGGCGCTCGGGAAATGCCGCGCGACCTTTTCCAAAGCCGGGTCAGCGAGCGGGTTCATCGCCCGGCCATCGACTGGACTTTTGACCCTTTATACTGGTCCGAGATCGTCTGAAGGCACATCCTTGACCCACCTCAAAGAATTGCCGCTGCAGAGCTTGCAGTTCTACGCGACGGCGCCCTACCCTTGCAGCTACCTTCCGGGGCGCATGGCTCGATCGCAGGTGGCCACCCCCAGCCATCTCATTCACAACCAGGCCTATTCGGACCTGGTGGCCCATGGCTTCAGGCGCAGCGGTATGTTCACCTACCGCCCCCACTGCAACGGCTGCCAGGCCTGTGTCCCCTTGCGGGTGCCGGTGGCCCAGTTCAAGCCCGACCGCAGCCAGCGCCGGGCCCTTCGGCAACACCAAAACCTGACCTGGCGTTCGCTGCGACTGAGCTTCATGCCCGAGCATTACCAGCTCTATCTGCGCTACCAAAACGGCCGGCATGCGGGCGGGGGCATGGATCAGGACAGCATTGACCAGTACACCCAATTTCTCTTGCAAAGCCGGGTCAATTCGCGCCTGGTCGAATTTCGAGAACCGGCGGGTGAAGGCTCGGCCGGCCTGCTGAGGATGGTGTGCATCATTGATGTCCTGGAAGACGGGATCTCTGCGGTCTACAACTTTTTTGACCCCGAGCCACAGGCCAGTTACGGCACCTTCGGCATCCTCTGGCAGATCGAACAGGCCCGGCAATTGAACCTGCCCTACGTCTACCTGGGCTACTGGATCGCCGAGAGCCCCAAGATGAGCTACAAGGCCCGCTTTGTGCCTCACGAAAAGCTGATCGACGGTCGCTGGTGCCCTGCCGCCTGAAGATAAACCGCCACACCCGAGTCAGGGTTCAAGCCAAAAAGCTGCAACGGGGCCGCCATGCCATTTCATCTTCTAAAATGAAGGCGGAATTTTTCGCAAAATGAAAAAAAACAGCGACCCGCCCAGCGCATCCGAACCGACCGTCCAAGTCATCGGACGCATGTTCACCCTGCTCGAGATCCTGGCAGCGCGTGAGGAGCCGGTCTCACTCAAGGAAATCAGCGAAAAATCGGGCCTCCATCCCTCCACGGCACACCGTATCCTCAATGATCTGGCGGTGGGCCGCTTCGTGGACCGGCCCGTCTCGGGCAGTTACCGCCTGGGCATGCGACTGCTGGAACTGGGCAACCTGGTCAAAGCCAGGCTCAGCGTGCGCGATGCGGCGCTGATCCCCATGCGCGAGTTACACCGGCAGATCCAGCAACCGGTCAATCTGAGCGTTCGACAGGGTGACGAGATCATCTACATCGAGCGGGCCTACAGCGAGCGATCGGGCATGCAAGTGGTCAGGGCCATCGGCGGGCGCGCCCCCCTGCACCTGACATCGACAGGCAAGCTGTTTCTGGCGGCCGACGATGCCCAGCGCGTTCGGGCTTACGCCTCAAGAACCGGTCTGGCCGGACACACCCAAAACAGCATCACCCAGTTGCCGGTGCTCGAACGCGAGTTGTCCAAGGCCCGGCAATATGGCGTGGCCCGTGACAACGAAGAACTGGAGCTGGGGGTGCGCTGCATGGCCGCCGGTATTTACGACGACCAGGGCAAGTTGATTGCCGGCCTGTCAATCTCAGCACCGGCCAACCGCCTCGACGAAGCCTGGTTACCCAAGCTGCAGGAAACGGCCCGAGACATCTCCAACTCGCTGGGCCTGCCCGAAAAGCGCTGAAGGCTCAGCTGCGGCTGGACACCGACAGCTCCGAGGGGGCCTGCTGGGCGGCAACACCTTTTTCCAGCCAACGCCGGACACGCTCGGCATCTCCCAGGCGGCTGAGCTTGCCGGCCGAGTCCAGAAAGACAAAGATCAGTTTGCGACCGGCCACCCGGGCCTGCATCACCAGACACTGCCCGGCTTCCGAGATATAACCGGTCTTCTGCAGACCGATGTCCCAATCGGGATGGCTCACCAAGCGGTTGGTGTTGTTGTATTGCAAGGTCTGCCGACCCAGGACCACCTGATGCCCTGACGCCGTGGAGAGCTCGCGCAACACGCGGTCGGCCGAGGCGGCGTTCACCAGCAGGGCCAGGTCCTGGGCACTCGACTGGTTGCGGCTGGACAGCCCGGTGGGTTCGACATAGCGAGTGTCCTTCATGCCCAGGGCCTGGGCCCGGGCGTTCATCTGTCCCACAAAGACACCCATGCCGCCCGGGTAGGTGCGCCCCAGGGCATGCGCGGCCCGGTTTTCGCTGGACATCAGAGCCAAGAGCAACAGCTCGCCACGGCTCAAGCTGCTACCCACACGCAGACGCGAGGAGCTGCCCTTCTCGGTGTCCACATCGTCCTGGGTGATGGTGATCATCTCGTCCATCGGCAATTGGGCCTGACTGATCACCATGCCCGTCATGAGCTTGGTCAGGGACGCAATGGGCAGGACGGCCTGACCATTCTTGCTAAAGAGCACCTCCTGGGTGTCCTGGTCAATCACCAGGGCCACGCTCGAACGCAGGGACAGAGGGTCAGCGACCGCGTGCAAACCGGCCTGTTGGCCAAACGAGAGCCGGGGCGGCGGCGGGCTCTTCTGCGCCCGAGCCCTCGCCTTGCTCGCGGCACCCGGCTGCTTGGTCAGACCCGCTTGGGCCCCCTGGTCTCGGCGCTTCGTACCCGCCTTGGAGGTCTTGACACCATCGTTCTTCTTTTTGACTGTGGCAGACCCAGTTTTTCCGCCCCCATTGTTCTGGGCCCAGACTGGGGGTGCCGCCAGCACCAAGGCCAGCAAGACGCCCAGGCAAGACCATCGGGTGAAAATCGCAGTCCGGCAGGTCGGTTTCATAGGCAGATCGATGCGATGGTTCAAAAACCCCGCGAGTTTATCCAACTTAAAAAAAATGCGCAATATCAAAAACTTGCGTGAGTTTTCTCAAGTCGGAGCCGGCACCCTGCCCACAACCGGCGAACCACGGTTTGTCAAACCCAGAAAAAAGGGGGCCAAGCCCCCCGGTCACCCAAGCCACTCGCCAGGGACATCACCCCTGGGCAGCCACCCGATCGGCCTTGCTTTGCAGCTTGTTAAGGGCGCTCAAGTAAGCCTTGGCTGAAGCCACCACGATGTCGGGGTCGGCCCCAACGCCGTTGACCACCCGGCCGCTGTTTTGAAGCCTGACGGTGACCTCCCCCTGGCTCTCCGTCGAGCCACTGATGGCGTTGACCGAATACAGCACCATCTCAGCACCGCTCTGGACCCGGCTTTCGATGGCCTTGAGCGATGCGTCAACCGGACCGTTGCCATCGGAGTCGGCCCGCACCTCCTTGCCATCGACGGTGAAGACGATGCTGGCATGCGGGCGCTCCCCGGTTTCGCTGCGCTGGGCCAGCGATACGAATCCGTACTGCTCCTTTTCACTGGTCACGCTCTCGGCGCTGACCAAGGCCAGAATGTCTTCGTCGAAGATCTCGCTCTTGCGGGCGGCCAATTCCTTGAACTTGGCAAAGGCCGTGTTGATCTCCGATTCGCTCTCGAGCTGCACGCCCAGATCCTGCAAGCGCTGCTTGAAGGCATTTCGGCCCGAGAGTTTGCCCAGCACGATCTTGTTGGTGCTCCAGCCCACATCCTCAGCCCGCATGATTTCATAGGTGTCGCGAGCCTTGAGCACGCCATCCTGATGAATACCCGAGGCATGGGCAAACGCATTGGCCCCCACCACTGCCTTGTTGGGCTGCACCACAAACCCGGTGGTCTGGCTCACCATGCGGCTGGCCGCCACGATATGTTGGGCGTCGATCCCCACATCAAGACCGAAGTAGTCACGCCGGGTCTTGACCGCCATCACCACCTCTTCGAGCGAACAGTTCCCGGCCCGCTCTCCCAAGCCATTGATCGTGCACTCGATCTGCCGGGCGCCGCCGATCTTCACACCGGCCAAGGAATTGGCAACGGCCATGCCAAGGTCGTTGTGGCAATGCACCGACCAGATGGCCTTGTCTGAATTGGGGATGCGCTCACGCAGGGTGCGGATGAATTCGCCATAGAGCTCGGGGACCGCATACCCCACGGTGTCGGGCACATTGATCGTGGTCGCCCCCTCGTCGATCACCGCCTCCAGCACACGACAGAGAAAATCCAGTTCGCTGCGATAACCGTCCTCGGGGCTAAATTCAATGTCACCGCACAGGTTGCGGGCAAAGCGCACCGCCTGGCGTGCCTGCTCGTACACCTGCTCGGGCGTCATCCGCAGCTTTTTCTCCATATGCAGCGGCGACGTGGCGATGAACGTGTGTATGCGAGCCCGGTTGGCGCCGGCCAGTGCCTGGGCGGCGCGTGAAATATCCCGGTCATTGGCACGCGAAAGCGAACAGACTGTTGAATCCTTGATGACATTGGCAATGGCCTGAACCGCCTCAAAGTCTCCGTTGGAGCTGGCCGCAAAACCTGCCTCAATCACATCGACCTTCAGACGCTCGAGCTGCCGGGCGATCCGCAGCTTCTCGTCACGGGTCATGGAAGCCCCAGGCGATTGCTCGCCGTCACGCAGGGTGGTGTCAAAAATAATCAGTTTGTCGGTCATGTCTAGGGTCCTGTGAGGCTGCACATCGGCCATCGCGGTGGGCAATCAGGGCGCGCTACAAAGGAAAACGGCCCGGATGCTGGGGCAAACGGGCCGTCGAATCAGAAAACGCAAGCGCTACCAACTCCGCCCGTTTGGCAGTAGCAGTAGGGATAGCGACAGCGCTTTCATGCCGAAGATATTAGCACAGGCAACAGGCAGCCTGCAACGCGAACGCGCCGACGACCCCAGCCGCTATTTGTGCAAGCCTTGCTCGTCAGGCTCTTCGGTCGAGGTCGAGATGACGCTGGCCTGCAGGCCCCGTGACCGCCGCCAGATATAAAGCACATAGCCGGAGAACCCATACAAAACGAAAAGACCAAAAATGACCGACGGCGGGTCGATGTTGATGATCGCAATCCCCAGGGCGATCAGGACGGTCACGGCAAAGGGAACGCTGCGTTTGAAGCTCACGTCCTTGAAGCTGTAGAACGGCACATTGGTGACCATGGTCAGACCAGCGTAGAGCGTCAGGCCAAACATCACCCAACTGACCTCGTCGCCCTCCACGCCGGCCTCCGTCATCAACCAAATGAAGCCGGTGACCAGCGCGGCCGCCGCCGGCGAAGGAAGGCCCTGGAAGAAGCGTTTGTCGACGACTGCGGTGTTCACATTGAACCGGGCCAGGCGCAAGGCGGCGCAGGCACAGTACACAAAGGCGGCGATCCAGCCCCAGCGCCCCAGTCCGGTCAGCGCCCAAACGTAGGCGATCAGCGCTGGAGCGGCACCAAATGACACCATGTCGGCCAGCGAATCCATCTGCTCGCCAAAGGCACTTTGGGTGTTGGTCATGCGCGCCACCCGGCCGTCGAGGCTGTCGAGCACCATGGCGCAGAACACGCCGATGGCCGCTTGCTCGAACCGCCCGTTCATGGCCATGACGATGGCGTAAAAGCCGCCAAACAGAGCCGCCAGCGTGAACAAATTGGGCAACACGTAGATGCCCTTGCGCGGCTTCCTGACCTCGCCCTCATCGGGCTTTGTCACCAAGGGATCGGGACCTTCTGTCATAAGCGAAGTGTAAGGGCTGCAAACACAAAGGGGGCGCCTGGCAGGCAGCCCCCTTTCTTGATGAACGCTCGGGCCAACACCCGGCCCGTTCAGTTGCGACTCTGGTCGACCAGCTTGTTCTTGGCAATCCAGGGCATCATGGCGCGCAACTGGCCACCCACCACCTCGATGCTGTGCTCAGACATGTTGCGCCGACGGGCCGTCATGCTGGGATAGCCAGTGCGGCCTTCCAGAATGAATTGTTTGGCATAGTCGCCACTCTGGATCCGCTTGAGGGCCCGCCGCATCGCCTCGCGCGATTGCTCGTTGATGACCTCAGGCCCAGTCACATACTCGCCAAACTCAGCATTGTTGGAGATCGAGTAGTTCATGTTGGCAATGCCGCCCTCGTAGATGAGATCGACGATCAGCTTAAGCTCATGCAGGCACTCGAAGTACGCCATCTCGGGGGCGTAGCCGGCCTCGACGAGGATCTCGTAACCCATCTTGATCAGCTCGACCGTCCCGCCGCAGAGAACCGCCTGCTCACCGAAGAGGTCCGTCTCCGTCTCTTCCTTGAAGTTCGTTTCGATGATGCCGGCTTTGCCACCGCCGTTGGCCATGGCGTAGGACAGCGCCAGATCACGGGCCTTGCCGCTGCGGTCCTGATGAACCGCCACCAGATGCGGCACGCCACCGCCCTGGGCGTAGGTGCTGCGCACCGTATGCCCCGGCGCCTTGGGGGCCACCATCCAGACGTCCAGGTCAGCGCGGGGGATGACCTGGTTGTAGTGAATGTTGAATCCGTGAGCGAAGGCCAGAGAAGCCCCCTTCTTGGCATGCGGCTCCACGTTGTTGCGGTAGACCTCAGAAATCTGCTCGTCAGGCAGCAGAATCATGACCACATCAGCGGCCTGGACTGCCTCATTGACCTCCATCACCTTCAATCCGGCCTTGCCGACCTTGTCCCATGAGGCACCGCCTTTGCGCAAACCGACGACCACCTTGACACCGCTGTCGTTGAGGTTTTGCGCGTGAGCGTGGCCCTGGCTGCCGTAGCCGATGATCGCCACCGTCTTGCCTTTGATCAGGCTCAGGTCACAGTCTTTGTCGTAGAACACTTTCATGGTTGATCTCCTCTTGAAGTATTGCCGTTCGTCCTGAGCCTGTCGAAGGGCTCAAGCACCCTGCACGCAGCAGGGCCTCGACAGGCTCGACCCGAACGGACGGATGGCCGAGCCTTGAAAAAAAGTCAGACGCGCAAGATTCTCTCTCCGCGGCCGATGCCGCTGGCCCCGGTGCGAACCGTCTCCAAAATCGCACTGCGGTCAATCGCCTCAAGAAAAGCGTCGTTCTTGGACTGATCACCGGTCAGTTCGATGGTGTAGCTCTTTTCGGTCACATCGATGATCCGGCCCCGGAAGATGTCTGCCATTCGCTTCATCTCTTCGCGCTCCTTGCCCACTGCGCGCACCTTGAGCATCATCAGCTCGCGCTCGGTGTAAGGGCCTTCGGTCAGATCGACCACCTTAACCACCTCGATCAGGCGGTTGAGATGCTTGGTAATTTGCTCGATCACATCGTCGGAACCCGTGGTCTGTATGGTCATCCGGGACAAACTCGGGTCCTCAGTCGGCGCCACGGTCAGCGACTCGATGTTGTAACCACGGGCCGAAAACAGGCCCACCACGCGCGAGAGGGCTCCCGCTTCGTTCTCAATCAATACGGCAATGATGTGTTTCATGTTTGAACTTCCTCATTTGCCCTGCCCTCCCCCGCACACGGTAATGCGCGGGCTCGGCAGGCCATAGATTCGTCAGAGAAGGCTCCGGCCATTGGCCGAGCCCGTGAAGGGCGAGTACAGCCTCCTGCCTCAGAGGTCCTCGCTGCCCAGCAGCATCTCGGTGATGCCTTTGCCGGCCTGCACCATGGGGAACACGTTCTCGGTGGGGTCGGTACGAAAATCCATGAACACGGTGCGGTCCTTGAGCTTGCGGGCCTCGCGCAAAGCCGGCTCAACGTCCTGGGGGCGCTCGATCAGCATGCCCACATGCCCATAGGCCTCGGCCAGCTTCACAAAGTTGGGCAACGCATCCATGTAGCTGTGGCTGTAGCGGCCCGAGTACTCGATCTCTTGCCACTGACGCACCATCCCCAGATAGCGGTTGTTGAGCGAAAGCACCTTGATCGGGGTGTTGTACTGCAGGCAGGTGGAGAGCTCCTGGATGCACATTTGCACCGACCCCTCTCCGGTGACGCAGTAGACCTCGCTCTCGGGCTTGGCCAGCTTGATACCCATGGCGTAGGGGATGCCCACACCCATGGTGCCCAGACCGCCGGAGTTGATCCACCTGCGCGGCTGGTCGAACTTGTAGAACTGCGCCGCCCACATCTGGTGCTGGCCCACGTCGGAGGTGATGTACGCCTCCACGTCTTGGGTCATGTTCCAGAGCGTTTCAATGACCATCTGCGGCTTGATGACGTCCTTGTTGCCGCGGTCGTATTTCAGGCAGTCCCGGCTGCGCCAGCCCTCGATCGTCTCCCACCACTGGGACAAAGCCTGCCCATCGGGCTTGAGCCCCGACTCGCGGATCATGCCGATCAACTCGGTCAGCACGTCGCGCACATCGCCGACGATGGGCACGTCCACCTTGACCCGCTTGGAGATGCTGGAGGGATCGATGTCGATATGAATGATCTTGCGTTCGTTTTGCGCGAAATGCTTGGGGTTGCCAATCACCCGGTCATCAAACCGGGCCCCAATCGCAATCAGGACATCGCAGTTCTGCATCGCGTTGTTGGCCTCGATCGTCCCGTGCATGCCCAGCATGCCGAGAAACTTGCGATCAGTCGCCGGGTAGGCCCCCAAACCCATCAGGGTGTTGGTGCAGGGATAGCCCAGCATATCGACCAGTGTGCGAAGTTCCTGCGAAGCGTTGGCGAGCAGGACGCCGCCACCGCTGTAGATGTAAGGGCGCTTGGCCGACATCAACAACTGCAGGGCCTTGCGAATCTGCCCCCCGTGTCCCTTGCGAACCGGGTTGTAACTGCGCATATCAACGGTGGCCGGGTAGTCGTAAACGCATTTCTTGACCGTGACGTCCTTGGGGACATCGACCACCACCGGGCCAGGGCGGCCTGAGCGGGCAATGTGGAAGGCCTTCTTCATGACCGTGGCCAAGTCACGCACATCCTTGACCAGGAAATTGTGCTTGACGATCGGCCGGGTGATGCCCACCGTGTCGCATTCCTGGAAGGCATCCAGACCGATGGCGGCCGTGGGCACTTGGCCGGTCACGATCACCATCGGAATGCTGTCCATATAGGCCGTGGCAATGCCGGTAACTGCATTGGTCACGCCTGGACCCGAGGTGACGAGGGCCACGCCGACCTTGCCCGTGGCGCGCGCATAGCCGTCAGCGGCATGCACAGCGGCCTGCTCGTGCCGGACCAGCACGTGCTGCATCTTGTCTTGCTTGTAGAGCGCGTCGTAGATGTAGAGGACTGCCCCGCCCGGATAGCCCCAGATGAACTCGACTCCTTCGTCGATCAGGGCCCGGACCAGGATTTCAGCGCCCAAGATTTCACCGCCCTTGCCATCGGGCCGGGCGGCGGCGGCGCTGGCCATTTCTGCTTTGGAGATTTCCATAATGAACCTTTGCGAATTTCTCTAACGAAAAACCTTCGGTGCCCCTGGGAACGCCCTCGTGAAGCGCCCGCGGGACTTTGGACTTCAGACCATGGCCGGGTGAAACACGCGGCGGATCGAAGCCCGTTTGCCTGTTGAACGGAGCCGGCGATTATGACACCAAAGTATGGAGTCACCGGGCACGGGGGCCGCAGTGCGGCAAGGCAGTGACATAATTTCCTCACCCATCCAATCGCGAACGCTGGACCCCGGGCCGAACTTTCAGACCCATGGCCCCGCCCTGCATCGCATCGTCCCTTGGCCTCCGAACTCGAACTGTCCGACTTCCTCAAGAGCGTCGAACGCCGCGCTTTTAAGCGATGCCTCTACCACGTGCGCGACGAGGAGGCGGCCTTGGACATCGTTCAGGACAGCATGATGAAGCTGGCTCAACACTATGGGGACAAACCCCCAGCCGAGTTGCCCCCGCTTTTTCAGCGTATCCTCACCAACTGCATGCAGGACTGGTTTCGGCGCCAGAAGACCCGGCAGGCTCTGTTCTCCAACCTGAGCGAC
>JACCDP010775258.1_pt1 | contig 10128 bp, 14 predicted proteins | sample 7445841 | NCBI WGS metagenome assembly JACCDP01 (sample SAMN15323441, study PRJNA562643) | freshwater metagenome | isolation source: river surface water | place: USA:Blue River Watershed | collected 2017-08-17
AGATTGACACGAAGGACTAATGGCCGGCTTCGACGATTTCTTTGATACGCCCAAGTTTGATTACGACAAGGAGAAAAAGCTTTTTGTCGAAAACTTGGACATGCTTAAGAGTATGTCTGTACAAGAGCAGACGTTGTATAAGAAGTACAAGGAAGTCAACGAATATTATCGGAACGTAATTGATAAGGCTCGTCAGGTGAAAGCCAAGATTTGGACACCTACGGATTTGAACAATAAGGAATTAACTGTCCAAGAAATCCAGGCGCTGAAGCCACGGATTCGCTTGGTCGCACCCAAGACAACGGATGAAACCGATTGGAATATGATTCGGGTCTTTTCCCATACAATGGAATTTGACCAGAACCCCGGTCGTTTCATTCGTTTCTTGGTGTATGATGAAGTCACGGGAAAGTATCTTGGGGCAACATCTGTTGGTAGTGACGTAATTGCAATTAAGTGTCGGGATGAATGGATTGGGTGGACAAAGGAATCCAAACTCGACAATAAGAAACTCGCACATTCCGCAATCGGCACGTGTATTATGTCCACTCAGCCGTTCGGTTATAACTTCTTGGGTGGTAAGCTTGTTGCTTCACTACTCACGACGAAGGTTGTTGCGGAAGCTTGGCAGAAGAGTCCAGAGACATTGTTGGTGGGATTGACCACGACTTCACTTTATGGGTCGGAATCAATGTACAACAGTATTCCCTTCTGGAAGAAGCTGGGGTCAAGTGCTGGTCAAATCGGATTGAAGCCCGATGATGATGTCTACGGGAAGTGGCATGATTGGCTCAAGCAGAATAAGCCAGATGAATACAAGGAACGCTTCGTCAAAGAAGATGCGTCAAAGGGTCCAGTGACGGGAATCAAGCAGCAGATTATTGCGATGATTTTCCGTGAATTGGGTGTGAGTCCAAGTAAGTACAAGCACGGATTCGAACGTGGAGTGTATTACGCTCCGCTGTATGAGAATACCCGTGAATTCCTCCGTGGGGAAATTACCGCTGATAAGCTGGTCCCCTTGAAAAAGCTGGAAAATGATGTAGATTCCGTTATAGATTGGTGGAAGCCTAAGGCAATCGCTCGGTATGAGAAGTTGCATGAGGAAGGTCGATTGAAGGATGGAATTCTATATTATACCAATATGATTGGTATTAGCTGGGATGAAGCAAAGGAACTATATTTGAGTGAGGTAGGACGATAATGGCATTTGATATTACACATTTTACCGAAGAAATGGATGAGCGTGAAGAATACAAATACAAAATTCTCATCTACGGAAACTATACATTTCGTGAAAATTTAGAAGCAGATAGTCTGGTTGTGGTGCTAAAGAACGTTATACCGTTTCTTTCCAAGCGATACAGCGTTCACTTTACCATTTTGGTACCAGAACTTATCAAGAGTCTTGCGTTTCCTAATGTTGAGCAAGTGATATACAGACTACCAACGTATATCAATACGATGCGAACACATTTTGACGCAACAAAGTTCTTAGATATTATTGATTGGAGAGAAAAGGATTTCGATATTATCTATTCTCACCTTCCAGAACACACCGCACAAATTGCAAATTGTGTATATAATAACTCACACTTCCGTCCGAAGATTGTGGGATATTCACATTGGTTTGAAGTTAAGGAAAATGCTCCGTATGAAAAGACGATGTTTCTTGCTTCTATGGCCGGACTTCTGGAAATGGAAGAATGCGGGGTCAATTCAAATTGGCTAAAGCAACTTACTTTAAAGGAAGCATCAAAGTACTTTAAGGATGATGTGGTTGCTAAGCTAGAAAAGATTATTCAGCCGCATTATCTTGGGGTAGATATGATTCTTGACCGTTCACCAAACGTCAAGAAGAAGTCTGTTATCTTTAATCACCGTCCAAGTGGATATACTGGATGGGATTGGTTTACTGATGTGGTGGATGAAGTATGGGAAACTCGCCAAGACTTTACCGTATACTCCACATTAGCACAAGTTGACCGTCCGTGGAATCAAAAGGTCAGCACAAAGACACGTACTGAATATATGGAAATGTTAGGTTCTATGCAGTTTGGTGTTGGATGTTTCCAGAGCTATTCTGCATGGAGCATTAGTGTAACAGACGGACTATCTGTAAATGTTCCGTATCTGTTGCCACGGGAATTGTGCTATCCAGAAATGGTACCTGCGGACTATCCGTATCTATTCAGCGACCGAGCTGAATTCATCAAGAAGTTCAATGAAATGTTGGACGCTGAGGAGTTTATTGATACACGGCAAATCGCAGAGGGCATGGTGTGGGAAAAGCGAATTGAAAAGTGGTTTGGTGGGTGGGATAACGTATTCACCCTGCCATCTATGAGTGATACCGATGGTGTCCGCAAAGTAATAGATATTATTAGAAATAACCGATATATAACTAAAAAAGACCTACTTGACAAATTGGGCTGGGGCGTACATATTAAATGGACGGGGTATCGGAACAAGCTGAGAGAGCATCCGAATATCCGTTTTACAAAACATGGGTACGAATGGATTGACTGACCCAACAAATCAAGAGGAGTTTATGCAGACGAACGACGAGATGCTTCCAGAAGAGATTGCGTACCAGAATTACATTGAGAATGACGATACGCCATTTGTACACGATGCGGTTTCCATCCGAACGGAAGTCTGGACAGTATCTAAGTTGTTTCGTTTTGTAGATGAGGGGAAGATTCAGAGTCTTTCCCCTTATCTGCAGCGTATTCTACTCACCAAGGTTTGGCGAGCAGGTGACTTTGCGAAGGCTAAGTCGTATGTTCGTGATATGTGGAAGGGTATTGCTATCTCCACTCCGTTCTTTCTAGTTCCGCTTGAGCTGGTACTTGATAATATTGAGCAGGCTGAAGCAGATGCCACGGACAAGGATATCCGATTCCAGATTAACGAGGTAAAGACGAAGATTCTAGAGTTCCATCAAGACAAGGTTGAGTATATCAATCTAGATGGGCAGACTCGTAGTAAGGAGTCTATTGTTCCGTACCTTAAGTCGCAGTTTACCCTTAGCTCTGAGGATGACGCATCTTCGCTACAGGTTAAGAATCAGTATGGTAAGATGGAGGATATTTCGCAAAAGACCTTCATTGAGCTTGACGATGTACAGAAGGGATATTTCTACAGTATTCCTCTCCTTATCAACACAATGTTAAGCGGGTCACTTGATTCGATTACTGGTGCTCTTATTAGTATCAACTCGAATGAGAAGTGGACGGAGTGGCAGGAAATCTACAATGGTACGTGGATTTCTGTGTATCCGAAGCGTATCAACGAGGTGTATGAGCTGGAGGAGAGTGGAGTTATAAAGGACTTCTTCTTGAATAAGCTGTACCAGGCGAAGTATAAGTCTGAGGTATCTGGATGGGAGCAGTTTATTGCTGAGCAGCTCTTCTTTATGAAGAACTTCTTCTACCCCGATATGGACAGTATTCGTAGTGCATTCCGACAGAATGGTACCGAGGTTCCATCATCTACACATTCTGCGAACCTGCGCAAGTACATTATCGAATACGTTGATAACTACACGGCTGATAGTCGTATTACCCATCAGACGCTTTCTGATTGGATTATGTTCCGTGATATTCTAGACAACGGTGGGGTTGACAAGAATAACTCCTACTATATAAATTTTGCGTTGAACAACATTCAGAATATGAAGGTTATTAGTATTCCCAAGCTCATTACTTGGTTCTCGTCAAAGTTGAATGATTTGTCGGCTGAATACATGATTGATGAGAATGGTGATGAGACTATCAACACTAAGACCTATATTCACGATGGAAAGACCCTCATCGCACGTGATGACAGCTATATGTCACATAAGGCCGGTGGTTATAAGCTGGCTTCTATTATCGGTCGTATGAAGATTCTTGTCAACGAGTTCAATACTGATTATGAGGAGCTTCGTAAGAAGCTTGTTGTGTCCGAAGCGAAGTCTATGCCTTCCAAGGGAAAGGTACTTGGAGCCAATCGTCACCTTAGTAACGCCGGTGTTCTGATTGACCCCACCAAGAAGTCGAGTGAAAAGTACGAGCGTGGTCACGTACAGAGCAGGAAGAACGGTGGTGAAGATGTAGTAACTAATTTGAAGCCACAAGTTAAGAAGGCTAATCGTGCATATTCCGGTCGTAATATGACCACAACGAAAAAGAAGGGGAAGAAATGAGCGAACATACAATTTGGGTTGAGAAGTATCGGCCTGGTATTCTAGACAATTATATTGGGAACGAAACTCTCAAAGAGAAGTTTGCCCATTATATTGAGACACAAGATATCCCCCATTTGCTGTTCTACGGAACGGCAGGGACGGGGAAGACTACGGCAGCAAAGATTCTGGTCAAGAACATTGATTGTGACCATCTGTTTATCAATGCGTCTGACGAACGTGGTATTGACGTAATCCGTGAGAAGATTAAGAACTTCGCCTCCACTACGGGATTCGCTCCGTTGAAGGTGGTGGTACTGGACGAGGCAGATGCGTTAACTCCTGACGCTCAAGCAGCACTTCGTAATATGATGGAAGTATTCAGTCAACGGACACGGTTCATCTTGACTTGTAATTACTTTGAACGTATTATTCCACCTATCGTTAGTCGGTGTCAGACTTCTGCGTTGACCCCACCTTCCAAGAAGGAAGTTGCGGTTCATCTCACCAACATCCTCAATCAAGAGGGTGTGACCTTTGAGAAGCAGGCAATCGCTACGTTGGTCAATGCGTATTATCCTGATATTCGTCGGATTATCGGAACCGCACAACAGCAGACCCGTGATGGGAAGCTGGTGGTGAATGTTAGTGAAGTCATTGCGGGTGACATCAAGTTGAAGATTATGGATACGTTGATGAGCAAGCAACCGCCATCGTCAAAGCTGATGGAAATCCGTCAAATTGTTGCCGATGCGGGTGTACGCGATTTCGTAGAGCTATATAGATTATTGTATGACAAGGTATTGGATTACACCAGTATCGACAAGGCAGGACAAACGATTCGTGATATTGCAGAAGGACAGTTTCAAGATACATTCGTTGCTGACAAGGAAATCACCTTTATGGCAACAATTTACAACATTACAAATGAGAGGAAAGTATGACCAGTAAGTTTATCCCCGGCGGTGACCCACGACAGCAGCTACGTGGACAGCAACCCCAGATGCCCGACCTTAGCAACGCCACAGATATTGTCTGTGAGAATTGCGGAAACCTTACCTTTGAGGAAGTGCTCTTGATGAAGAAGGTTTCTGCCCTAGTGTCTCCTAACGGTAAGGAAGGTATCGTACCGATTCCTACCTTCTCTTGTGTCGCCTGTGGATACGTGAACAAGATGTTCCGTCCGTTCAAGCAGGTTGCTGAAGCGACGATGGATGACATGCCTGTTGCACCAGCCGAGCAGCAGGAAACCGCCAAGCCTAGCCTCATCCTAGAGCCCTAATGGAAACCACGTTCGTTGATACGTCCCGTGTGACTGTGCGAGAAATCTCCAAGAATGTCGCACGGGACTTTATCGAGCGCCATCATTACACGCACAAGTTCTCCTCCACTAGATATGCTATTGGTGTATTCTATGTCGAGGATTCCGAACATAGTTTCTTTGCTGGTGCAAACGAACAACTTATTGGATGTATGACGTATGGACATCCTGTTAGTAACAGAACCGTAGATAGCATTACGGATGGTTTGGAGCTGGATGAAGTATTGGAGTTGACCAGATTGGTGTGCCTTGACGGATACGGCAAAAACCTTGAAAGTTACGTTATCGCACAATCATTCCAGTGGATGAAGAAAAATGACCCGAAGGTAAAAGTTTTGGTCAGTTACGCAGACCCCGAACAAGCACATACGGGTGGTATCTATCGGGCAACCAATTGGTTGTATCAAGGTTGCGGGTATTCCAAGTTGATGCCAGATTATAGTATTCGTATTAATGACGATGACCTCTGGACCCACAGCCGTACCGTTGGTGCTCGTTGGGGTAATAAGTCCGTTGAGAATCTGGCAAAGAGTATTGGTCAGACGTTCTATCGGAAAGAGGAAACTGCTAAACATCGGTATATCTATTTCCTCTGTGATAGGAAGGAAAAGAAACGGATGATGAAGAACTTGAAGATTCCAGTATTCTCTTATAATGAAATAAAACCTTATACCCAACTTATCCAAAAGGTGCATGTAAAGGATGGGGTAGTGGAACGTATTGAAATCCTGCAAGGGGTTGACAACGGGTGGAATAATAAACAAATTCTAATGCAGGAGGATGACGATGGCGAAGAGTCTATTTGACCATATTAATGCAATATATTTGGAACAGAAGAAGAATTACTTTTCCACACTAGATGATGGGGAGAAGCGGACCTATAGCAATTATATGGTCAACAGATTTCTTTCTATGAACATTCATCAACTTCCGTTGGTCAATGAGATTCAGAAGTACAACCTTCCACCCGATGTTCACTATTTATTCTTTGCGACCACGATTCCTCGCGGTAAGCAATATAACAAATACGTAAAGGCGGCAAAAGAAACCAAGTATGAAGAGTGGTTGGTGGACTTGGTTGCGAAACATTATTGTGTCTCACAGATTGAGGCAATATCATATTTGGAGATTTATTACAAAGACGACAAACCTGCCCTTCGGTCTTTGTGTGAAAAGTATGGGGTAGACCCAAAGGCTATTAAGAAGGCAAAACTATGAGTTATATGGAAATTGATGGTGACCTAATCAAGCTAGCAAAGGACGGAATGTTCGATGTGATTGCCCACGGATGTAACTGTATGTGTACAATGAAGTCGGGAATCGCTCCACAGATGGCAAATGCATTTGGATGTAATCTGTATCCACTGGAAGCATTTGAGCATCGGGGTGATATCCAGAAGCTGGGGATGATTGATTACAAGGCGGTTACTGTTCGGGAACCCCGCAATATCAACTTGCTAAAGAAGTTGTATGTAGTCAACGCTTACACACAGTATGCGCCACGCGGTGTAGTTTGGAGAACCGACGCTGACTCCAACACTCCGGCTATTGACTATGAGGCGTTGGCATTGTGTCTACGAAAGATTAACCATATCTTCTCTGGTCAGCATGTGGGTCTTCCGAAGATTGGTGCGGGGTTGGCTGGTGGAGATTGGGAACGTATCAAGCAGATTATTCAGACAGAGTTTACCAAGTGTGACGTAACCGTGATTAACTACAAGCCAATATGAACTGGACAGAATACTTTAGACAAGTCGCACAAACCGTGAGACTTAAATCCAAAGATAAGAGTACACAGATTGGCGCCGTCATCGTGGGGTCCGATAGTGAGATTCGGTCCACTGGATATAATTCATTCCCAAGAGGAATTGAGGACTTCCACGATGAACGACAGATGCGGCCAGAGAAGTATTACTGGTTTTCCCACGCAGAAGAGAACGCGATTGTCAATGCAGCGCGTATTGGAGTCTCCACCAATAGATGTACGATGTATCTCACCTGTGACATTCCTTGCGTGGATTGCGCCCGTGCCATCATCAATGCAGGTATCCGTGTCATCTATTGTGAGAGGGGAGCGGGAGCCAAGGGTGATATTTGGGATGGTCACGCAGAACGCAGTATCCAGATGATGAAGGAAGCTGGATTGACGGTGTGGTATTATGGGGAAGACAGACCGTTCATCAATATGGGTGAAGTGCGATGAATCCAAACTGGAAAAAAGTAACCTTTACAATGAATGACCAAGAGCTTAAGAAGATGTTGAGCCAATGGGATGAACCAGAATACATGCCCAGGTTTCCTAAGTTATTGAAGCTATTTATGGGAAAGGGTAGACCAAGATATAGTTGGCAAATATGGGTATCAAAGAATTGGCCGAAGAAGGTGGCTCCGGTTGCAACATGGAATTCTACTAGACTTAACACAGAAATCAGTGCCGCTATTACCGAGGCTATGATAGTTGACGTTATGCGTACGGTTAAACAGGAGAAGTCAGATGAGTCAGAACGGTAAGGGTGATACGCCACGACCACTTAGCGTAACACAAGAAACCTATAAGAACAACTACGACCGTATTTTTGGGAAGAAAGAAGATGTCTGTGAATATAGTGGGTTGCTAAATACTGCTTCCTATGCAAAATTAGAAGAACCTACACCATCGGAATTATATGATACGACCACTAGCAATACAGAAGGGAATAACTGACAAAGGTAACCGTTATACATTAAGTCAAAATGCTCCAAATATAATTCAACTCACCTTACAAAATGGTGATTTTGTTATTAGTGAAACGTTAGAAAATCTACGGTCAGAACAAGAAATGATTGAGCGTAGAAACATATTAGAGAACGAATTTATAAGTTGGGTCAGTTCAAAATCACAACCAGCAGAGAATACCAATGAAATCACTAGTTAATTACCTCACAGAAGAAGATGCTGTGCAGTGTGTAGGAAAGGGATGGGAGCATCTTATTCGTAAGGTTTATAATGCAAAAGTAGGGTTGGGAATTCCTGTCGGTATTATACAGGTTAAGGAAAAGTTTGGCGGACTCAGAATATATGCTGATTATTATGTCAAGGAAATAGAAGATGTTATTGTCGAAGTTGGCAAGGAAAGTCTTACTGTATGCGAAGAATGTGGAAACAGTGGTTCATTGGTGAAATATAATGGGTGGTATAAGACCCGATGCGAAAATCATAAAGGTGATTATATTGACCTAGAACCAGATATCTAATAATATCTTATAATAAGACCCCCACAAGGGGTCTTGACTTTTTGGCAGGGATGTAGTATACTTATAGTAGAAGGTGAAAGATACCCTTGGGTAAGTAACCTTCAAATCACATTTATCTCCGATACGGATGGAGGACAACATGAGCAACACCACTATGCGCCCACTAAGCGGAAAAGATATTCCTGCTGATGTGGGTATTCTTATTGGTCGCTGGCAAGTCCACGAACTGCATGAAGCACATCGTGACCTTATCAACACCGTAAGAAAGAATCACGACCGAGTAATCATCTTTGTGGGGCTTTCCCCTTTGAAGAATACCGCGAACAACCCTATGGATTTCAACGCTCGTCGTATTATGATTCAGGAAACCTTCCCAGATGTGGAAGTGTACTATGTCTCTGATAACGCGAGTGATGTAATCTGGTCAAAGAACCTTGACCGAGAGATTGAGAAGTGGTTGAAGCCACATCAGACCGCTGTGATTTACGGAAGTCGGGATAGTTTCATTCCCTATTATCACGGAAAGCACACGGTACAGGAATTGGAGGCTACGAAGTATATCTCTGGTACGGAAATTCGTCGTCGTATCTCCAATACGAGTCACCCCACTAAGGATTTTCGTATGGGTGTGATTTCGGCAAGTCTTAACCGATTCCCTACGTGCTATCCTACGGTAGATATCGCAATTATCAATCGTGACAAGGGACTGGTACTGATGGGTAAGAAGGAAGGTGAGGAACACCACAGATTCATTGGTGGATTTGCCGACCCCAACTCTCCGTCTTACGAACACGATGCAAAGCGTGAAGTGATGGAAGAGACTGGTGTGGAGGTAGATGACCTCAGATACATCGGAAGTGCCATCATCAACGATTGGCGCTACAAGAACGAAGTGGACAAGATTAAGACCTTGTTCTTTGTTGGAACGTATATCTTCGGACGCCCAGAGGCAAAAGACGATATCGCGTATGTTGAGTGGGTTCCCCTCAACGAACTTCTGTCTGGTGAGATTCAAGTTGTCACTGGACATGAAGTGTTGGTCGATATGTTGGCGAAGTCAATCAAGCAATAATCCTCACATACAAGATAAGGAGAATTCTATGTCCATTTTCAATGTAAGCAATATCCTTCGTACCGATTCGTACAAGGTCAGCCATTTCAAGCAGTATCCCGAGGGTACAACTCACATCTATTCGTACCTTGAATCCCGTGGTGGTGTGTTCCCCGAGACTGTGTTCTTTGGGTTGAACTACTACTTGAAGGAATACCTCAGTAAGCCCGTCACGATGGCTGATGTTGACCGAGCAGAGGCTCGTATCACGAAGCACCTTGGCCCGAACTCGTTCAACCGAGCTGGGTGGGAGCGTATCGTGAATGTCCACAACGGATTCCTCCCCGTCCGTAT
>JACCDP011402437.1_pt1 | contig 10128 bp, 5 predicted proteins | sample 7445841 | NCBI WGS metagenome assembly JACCDP01 (sample SAMN15323441, study PRJNA562643) | freshwater metagenome | isolation source: river surface water | place: USA:Blue River Watershed | collected 2017-08-17
GTTGCTGCGGCATTGTTACCCATGGCAATCGAGTTATCCCCTTGGTTATTTGGAGCAGTGTAGGCACCGATCGCAATCGCATTCTGTCCTTGATTTGTTTGTCCCGCAAAATAACCAATGCCCACTGCGTAAATCTTTTGACCGCTGTTCCCTGCGTTGGAACCGATTGCGACCGCACCATCGGCTTGATTCGTTTGTCCAGTACCAGTACCTACCGCTACAGATCCCTTTCCTTGCCCAGAAGAGCCCGCAACATAACCAATCGCAACCGCGTTTGTACTTTGGTTTGTTTGGCCCGCTTGATGACCGATTGCCACGGTATACTGTGCTTGATTGGTTTGCGCCGCTTGATAGCCTATCGCGACGGCATTTGTACTTTGGCTCGTTTGACCTGCTTGGAACCCAACGGCTACAGCACCATCCCATTGTCCAGTCTGACCCGCATTGGAACCAAGCGCGACATTGTCATTATTGATAAGGATCGAGGATACCGTCAGTTGACCGAGCAAACCGATTCCAGAGGATAGATTGCGCGCGGTCAAAGAAGATGTTACCGCAGAACCAGTGGAGAATTGTATGGAATTCAGGCTATCTATGTTTGTCGTAGTTACACGCAATGTTCCAGCTTGTACAGCAAGCGAGGATAGTGTATTGGTGGTGGCGGTCGTGGCTACAAATATTCCTGTGCGGGTTACCATTGACGAAACTATATTGGCAGTTAAGGTTGTTGTCATTGTAGATCCAATATTTGCGTTCACTGTGGATATTGCGTTAGCATTCAATGTACTTGTTGCGATTGTTGTGCCAACCAAAGAACCAATCTGAGCGGTCAACGAGGAGATCGAACTACCAGTGAATTGATTGATTGTTCCTTGACCAGAAGACAGATTTATAACATTTACGGACGGTGTGTTGATCGCATTGATTACAATACTTCCAGTGGACAATGCCAGTGTATTCACTTGGCTCATATTGGCAGTGGTTGCTGTAAGCAATCCAGTTTGTTCTGTAAGCGATGACATATTTCCAGCGATTCCAGTATTGAATTGGCCTGTCACCGAGGATATCAGATTCGCATTTACGGTCGCGGTGGATGTAATATACGAGGATACATAATTTACGAGAATGACTTGCGCATTCAATGATGTTGCGGATATCGCACCAACATTTGCTGTAATCGTAGATATGCTACCACCTACAAGCGAACTTACGATGGCATTTCCTGTTTGGGATGTTAATGAGGATACATTGTTACCCTGTATGCTACTTACAGTTACTCTGTTCAGCACAGCTGCACCAGATGAAATGTTTGTTGCGACAATGGACGAGGTCGCCAATGCCTCAAAAATACCAGAGACAGGATTTGGAATATAATCGTTGTACACGATTTCCTTTGTTACGGTGTTGTAGTGAAGAACCGCGGTCGAAAAAGACAAATCCGTGCGAATTGGATTGACGAAGAGACCAGAACTGGCCGTTGTATTGAGCGCATTCGGCCCTGCGTTGATTACAATACTGCTTGGCTGTTGTGCAGTTGTAGCAGCATTGGGCCCTATCGCAACGGCATAGGCTCCTTGATTGTTTAGACCAGCTTGGTATCCAACAGCGACCGCATGGGTACTTTGATAGGATGTACCAGCACCACGACCAATTGCGACAGTATTGTGTGCCTGCCCCGTCGTTCCAGCATACGCACCAACGGCAACAGCGTTACTATTTTGTGTTGTATATCCTGCTCCGTTACCAATTGCTACCGAATTTTGATCCTGTGATTCATAGCCTGCAGATACACCAATGGCGATAGAATTTGCCTTTTGTGCGTTATATCCGGCACCATTCCCTATGGCAACGGCATATGCGGATTGTGAGACTCTGCCCGCATAACCTCCAATGGCTACAGCAAAGGTAGCTTGACCATTTGATGCGGCATTTGAACCGATCGCAATACCGCCTGCTCCCTGTGATGCACTACCTGCGTTTTCTCCGATGGCAATCGCAGCTACGCCCTGACCATTGTTACCCGCAACATAGCCGATCGCAATCGAGTTTGTACTTTGCCGTGTTTGACCGGCCTGATACCCAATTGCTACGCCATATTGTGCTTGATTTCCCTGCGCGGCTTGGTATCCAATCGCAACCGTATTTGTACTCTGGTTTGTTTGACCGGCTTGGTACCCAATCGCAACCGCACCATCCCATTGTCCTGTTTGCCCTGCGCTTGTACCCAGTGCTACATTGTCATTGTTTAATGTAATCGAGGATACAGTCAGTTGCCCTACTAATGCTACACCGGTCGACAATGTGCGCGCAGTTACCGAAGACGTTACAATCGATCCAGAAGAAAGTTGTTGGACATTCAGAACATTCACAGATCCAGATGTGGCTACTAAGGAACCAACTTGTGCCGTTACAGAAGAGATTGAACTACCAAGAAATTGGTTGACAACCGCTTGTCCAGACGACAAATTCACTACATTTACGGAAGGGGTATTGATCGCGTTGATTACAATGCTTCCAGTCGATAGGGCCAATGTATTGACTTGACCAACATTCGCAGTTGTCGCAGTCAGTGTACCCGTTTGACTTGTTAAAGACGACACCGTACTCATTTGAGCAAAATGTACATATGCGCTTCCCGTGGAAAGGTATACTGAGCTTTGTCCTTGTCCAATCATCGTAGCAGAACCATAATTGATTTGTGTTGTTAAAGAACTAATATCTGTCAAATATCCGATCATGCGAGTATTTGTCGCACTAGATATGTATTCGAGCATGGATGTTGCGTTCGATCCATTGTTCGCAATGGCAATTAGTTTCATATCCACTACATTTGTACCTGTTGATACAAATAATCCGAGTTCAGAAAATCCAGTACCGTCCTCGATCGCAATACCATTAAAATTTGGCACGGATGGGATTAATGCGTCAACCGCATTAAAGCGAATTGTAGAGGCAACACTCATCGAATATACAGAAGTTGTACTGATATTCGCTGTTGTGGCACCAATATTTGTTGCGACGAAAGAGCCGGTCTGTGTAGCAATAGAAGAAATAGAACTGCCTGTAAATTGGTTGATTGTGCCGACTCCAGAAGACAATTGTCGCACATTAATATTTGTGGCAGACAACGTACCGACTTGTGCGGCGACAGAGGAAATCGAACTGCCTAGAAATTGATTGACAGTCGCAGTACCAGAAGACAGCTGTTGGGCATTTAGGGTCGCTATGTTCGCGTTGGTGCCAACGAAAGAACCGATCTGTGCTGTTACAGAGGAGATCGAACTACCAATAAATTGATTGGCAATCGTTTGTCCAGATGACAGATTCACAACATTTACGGAGGGTGTATTGATCGCATTAATTGAGATACTTCCAGTCGACAAGATGTTGGTATTAATTTGGTTCATATTCGCATTGGTACCAACGAAAGAACCGATTTGGGCTGTCAAAGAGGAGATCGAACTACCCGTAAATTGATTGATAAGCGCTTGCCCAGAAGAGAGCTGTTGGCTATTCAGAGTGGTAATGTTTGCATCTGTGCCAACCAAGGAGCCGATTTGTGCGGTTAAAGAAGAGATCGAACTACCAAGAAATTGATTCACTGTGCCAGTACCAGAAGAGAGCTGTTGGCTATTCAGAGTGGTAATGTTCGCATCCGTACCAACCAAAGAATTAATTTGTGCCGTCTCAGAAAATGCTGAATCAGTTCGAAATGTGGTAGCAATAACAGTAGCAGAAGAAACTAGCTGGGAATTCAGAGTGGTTATGTTTGCATCTGTGGCAGTCAAAATACCGATCTGTGCCTTGTCAGAAAATGTTGAACGAGAATACATTACACTCACTTGCCCAACACCAGAAGAGAGCTGTTGGCTATTCAGAGTTCTTATGTTCGCGGTTGTGCCTACTAAAGAACCGATTTGGGCCGTCAAAGAGGAGATCGAACTTCCAGTAAACTGATTCACAAATCCATTGCCAGAAGAGAGCTGTTGGCTATTCAGAGCGGTAATATTCGCATCTGTTCCTATCAAAGAACCGATTTGAGCTGTTATAGACGAGATCGAACTACCAAGAAATTGATTCACTGTACCAGTACCAGAAGACAGCTGTTGGCTATTCAGAGTGGTAATATTCGCATTGGCACCAACTAAAGAACCGATTTGGGCTGTTATAGACGAGATTGAACTACCAAGAAATTGATTTACTTGCCCAACACCAGAAGAGAGCTGTTGGCTATTCAGAGTGGTAATGTTCGCATTGGTACCTATCAAAGAACCGATTTGGGCTGTTACAGAAGAGATTGAACTACCAACAAATTGATTGATAATCGCAGAACCAGAAGATAAATTCGAGACATTGATTGATGGAGTTGTAATAGAATTGATTGCGATACCACCGGTTGAAATTGTAATTGCGTTGACTTGATTAAAATTACCAGTTGATACGTTTGCTACACCGGTATGTGATATAAGGGAAGACATACTGCTTATTTGTGCGGAACCGAGATAGGCTTGGCCTGCCGACAATTGCTGCGTACTTAATCCTGATCCAACCATGGCAAATGGTCCATAATTGATTTGTGGAACCATAGAACTCAGGTTTGTAAAATATCCTGTAACCTGTGTTCCCGCTGGAGTTGACGCATAGTTGATAAATGGCTGAATATTGGATCCATTGTTGTTAATGGCCGCAATCAACGCATGATTTGTAGTAGTACCAGACGAAATAAACATACCAATCTCAGATTTTCCCAATAAGTCCTGAACACGCATACCATCATACTGTGAAATTGGTGCCAAATTGTAATTACCATTTAATGCGATAGAAGACGCAATGGTAAGATACGAAATAGTACCGTTCACAGCATTCAGATTATTTGTATTAAAACTACTGATTTGCCCTTGGGCAGATGATAGTAATGTCGTATTGACATTTGTTGTAGAAATAGTTGTAGTTGATGTATAATTAATATTCACAATGTGGGCATTTAATGAACTTAGAGTTGCTGTACTAAAATTTGCGATCGTACCGGTAATCGAGCTCACTGACATGGACGGAGCATTCAGTGTGCCTGTTACCGGCCCTAGAAATCGCGTTTGTCCTGGAATAGTTAAATCGCCATTGGTATTATCCCAATAGACAATTCTTGTGCCATCAACGTATCGGGACATGCTTCTGTTTTCTATGATAGAAAATAGAAGCAAGTACAAGCGCACTATGCTTGTGTGTTTTATTTGCCGGCACGCGGAAGTCGTAATGTAACTTCTATAGCCTTATCCGCGCGACGCGGTAAACTGATTTCTGCGATACGCCCATATCGCAAAAAAGAGATTGTGCCGGACCAGCACAAACCGTCCTTAATATAGGCATTGAGATGTGTTCGTAGTTCAGCAACTTCGGGTGAATCAAGTGGAATCCCTAACCCTGCTATATTTTTCAATATTTCTACTGTTTCTTTTATTCTATCCGCTTCTGGTTTTTCGGTAACTGTCATTTTGTTCTGGTCGAATCAAAAAGTTTTCTCTTTTTGATCGCGATTCGCGTATTGTCTTTTTTTTATGTATTTAACGGAAACATGTAATGTATTTATGGATTTGTGGTGGAAGTAAGGCGTGGGCTAGTAGGAGGCGTGCCAGTCGGCGTAGCAGTAGGAGCACCTACAAGAACAACAGAACCGCTCGGAGCGGCACTGAGACCTTGTGCTTGCGCAAGAAGGGAAGGAGACGCTGGCGCAATAGTGTTCGCGTGAAAGTCGGGATCGTATGGATCGTGTAGGTACTGCTGCGTAAATCCACTCGATACTTGGCGCTGCGCTGGGCTACTGAATGTAGGAGTTAGAGCAGTATTCCCTCCTGAAATGATTCCGCGCTGCATGCCCAGCGTCGCCGTATTGGATGCGAGACGACTTAGAACAGGAGCCAGCGCAGGTGGAGGCGGGATTCCGTAGTACGACGATGATACCGCCACTTGACGCTGAAGAGGTGCTGAAGGAGGCATAGGCCATGCCATGTTGGGTCCGAGACCATGCGGCAATCCACCAGGCATCAGTGCCGAATACGAGGGTACACTTGTGTATTGGTTGACAGTATCCAACATGTCGTCAATCTGCGCGCGCATCTGAATGACGAGTGTACGATCCTTGGCAATTGAGGCGTCGATTCCAGCAGCAAGATCCTCCAAGGCAGTCTTTGCGTCCGTATAATTAGCGGCCTCCAACAGTTCGGACACTTTGCCGAAAGCTACGGCAACACGGGCACGGAGTTCCTGTTCGGTTGCCTCAATAGCCGTGATTGGCGCGTCTACATCTTCAATCTCACACATGCCCGTATAGTCGACACCACCCACCTGCCAAGTAAACGTAATTGTAGGAAGTTCAGTAATTTCAGACTTCACAGGACCCTTGAGCACAACCCACTGCGGTTTCTCTGCTATGAGTGTACCAATAGAATAGGCTGTATCATCGTCGGCGGAACCAAGCTCCATACACTTCCACCCAGCAGGAATCAGAAGTTTGCCATTACGGCCCACTTCCGCAGCAAGACCACCCATGATATCACCAATGATAGCTGGAATGAGCTCATCGGAATCGGCGTAGGTGTATGTGCCACGACTACGAACACCAATATCGCGCAACAGGCGACTATTGTGGTCATGACCATAGCCAAGTGTATTCACAGGCGTTCCATTTGGTACACTCGCACTCAGAATGCGAATGAGACCAGTGCTGGATGTACATCCCTGGTTAATCTGACCATCTGTCATGACAAAGACAGAGTCGATGGATGTCTTGGCGGTCACCTCACGGATCTTGAGGAATGCGGACTCCATGTTCGTACCACCGTCCGCACGGATGGCGTCGATTGTGGCATGGAGACCCACACGGGACTCGTCGGAAATGGCGACTGTATCGGCAAGGATCGACGCATCGGTTGAATACCGAATGACTGTAAGAATATCATCTGCGGCCATCGCATCAACCAGCAGATTCAGCGTGCGCTTTACTGCTACAATGCGCTGACCATCCATGCTTCCACTTGTATCAATCACAAGTACAAGATGGAAGGCACGACGCACGCCGGTAGATGCAGCGGCCGGCATGATCTTGACAGCGACAACCGGCGCGTCAGAATCCGGCATCGTGTCGTAATACTGGGTCATCACGGAAGAAAGAATAACGGACATTTTCAAGGAACGAGAAGAAAGGAAAGGAAAGAAAGAGCTTTAGAGAATGGAAGACGGATGGACTGGGAAGGCCACCTACCCTACCTCCAGCCATTTGCCCTGTCAATTTTTTCATCACCTAATTGCGTAGCGCATCTGTGTACGCGTTTTCCATTTCCGGTATAGCGACTTCACGATAGTCACGCATATAATATTCACTATTCGCATCGCGAATATGTAAGGTTCCACAGGTCGATGTAACTAACGATCGAAGAATACGTGGCTCTTCCGAAACAGCCGAAGGCCATTTTACAGATGCTCTTGTCCATTGTTCTGATTCGGTATCAAACACAATCTGGGCCGGTGAAAGATGTGTTCCAGATATGTCAATGGTGGATTCACATTCTTCCTGAACAAGGCCAAGCACAGTTCCTGCGTTCCATACAGTGTCTCCCAATTCCATTTCTTTGAGTACTTTCCAAGAACCGTCGGCCATCTTTACTTCCATGCGTTCATCGATACCAAGGCTGTAATCGGATACAGTTTCGCCCTGTGATCCATTGAGCGCTTTGATCGCGACTTGTTGTGTCTGACGTATAACTTCTGCGCCGTCATGTTCATCATAATCCGCCACAATCATACGACCGGTCTCATTTACGATGACAAATCGATGATGTTCGACATTCAGACATACCAATTCTGGTAAAGAAGGAGTTGGTACTGCATCAGGATGGTTTCCTGCTTGGATCCATTTTCCAGCATATTGTACATAATGCTCTTTACTCAAGACAAATCCATTAATCGATACCATATGTGTCTTTGATCCGGCAAATCGGAACACCGATGTGACTCGTGTGGGCCCTTTGTCGGATTCCAACACGTCTCCAATTTGGATATCCTTGATGGCCTTTTTGGATCCATCCGCCAACACGACTTCCGTATTTGGATCGAAACAGAATTCCAAAATGAAATTGACTAAATCGTTATTCGCCAAGTTGAATCCTGCGGCTAATGCGGAAGTTCCTAACCAGATCATCGCATACATTGTTCCGTATACACGACCCATCAAGTTATTTAATTTCATAAATGACATACGAATGTTGAATAAGAGCCCCTGTATACGATCACGTACATTTCGGACAAATCCGTTTACACCCAATAAGAAGTTACTGAATAATTTACGGATTCCAAGAGCAACATCCACAATGAGTTGAATGATTTGTGTGAATCCACCTAATAAATTGTATACAGGCCCAAATACTTCCGCCGCCTTTGTGTTAAATATCGATGTAAGGCAAAAATTAAAATTCTCTTTTGTATCATATCCAAAATGCGACGCAAAGGGCAACGCTAATGGAGTACAACGGTACCGGGGAAAGTTCTCAGCGATTTCTCTTAAGTTACCCAATGTAAACATAAGTACAACAGTTATTGTAAGAAGCACAGTGACGATTGTAAGTATAATCGCACGTTTCGTCCATGCTTCTTCCCACTCTACAAGCGGATTTATTGGCATCTCGGGATTAATACTGGCCATGTGACCTTCTCTGTTGTCTGCCTACGTAATTTATATGCGACTCTCGCGCAGTCAAACCATATTCAATTATAATCAGTTATATTCGAATATGTATTGTTCAATATTTATGCTACAGGAGTTTTGTTACGACGAGATAATTTGGTGTTACGACGTTTCTTTCGAGTACGACGTTGTTTCTTTCCACCGCCTACAGCTGGTTTTGCGCCTTCTTTACCGGCTTCACCGTTCTTAGCACCTTCGGTGCCAGCTTCTCCTTCCTTAGCACCGTTCTTTCCAGCTTTGCCTTCTTTGCCAGCTTCTCCTTCCTTAGCACCATTCTTTCCAGCTTCGCCTTCTTTGCCAGCTTCTCCTTCCTTAGCGCCATTCTTGCCAGCTTCTCCTTCTTTGCCAGCTTCAGCGCCGTTCTTTCCAGCTTCTCCTTCTTTGCCAGCTTCAGCACCATTCTTTCCAGCTTCTCCTTCTTTGCCAGCTTCGCCGTTTTTACCGGCTTCTCCTTCGGCACCATTCTTTGCGCCTTCAGCGCCGTTTTTACCGGCTTCTCCTTCGGCACCATTCTTTGCGCCTTCAGCACCGTTCTTTGACTGTTCCTCATTACAGTTGTTTTCTTCTTCGGTCCAATTGCTAGTCGAAAAAAAGCTGCCCATTGTTTCCTACTCTATCAGAAGGCTTTGATTCCAAATTTCGCACGTATCCAATTCATGTCTTCTTTAAAAATTTTACTGAGTTTGGGCAATGTTCGTTTTGTATAGACAGCTACAGCATTCAGTTTGCGCCAAACGCCAAGAGAACCGTATTCATCGATTGCTTTCTCCAGAGCCTTGTGCCGATCGGCAACGGAAAGTTCTGCTACGTTTTTATATCCGTATTTTGTAAGTTCGCCTTTTCGTAATGGACCAATTCCGGGGCCATTACGAAGCGATCTCGATGTTCGTTTTCGTGTCGTGCGAACAGCAGCGGGGCATGGGTTTAACGCACGACCGGACGATACTTTACGAGTCTTGGACTTGCGATATGGTTTGCCGCGCTGGCATTTTCGTGTGGACATTTCTAGTATAATTTATCATTTTCTATAGGATTTGTTATACTACAAGTATACTGACCTGAATACCAATAGTATATACTATGCGATTTTATACGTGGTTAAGAAACATAGCCCCACTACAAGAATGTGGGCATTCATTGGACTTACAGTAGCCCTGTTTATGGGCTTAGTGCTCTTTTCCGCCTATTTGAAGCGCGAGGAGATTATGGCGAATTGGTCAAAATACAGAGATGATCCGCTGTATATGTTTGCAGCTCCTATGTTCAAACCTGCTGAGGATCCTCGATCCCGGCTGAAGTTTGGTGCCGATAACTTTTCGGATGTTATTATGGTATTGTTGACGCGTATTTTTGCGGTATTGCTTGAACCGGTGTTTAAGATTTTTAAACTA
>JACCDP010255794.1_pt1 | contig 10126 bp, 13 predicted proteins | sample 7445841 | NCBI WGS metagenome assembly JACCDP01 (sample SAMN15323441, study PRJNA562643) | freshwater metagenome | isolation source: river surface water | place: USA:Blue River Watershed | collected 2017-08-17
CGCGGTGGTGGAGGATTTGGATCAACTGGACGATAAAATAAAAAAATGATTTATATTTATTATAAATATAATAAATATAAAAGCAAATTACTAACTACTAAAATGGATACAATTTATCTTTGGGAACAGTTATATTATATTATTTATAATATAATAAATTATCATAATAATAATTACAAATTTATAACATATAAATCATATTTAGAACTATTAAATAATATAAAACGCTTGCCTGATAATATATCAAATAGAATTAAAGATCCTTCAATTATGAATTTTGATGAACGAGTTAGTTTATTTTATATATTATTAGATACTGGTATAGATGCAATGCAAACTATAATTAATAATAATAGTAATATTGAAAAACAATTTATAAAAACAAAATTATTTATGTTTAATAGCATAATAAATATGTATTTAAAAGGATTTATATTTAATTCAAATTATAATGATTTGCCATTAAATATTGAAGAAATAAAATATGATTTACTTATTTATTATGATCAATCAATATATAAATATGGATTAAGAACATATATTTTATAAAAAAATAAAACACTAATATATGGATGCAATATCTAAAAATATAAAAAAAATAATGAACGAAGAAAATAGAACAAAAGTAATTGGATTATTAACAATTTTAATAGCCTTATGGTTAGTTCTCTATTTTATTCCGCAAATAATTGCGACTCTTTTTAATACACTTTTAGGTAATTTAATACTTATTCTTGCCACTATTTTAACATTATCATATAATTTAAGGTATGGATTAATGTTATTTTTAATATTAATTATATTGTATAGATTTTCAACTATTATAAAAACAAGAGAATCATTCACAGACTCTTCTTTACAAGATTTCTTACTTATTGAAAACACTATAAATCGTCAGAAAATTTTTGACACGAATATATTACAAAAACAAGCAAGCCAAGAAGAGTTAGACTATTTTAATTCTCATGGTATGTGGCCTTGGTCTCAATCAACAACAGACTTATATATAAATGCAACAAATTCAAATCCTTATATTAGAACATATTCAAAAGATGCTATTAACTATGCAAGATCTATATATAATGAAGCAGCCATTTTGGAACTTCTCTCTAATCAAACAAATGAAGGCTTATTTAAAATCAATGGAGTTCAAGTTCCGAATCCACAAGGCAATCCAAAAGAACAGTTACCAAATGGTTTTGGAGATTTTCCTTATACTTCAGGTTTATTAGATGATAGACGAGATGATGTAATTAAATGTAACTTAGATACAAATAAACTTGAGAGAACAAGTTTTCAAGGTAGAGGTGGTATTTTTGGAGAACAATTAACAGTAGTAACGCCTGTCGACTATAATAATTTATCAAGTATTATACCAGGATTTTCATTTATAAATGAGCCATGTAATCCTTGTTCAAGCGTAAGCGATAGTTCAAGCGTAAGCGGTAGTTCAAGTGTAAGAGGTAGTTCAAGCGTAAGCGGTAACCAATGTAAATTTAAATTAAATGTAAAACCTTAATTTAATAATTTACATAAAATTAACTTTGCAGTTATAATTTTAAATTTATTAAATAAATATGTAAAAAATAAATATTCAAAAACTCCAAGCAAAATAATTAACTGAATTGTTTCACATATTTTTGCAATAAAACGTGAATTATTCCAATAAAAAATAGTAAAGCTTTTATCTTTATCTCTATTTTTATCCTTATCTTCTGCTTGTCTAAAAATTTCTTCTACATCAATAAACTCACTGATAGAAGATTCTTGTGGAACCATTTCTAGAGAGAAAGCATTACTTAAATATTTTGGTGAACTTAGAACACGAGGCACTTCATCACGAGATCCATAATAAAGATTATAATTTTTTCGTAAGTCATATAAGAATGAAACTACTAATAAAAAATTTACACAACCAATGTAATAATAACATATTAAATATAATTTATTATTATATTCTTCCATTCTCTCTTCATCTTTGATACATACAGAATTATATCCATTATAAGTTACATTATAATTATAATTATAATTATTAAATTCATTATCAAACATTTCATATATATTCTTTCTTTCAAAAGGAACAATATAATATATATAAAATAGTATCTCAAATTCAGTTATTACTGTTAGATGAATTAGATGTGATAATAGGTTCTTCATATACCTTATATAAAAAAAAAATTTTATATCTTTACTATTAAATATTTAAATTAAATTAAATTAAATATTAAATTATTCATCTTCATCATCATCATCATCATCATCTTTTCTATTAATATCTCTCATTACTTTAGCAGCAGATGGAGATAAGAAAGGTGAATCTTCAAAAGCAGATACCTGATGTTGTGAAATATCATTTGTAAAATGGTCTAACATTAAATCTTCAGCAGTATCATATAATTTATTAGTTTGTCGAGTTAAAGTAGGTTGTCTAAAATAATAATTGTTATCATGTGAATCAGGTGTATGACTTACAGTATAACATCTTTGGCTTCCTTGTGAGGTTTGTCTAGCAGATGTATACATTGCTCCATATTGTGTGCCAAATGTTCTTAATGAAATATAAATATCATCACATAAATTCTTCATAAGTTTGTCATTTTCCAAACCATTTTCAGTCATATATTTTTTCATTTCTGTCAAGAAATCATTCAATTTATCTTTTAAATTGGGACTATTATCTTCATCATTTGCAACGGCGCGTCTATTACGACCAAATATACCCATAATTTTTCGTGTTCTATCATTTTTATTATTATAATTATTAACAGCATAAAGTAGCTGCATAGTTCTTTGTCTAAATATATATTTGGTTAAATCTTCTACAGAATTTTCATCAAATATTGATACTCCATGTCCAACAATAACTTGACGCTCATTCTCATAAACCTTTTGTTCAGCCTTTACCAATATTCTACATGTTTTAGATTTACTACATGATATATGATAAATCTTATTGGCTTCACTTACAATATTACCAATATATAAACTATTAACCCATAAATTATTTTTATAATCATAAATAAGACCATCTGAAATCTCTATTTTAACATCGAATAATAAATTATAAACAATTTCATGTAAAATTTCACCATAAACAAATCCTGAATTTTCGAGTTTATCTATAAAATGGTAACTACTCTTATTTGAATTACCTAAAGCATTAAGTAAACCAGCATCATGTTCAATACCGAATCCAATAAAATAATTATGAATTGACTTATCTACAAGAGCAAATAAGTAACCAATTTCACTTTTACCAGTAGATACTTCTCCATCTGTCATAAATATACTAATAATTTCAGAATCAACTGCTTCTTTTCTATAATTCTCAGCAGTTATTCTAATATCCTTAAGTGCTAATTCAATATTTGTACTATCCTTCGGAGTAATATGGTTAATTTTTAATAATATTTCATTAATATTTTCTTCAGTAATTTTGCAGCGGTCTACAATATTATAAATTGTATTATCAAATGCATGAATTGTTATGTGAGCTTTAATTTCAGAATTCTCTTTAAAATATAAAATCATATTATTAAGAGTATGACAAATATGCTGCATTTTACTTCTACCATCTGAACATAAATCTGACATAGAACCAGAACGATCAACCATAAATATAATCTCAATATTTTCTCTACTTAGTGGTGCAGTAATTGCATTTAATTTAAGTATTCCAAATTTTGGACTAGAAATTGAATCTGGAATTGGAACCTTTTCAATATCCAAAAGTCTATCTTCAAATATGATAGACTTCTCAGTAAATAACTCAGTAAATTGTAATAACAATGACGACATTCTTAAATCTTATGCATTTAATTTATAGAATTTAATTATGATTCAATTTTTTTTCCAATAAAATCCAAAAATCTTTGCTCAATATATTCACTTGCACTATAGTAATCCTTAAATGATGTGAGATACTGAAATGGGCTATTCTTAACAGGAATTGAAACATTAATAATCTTTTCTCCAATTTTAATATCAAAATAGTCGATCTCGAAACCAGATTTGGTGTAAGCAATTCTGTTATTTTCATTTTTAATTAGATGCCATCCATTTTCTTTAAAGAGCTGGTCCAAAAATACGAAACCCTTATTCTTAATTTCGGAATTAGAGATAGAATAACTATTTGACTGCGTATCTGTGTTAGAATGCATTTTATATCTTATATAAATATTATATTATACCTTTAAATGCATTTTAAAAATAATAAAAATTAATAAGAATAATAAAAATAGTGTATTAAAAAGATAAAATTAAACAATATTATAAAATGGACGGTGATAAACAAGTTGTTCAAGAACAAGTTAAATTGGTTGACATTAAAATTGACAGCGAATTGTTAGCTTTAAATGTTATGGTTCAATTCCTAACATTGGCACACAAAAGAGGTGCCTTTGGTATTGATGAATCTGCAAAAATTTGGGAATGCATTAAGATGTTCCAAAAACCAATGTAAATAATTATTTTTGTTTATTATTTTCATCGTAATATTTTTGATCTTTAATTATCCAACGTCTACCTATACCTCGTTTATTAATAATACTTAATATTTGATTGCGACTATTTTCATCTTTGAATTCAATTTTACTCATATCAAATTTCTTTATTTCTAAACTCATTTTATAATGTAATAATTGTATTGTTTTTATATTATTTAAATTAATATAAGTATTTTAATTATATTTATATTAATATTAATAAATCGCTCCCTCTCGGAGTTGAACCGAGGACCTTTTGGTTATACCGAAAAATGCTAACATTTTTAAACAGCCAAATGCTCTAACCAACTGAGCTAAGGAAGCATATTGTTTACAGGATTTAATTTTCGTTGCACTACCATTGTGCTACATCACTTACGCAATGGCGAGAATCGAACTCGCATCTCCGGCTCCTTAGGCCAAAAATTGCTGTTAAAATCCTTTAACATAGTATACTATCAAGTTGTCTTTAAATTGTTTTTAATTACAATATAATAAATAAAAATTATTTTTCTATAATCTAATATTATGGAAGAACTTAGAGATGGAAAAAAATTATTAAATATACTTAAACCAAAAACAGGTACAGCACCTGCATTTGGTGACATACCATTTGACATATTAATATTTGATGCATTAATTACTGGTGGAGGTTCTACAACTGCACAACCTAAAATCCTAATTTTATGTGGTCCGCCAGGATGTGGTAAATCAACTGTGAAAGCGGATTTATTAGCTCAAAATAGTATTAATACTTATATAAATATTGATCCAGATGAAATTAGAACAATCCTTATGGCAAATGGTGTCACATTTCCAGCAGATAAAATAACAATGCCTGGCATTACAAATGCATTTAACAAAAGAATGTCTGATGAAGCTCAACGCCGACATTTAAATATTGTATTTGATACAACTGGACAAAATTTTAAGGCAGTTAGCGATATAATTTATACCTCTAATAGTCTTGGTTATAAATCGGTTTTTGCAATTATTTGGGCTTCTCTCGAAACTTGTCTAAGAAGAGTTCAAGGAAGAAACCAATATTTAAAAGATTCGCATTCAGGACGTATAGAATTACCTCTAGAAGTTGCAGAGGGGATTTATAATGGTTTCATTACTAGACCTAGAGGTACAGCATCTATGCTATTATTAGATTATCCAGTTAAAGCAGATGAAGTATTTTTGTATAATAATAATATTGATGGTGCTAAACCGGCACTTTTGTATCACAAAGTTGGAACTACAGTTGATAATAGTAGTAATTTCCCAGGATTTTATAATATGAATTTAAGTGATAAGGAACCATATATTTCATTAATGACAAGTGGAGGTAAGCGAAGCGACGGTAAAAAGCGAAGCGGAAAGCGAAGTAAAAAGCGAAGTAAAAAGCGAAGTAATAAAAGAACAAATAAAAGAAGATTTAGATAAAATAAATAGATATTATATATGTCACAAAGAAGTAGAAGAGGAGAACCATTACCAGAAATTCCAATACCTCCAGAATTAATGGATAAAAAACCAAAAAAAGTAACAGCTTCTAAACCAGGTACCGAATATGTAACTGATCCAACATGTGAATCAGATGCAGATGGACTAAAAGGTGAAGTATTTTTAAATTATGTTTATAGACAATTAAAAAACGTAGAAAACGTAGAAAGCGCAGCAACAGTAGAAAGACCAACATGTTATATAATGATGGGACCACCAGCAGCAGGTAAATCATCTATCAAACGTACATTTAATATTAAAAATTATATAAATATTGACCTAGATGAAATTAAAAAAATATTAATAAGATGTTTTCCTAATGAAGATTCTATAAAAGGATTTGCAATTATTGGTAATCTAAGAAGATTTGCAAAACAACTTTTAGAACTAGCAATTAGAGATAGAATAAATATATTATTTGACACAACAGGTCGTATGACAGATTTAACTACAGAAATTATAGATAAATCAAAAGCATCTGGTTATAGACAATGTTTTATAATTGTTTACACATCGCTAGATAACTGCTTAGCAAGAGCAGCTTCTAGAAATATTTCTGAACCAGATAGACCTCCAATGAGTTCTAGAATGATAACAGAAGCGTACGAAAGTTTTATTAATAAAGGAGCATCTACTGGAACAATATCTTATTATTTATTAGCAAATCGAAGTCTAACAAGTGAAGCAGAAGAATTATATGTATTTGATAATAATGGTTCAACACCTGAAGTATTATTTAAACGTGTTGATGGAGTAGTAGAAGTTGCAAAAGAAACACCTAACTTTTATAATATGTCAATTAATAGTTCAGAACCCTACTTTACATTAAAAGGTAAAGCAGCAAAAGGTGGAAGCGGAGCGGCAGTTAAAAGCGGAGCGGCAGTTAAAAGCAGAGCGGCAGTTAAAAGCAGAGTGACTAGAAGAAGACATAATAATAAAAGAAGAATTAGTAGAAGAAGATAAATTTAATAAGTATTTTAATAATAATTATTAAATAAATTATAAGGTCCCACCGAGATTCGAACTCGGGTTTCAGGATTCAAAGTCCTGAGTGATAACCACTACACTATGAGACCACAAAAACTCTATACAGGGGGCAACTGGGAATCGAACCCAGGACCTCTCGCAAATTTGAAAAATACGATCGGTATATAAACTACCTTACCCAAAGCGAGAATTATACCACTAAACTATTACCCCTTACATAATTCTTACTATTATCATTAATATAAATTTTCAACATTTATAAAATAAATGAACAATATACATTGAAACGAAAGTTTAATTTTAATATTTGCTGTTAGATACCATAATGCTCACACCAGGATTCGAACCTGAGACCTTTGGCTCATAAGACCAATACTCTAACCAACTGAGCTATGCGAGCTTATAAATAAATATTTATATGGACCAGGAGGGTTTCGATCCCTCTACCCTACGCTTGCAAAGCGTATACTCTACCAATTGAGCTACAAGCCCTTTAATACTATTTTCGAAGTTTACAAAAAAAAATTTTGATTAAAATGATTGCTGTATGAAAACATTTAACCAACAAGGTATATTGAGTATATACCTAAAGAAAAGTTGGAAATAAATTTATATAAAAGCAGGGTTTCCCCTTCCTGTCGCCAGACCTAGTGATTACTCGGGCTAGGTAATTATATAACACATAAAGTCTTTAAATAGTTTTTAAATAAATTATAAAATTATTAAAATTTTTAATAATTTTATATATTATAAAATGGTTTCTATTCCAGCAAGATTTTTATCGCAGACTTTTATTAGAAGAATTATTCCAAGTCAATCACAACCACGTCAATCTATTGGAAATGGTGGTACAAAATACCTTGGTCTTAATGGTAAAGGTAACACTAGAGGAGGAAGAAAACAGGGAAAGCATTGCACCGGCAACGGAAAGACGCAGTGCTGTTTTTGTCCTTTAGGTTAAATTTATTATTTTTCTTTAAATACTTTTTTAAAATATAATATATTTGAATATATTATAAAAGGCTTAAGGAACTTCGTCTTATTATTAAAGAATGGGCCACACACTCTCGTGCACCTCCTCTCTTATTATTATCTTTACAGACTTCACTACACAAAAATAGTAGACTTGGACGTAGTGGTCTAAAATCATTCGGACTAGGTAGCCCTAGTGGCAATAAAATGGCATCTAGAATTCATAGAAGTATGGGAAGCAATAATGATCAATGTCCTAATAATTGTATGTAATTTATATTAATTTATATAATCTAATCAAATTATATAAATGTTATCTAATATATTGATAGCTCCATCACTTAATTCTCTCTTTATAACAGGATTACTTCTTTTATGTATCCTAATTACATTTATTAAAAACTTTAATCGAATTTGCAATCTTAATTATTATCAAAAAATTATACTTCTCTCTACAGTAACAATTGCAATTGGTATCCATGGACTAATTCATTTAGGAGTTGAAATGCAATATAATTTTAATCCTTATAATTGGTTATAAGCGAAGCGACTGTTTAAAGCGAAGCGACAATATTATTTTTTATACATTCTTCTACTCCTTTTTCTAATAGTTCGTTTCTTAGTAGTTCTTCTTCTTCTAGATTTTTTACCACCATATCCAATATTTCCTAAAACACCACGTCTTAACATTCTAACAGTTCTTCCAACATACTCAGTATCCGGAGCGTTAGGATCATCTACATAAGGACCAAGAATTGGACAACATGTCAAATCTATAATAATCAATCTTTCTACACCATTAGCTGCAAGATAATTTACAATTTGTTCTAATGTAATACTTCGTCTAGATGTTTGTCTAGCAGAGGATCTAGCTACACTAGAGGCACTATTATATACTTCATCAAATATTGCTTTACGTGCATTAAAAGGATCATTCATAGATGTAATAGCCCAATCTTCACTAGTAGGAGCCCTATCATCTGATGTAAGAACAAATGTCTTATTTACCATTTTTCTTCCTTTTTCTAAACAATTTACTAAATTAGAAGCCTTATCATAATTATTAATAAACTCAGTATAGAATCTTAGCGATTCAATTTCATCTTCTGTTAAAGGACTTTTTCTCTTTTTTTGTTCTAATCCTTGTCTCCAACTCTTAATATTAGTTAATATACTTTCAATATCAGTAGTTACAGTTTGAGCAATTTCTCTCGCAAGACCGCCTAGAGGAATTCTATCAAAGCCAGGTGTTTTTTTAATAATATCTCTAATATCTCTATTAACAGTTGCAACATCTTCTCCAACAAGTAAATCAAATGCTTCATAACCACCTTCTCTACGTGAGATTCTTTCTATTTCTTTAATATCTATTGGTTCATTATCACCTGCAACATAACTTAATACTCCAGGAACAACCGCATTAAATTTATAAAACTCTCTAATTCTTGGATTAACATCAAATGTTGGTAATACAGTTGCAATACCATTTCTATCATATGTAATATCCGCAATACGAGTAATTTCTTGGTTAAGACGTATTTCTCCGTGTGTAGTTATACTTAAAATTGTCGTTTTTGGAAATGCTCTAGGTCCTGAAGCAGCGCGCATAATATATTATATGCAAATACAATAATATATTAATAATAATAATAATAATAATAATCCTTAATTTTAGCATCTAAATGCGAACGCCATTATAGCAACAGCAATAATACCCAATGCTAAACCTGCATGATAATTAAATTGCATCTCTCTATACATTAGCAACCAACCCTTAACTTGATCTTGAGAATTCATATGATTTAACATCCAATCTGATTTTGGCGAAAGCATATAATAAAAATAATTAGTAATAAATGAAACGGCAATTACAGTACAAATTAAAGAAGTATTGCCCATTTTAAATCCCTTAATTTTATAATTATAAAATATGACCAAGAGAGAAAGTACAAAACCTAATGCATATCCTTGATAACTTATACGCATTCTCTCGTTAGAAATATTTTCATATCTCTTTTGTAAATCGGGTGGCATCTTTTCTTTGTATGTCTTCACTATTTTACTCTTATTTGTCATATTATAAAAATAAATCATACCAATAATAAAAATTGCCGAAATTGCACAACTTAATAAACAAGTCATTATTATATATAATATAAAATAAAATATATTTTATATATTTGATA
>JACCDP010710974.1_pt1 | contig 10126 bp, 11 predicted proteins | sample 7445841 | NCBI WGS metagenome assembly JACCDP01 (sample SAMN15323441, study PRJNA562643) | freshwater metagenome | isolation source: river surface water | place: USA:Blue River Watershed | collected 2017-08-17
CACTACACAGTGCTTTTGGCAAGGGTGGTCGCGGTCTATATCGATGACGCAGTGATTCGAGAGGGTCGTGTCGATTCTGCTGCTTTGGAACCGGTTGCACGCCTTGGATACATGGATTACGCGGTCGTCAACGCGGGGTCAATCTTTGCAGCGAATCGACCCGATGTTGCTGCCGATGGCCGTACTGCAGTGATTGAGTCAAAGCCGTGGGACGGCCAGTACCGCTAGCCTGAAGTCGATTGTTCCTGTCGGCCTTGATCCGCAACGGACCGCGCACGCCAACCGCTGATGCCAAGTGCGAGCCAACCCAGAATAAAAGCAAAGCCGCCAATCGGGGTGATTGCGCCAAGCCGGGGCAGGTCATAAAGCACGCGCAGGTAGAGGCTGCCTGAGAAAATCAGAATGCCCGTCACAAATAAAAGGCCTGCGATCACCGACCAGGTGCGGAAGAACTTGAACGTCGACAGCATGGCCAGCCCGAGAAGGGCAACGGCATGAATCATCTGATACTGGGCTGCTGTCACGAAGATTCCGACCAGACGCGGCTCGACAAGCGCGCTAAGACCATGGGCGGCAAAGGCGCCCGCAGCAACCCCTGTTGCGCCAAAGAGTCCAGCGAAGATCAGAAAGACGCGAGACCAGAAAAGGGACATCATCGGTGCAGTTTAATAGAACCTGTGCTTTGGAAAGCCTTTCCCTGTTGATCCTGATCAAGCTGGTGGCGGGGGCAACGATTAATATGCTGGTTGCTAAATTGATTTAGCGAGAAACTCTCGGTCTGGCTGCTGGCATTTGCGAGCGCTGTAGTCGCGGTTGCGCGAGTCGACTGCTGGTGCTTTCGGCAAATGGGAATCTTCGTGCGCTGTTATCTAGGCTTATCTTTGTTGTCACGGCGCAGGCGTCGCGGCGGAGTGTGAGTCAACCGGAGTCCGCGCCTGCATCTTCGAGATCGTCTGGTAACCATTCCGCGATTCGATCAAGTCGTCGGACGCAGTCGGATTCCGCAAGTAGAGCGGCTTTCTCGTCTGCGGGAAGAGGCAATAGATCTGCCCAGCGATTCGCGACCCATCCTGTGTCGGTAAGCCGATAGGGGGGTCGAAAGGGAAGCCGGTTTTCCAGTGTGGTGTCCTGTGCGTGTCGAATTAAAGCGGCCAACCGATCAGCCAAGGGTCGATGTGCAGAGGAGATCTCTACCATCGGGTCAAACGGTAGCCGAGTTACCTCTCCAGACCAGAGGCCATAGGCACCGCGACTGTGTTCGCCAAGATGAAATCGATGGGACCCGCGAAGGGTGATTGACAGCACTGCGGGCTGCACCTGAGAGACGTACAGCAGTTCAGCCAGGCATCCCCAGGCGTGGAGCTGCTCGATCTCACCAGCCTTTTGGACCTCGCTGCCTGCGCGAAGTGGGACAACGCCGAAGATAATTCCCTCTTGCTGGCAGCGCTTGATCAGATGGAGGTAACGCACTTCAAAGATCGTCAGGCTTAAGACACTGTCTGGAAACAGTCCCTGAGACAGGGGGAACAGTGGCGTAACAGGGGGGGCGAACATCGACATAGTGTGATTTTAATGGCTGCGTCGTCGCGCAGGCCTGCTTGGCTTTGGGATTGGCAATGGCAGGGCGGTTTTGTATTTCACTTGTTTGAGTGCAAAACTGGATTTGATGTTTTTGATTCCTGGAATCTTGGTCAGGTGATTCAGGATAAAGAGTTCGAGCGCCTGAATATCGGGCACGACGAGCCGAAGCAGGTAGTCCTCATCGCCGGTCATCAGGTAGACCTCCATGACTTCATCAAAATCAAGCACGGCCTTCTCGAATCGATCAAGAGATGCGGCTTCTTGTTTCTCCAGAGCGATCCGGACAAAGACATTGAGCTTAAGTCCCAGTGCCTGAGGATCGACGAGTGCGACCAGACGTTCAATCACGCCTGCCTGTTCGAGTCGCTTCACGCGCGCGAGCGTCGGAGAGGGCGAAAGGCTAACCCGTTCCGCTAAGGCCAGGTTCGACAGGCTGGCGTCTTGTTGCAAGGCCTGCAGAATTCGAAGATCGGTGAGATCAAGAGAAATATCCATTTTTTATGCTTATTAATTAATTAATTTCAGCATTTTATGCTTAATTTAAGGTTTTAATGAGCAGGTTTTGGTGACTCCTGCTGGAGGTTTCTGGCTACGCTATCGGCATGGAACTTAGCCAACTCTTACGCGCCCTGACGGATACCGATGCCATCGAAACCCAAGAATGGCTTGACGCTCTGGCGTCCGTGGTGTCCCAGTCCGGACCGGATCGTGCGGCATTTCTCTTGTCGCAGTTGCAGGCCTACGCGCAGACCCATGGACTGCCCTGGCAGCCCTATCGAAACACGCCCTATGTCAACACGATCAGTGCCGCGCAGGAGCCGGCCTATCCGGGGGGTGCCGAGGCGCAGGCGCTAGAGGAGCGGATTGCAAGCATTACCCGTTGGAATGCCCTGGCGATGGTGGTCCGAGCGAATCGTTATTCCGGCGATCTGGGTGGACATATCGCGAGCTTTGCATCGGCAGCGGATTTATTTGAGGTTGGGTTTAATCATTTCTTTCGTGCGTCTGAGGATGGACTCAGTGGTGACCTTGTCTTTTTTCAGCCGCACTCGGCACCAGGCATTTATGCGCGGGCTTATCTAGAAGGTCGGTTGACCGAAGAGAACCTGACCTATTACCGCAGAGAAATCTCTGCCGTGCGCGCGGGTCAGCAGGGACTCTCGTCGTATCCGCATCCGTGGCTTATGCCTGACTTCTGGCAGTTCCCCACGGGGTCGATGGGACTCGGGCCAATTTCGGCGATCTACCAAGCGAGATTCATGCGTTATCTGGAGCATCGTGGCCTGTTGCAGACATCGCAGCGTCGTGTCTGGGGGGTCTTTGGCGATGGCGAGATGGATGAGCCAGAGTCCTTAGCGGCGCTATCGTTTGCCGCGCGAGAAGGGCTGGATAACCTGGTCTTCGTGATCAACTGCAATCTGCAGCGTCTAGATGGACCTGTGCGGGGAAATGGTCACATCGTCGATGAGCTTGAGACATTATTTGGTGGTGCTGGATGGAATGTCATCAAGCTGCTTTGGGGGGCCGACTGGGATCCCCTATTTGCGACCGACACTGCAGGGGCACTGGCCACAGCGCTATCCGCGACGCCCGACGGCCAGTTGCAGACCTTTGCAGCCAATGATGGTGCTTTCAACCGTGAACACTTCTTTGGTCAAAACCCAGCGCTACAGCTGATTGGCTCTCGACTCACCGATGATGAGATCGATCGTCTGCGTCGGGGCGGGCACGATTTTAGAAAGATCTACGCTGCATATCATGCGGCCTGCGCACATCGCGGCCGACCCACTGTCATTCTTGCTCAAACGAAGAAAGGATTCGGAATGGGCAAGGCTGGGCAGGGTCGCATGACAACGCATCAGCAAAAGAAACTGGAGACCGAGGATCTCTTAGCGTTTCGTGATCGGTTCCAGCTTCCGTTATCAGATGCTCAGGTCGAAACGCTGAGTTTTTATAAGCCTGCTGCAGATAGCCAAGAGATCCAGCATCTTCTGTCACGTCGCCGGGCGCTTGGCGGATTTCTGCCTCAGCGACGCAGCGCCAAGCAGAACATCGCGGTACCTGGGCTCCCTTCTTTTGCAGAGTTTGCGTTAGAGGCCGATGGCAAGGAAATGTCGACCACGATGGCCATGGTACGCATGCTTGGCAACGTATTAAAAGACCCGACGATTGGGCCGCGGGTGGTGCCGATTGTTGCGGATGAGGCAAGAACGTTTGGCATGGCCAATTTGTTTCGTCAGGTCGGCATCTACTCTGCGCAGGGGCAGCTCTACGAGCCTGAAGATATTGGATCCATTCTTTATTACAAAGAGGCACGAGATGGCCAGATCTTGGAAGAGGGCATTACAGAAGCCGGCGCACTAGCGTCTTGGACGGCTGCTGCTACGAGCTATTCAACGCATGGATTCCCGATGCTCCCGGTCTACATCTATTACTCGATGTTCGGATTCCAGCGTGTGGGAGATCTGATCTGGGCGGCGGCCGATCAGCGCGCACGCGGGTTCTTGGTCGGTGCGACCTCAGGCCGTACGACGTTAGCGGGGGAAGGGCTTCAGCATCAAGACGGCAGCAGCCATCTGACTGCTGCGACGATTCCCAACTGCCTGGCCTATGACCCTGCGACAGCGTATGAGGTCGCAATTCTGTTTGAAGAGGGTGCGCGTCGAATGCTCGAGTCGCATGACGATGTGTTTTATTACCTGACCGTTACGAATGAGAACACTGCCCAGCCGAGTCTTCCCGAAGGCGCGCGAGAGGGAATTCTGCGAGGCATGTATCGATTTCGGTGGGCGCCGATGGGGCAGCAGGCACAGGTCAGAATTCTTGCAGCGGGGCCGATGCTTCGAGAGGCACTGCTTGCTGCCGACCTTCTCTTAGAGAAATGCGCGGTGTCGGCCGAGGTCTGGAGCGTCACAAGTTTTTCAGAGCTTGCGCGCGATGGCCAACGCGCAGAGCGACGCGGATGGCTTCACGGGGAATCCGTGGCGCCGTGGGTGACGCAACAGCTTGGCGCCTCCGGTCTTCCGATCGTTGCGGTGTCGGACTATGTGCGTGCAGTGCCCGAAATGATTCGGGCGTATGTGCCGGGACCGTATCAGACGCTTGGAACAGATGGATTTGGGCGCAGCGATACACGTGTCGCGCTTCGGGATTTCTTCCAGGTGAGTGCCCCATGGATTGCGTATACCGCAACGGTGCAGACCCTGCCCCCGAAAGAGCGGACCGCCGCGACGCTTGCGGCGGTGGCCGAGGCACTTGGATTAGACCTTGCTCAGGCCAGAGACCCACTCACGATCTAAGGGATAAAAGGGAACAAGCCCCAGGATCCCAACGGTGTTACATCGATACGGGACTCAGAATGATGTTCTCGATTCGCTCCACGATCTGTCCATTGGCTTCTGTTTCTTTTCGTGTGGCAATCCATTTGGGGTCGGCCTGAAAAGCGTTCCACTTCAGTTCACGTTCCGCTAGAGACTCCCATTCCAGAATGTAATAGAGCGCAGCATTCGAAGGGCCCACAAGGGTTGTCCAGAATTTGTCGTGGCGAATGCCGTACTGCTTAAAAAATCCGAGGGTGTGCGTTTTAAAACGGGCAACAACATCGGGAAGACGTCCGGGACAGCAGTGATAAATCCGCAATTCGTGAATCATGAAGTTCTCCTGGGGGTGGGTGATACGAGCATCCCGGTTCGGGGGTCCGCTCGTCTATGATTGTGCGTCATGAGTAAGGCATTTACCAAAGAACAGGACAGCGACGACGAGGACGATAGCCCCGATCGTGCGCCAGGGCTGCCGACAGGCACACCAAATTATCTGACGCCACGCGGGTATCGGGCCCTTATTCAAGAGCGGGATCATTTGCTGAAGGTCGAGCGTCCCAAGACCGTCGAGATCGTCTCATGGGCGGCATCGAACGGGGACCGTTCAGAAAACGGTGACTACATCTATGGCAAACGCCGGCTCCGTGAGATCGATCGTCGGCTGCGTTTTCTGACAAAACGTTTGGCGATTGCGCAGGTGGTGGATCCCGCTGCCCAGCAGGGAAACGATCAGATCTTTTTCGGTGCAGAGGTCACGATCGCGGATGCAGATGCTGGCGCCGAGCCGCAGACCTACCGGATTGTCGGCATTGATGAGACCCATCTCTGGACCAATGGCATCAGCTGGATTGCACCGCTCGCTCGGGCACTGATTAAGGCTCGCGAAGGAGATTCTGTGTCGTTCCAGAGCCCTTCAGGACTCAGAACAGTGGATATTCTGTCGTTGTCTTACTCAGGGGCGGCGGACCCTGAGCGCGGCCCAGAGTAAAGCGATCGCCATCACCCCCATCGGGACAAGTGATCCGACATTGAGCAGGGTCCATCCCTGTGTGGTGACCAATGCCCCGGCACCGAAGGAGGTGAGCACCATCGTGCAAAACACAGCGAGGTTGATCGCTGCCTGCGCACGATCTTTTTCTGCGGGGCGATACGTCTTCAGCGACAGCGTGGTACTTGCGGTAAACAGAAAGTTCCAGCCCACCCCCAGGACAAAGAGCGCAATCAGAAACTGGTGCAGTTCCACCCCGGTCAGGGCGATACCAATGCACACAATATTCAGTGCAACGCCAACCGCCATGATGTTGACTGCGCCGTAACGCTGAATGAGATGCCCAGTAAAAAAGCCCGGCGCAAACATGCCGATCACATGCCACTCCAAGACCAGAGCGGCATCTTTAAAGGGGAAGCCACAGGTCTGCATCGCTAATGGTGTGGCGGCCATCAACAGGTTCATCACGCCGTAGCCGAGTGCAGCGCCCATCGTGGCGAGAATGAACAGAGGCTGCTGAATGATGACGCGCAGTGGTCGAGCGGCCTCATCTCCGGTCTGGTTGGTTTTTTGTAACGGCGGAAACTGGATCATCGCCATGACCGCTGCTGCAAGACAGCCCACGGCAGTGAGCGCCAGGTATGCACCGGCAAACGGCACTTCAAAAGCATCCTTGGTTACAGCGGCGATGTTTGGACCGGCGATCGCCCCCAGAAGACCGCCCGCGAGTACCCATGAGACCGCTTTTTCTTTGCCGGTTGGTCCGGCAAGTTCCGCAGCCGCGAATCGATAGAGATGCCCATTGGCCTGGTAGAACCCCGCAATAAATGTGGCGGTGACAAGCAGTGCGAAGTTCTTGGTGGTGGCGGCAAGAAGGCAGAGCAGCGACGACAGAATCGCGACGCCAATGGCGATGAGAAAGGATGGCTTGCGGCCGAACCGCTCCTGAATTCGTGAGACCGGTACCGTGGAGGCAGCGCCGCCGACAACGTAGCCCATGATCGGGAGTGTCGCCATCCAGGAGAAGGGCGCAAGAGAAAACCCTACCAGGCCATTGATCGCAATGAAGGTAATGTTGTTGGTCAGGAAGAGACCCTGGCAGAGCGCCAGTAGAATGAGATTTCGGTTTATCACGATTGGCCGTCATTATTCCACGGTCATCGTTACAGATCACATGACAGGAGCAAAACATGACAGATCGTTCGTTGACCCAGACACTTGGCCAGCCCGTAATCGATATGCCCGTTGTGACGACCGCGGGTGAGGCTCGCTTGTCTGATTTTCGTGGCCATGCGCTCGTGATCTACTTTTATCCGAAGGACGACACGCCCGGCTGTACCGTTGAAGGAAAAGACTTCTCAGCAGCCCATCAGGCATTTCTTGCTGCAGATGCCCAGGTGGTTGGCGTCTCTCGTGACAGTCTTGCCTCTCATCAGCGGTTTATTCAAAAGCATGGCCTGACCATTAACCTCATTTCAGATCCCACCGAGGCACTCTGTGAGTCCTTTGGCGTGATGAAGATGAAAAATATGTACGGTAAGCAGGTTCGTGGCGTTGAGCGTTCGACCTTTCTGATCGATGCGAAGGGCGTGCTGAGACAGGCATGGCGTGGGGTGAAGGTGCCCGGCCATGTTGACGAGGTACTGAATGCGGTCAGGGCCTTGTGATGCCTCGCGCTGCAGCTTCGGTCGGCGACGCTGTCACGGACATTGATACGCCCGCACTGATTGTCGATCTCGATATTCTTGCCAAGAATCATGAACGGTTAGTGGCATCACTGACGGGTCTTTCAGTGCAGCTGCGCCCGCATGCAAAGAGTCATAAATGTCCCGAGATCGCGAAGTGGCAGATGGCGCACGGCGCTGTGGGAATCTGTTGCCAGAAAGTCTCTGAGGCTGCAGCGTTCGTTGACGCAGGTATTACGGATATTCTGGTCTCTAACCAGGTGGTCGGAGAAAAGAAGATTCGCCAGCTCTGCGAGCTCGCGAGGCGTGCCCGCCTGGCTGTCTGTGTTGATGATGCGCAAAACGTAAAAGATCTTAGCGCAGCAGCAACCGCTGCCGGTGTGCGTCTAGAGGTAATGGTTGAAATTGATGTTGGCGCCCATCGCTGCGGCGTGGCACCAGGGCAGCCTGCCGTGTCTCTTGCAAAAGCGATTGCCCAGTCTCCTAGCCTGACGTTTCGTGGGCTACAGGCCTATCAGGGGGCCGCGCAGCACATGCGCACCCAGGCCGAACGCGAGGCGGCGGTAGGACGCGCGATTGACTGGGCTCGCACGACACGAGATCTCATTATCGATGCTGGAATTCCATGCCCCGTGGTTGCGGGTGGGGGAACAGGAAGCTATCTGATCGAGGCGAGAAGTGGTGTGTATACCGAGCTCCAGGTCGGCTCTTACATTTTTATGGATGCTGATTACAGTCGAAATGACTGGCAGGCGAATCAGATGCCTCGGTTTGAGCAGAGCCTTTTTGTGCTGACCACTGTGATGAGTCAGGCGGTATCGGGTCAGGTGGTTGTTGATGCGGGGCTCAAGGCGTCCAGCGTTGATTCGGGCATGCCCGTCGTGGCGGATCGTCCTGGGCTAAAAGTTGTTCGTGCCTCGGACGAGCATGGCGTTATCCGAGCGGAATCCTCCGGTGGGAGTGATTCCTCGCTCGATGGACTTCGTCTGGGACAAAAACTGCGATTGATCCCTGGGCACTGTGATCCAACCGTCAACCTGTATGACACGCTGATTGCGATCAAAGACAGTCGTGTTGACGCGATTTTCCCGATATCGGCCCGAGGGGCCTTGCTCTAGAGGTCGGTGGGATGCAGATTGCAGACATGGTCGCGCTCGTGGTCGATGGTGTGATCGTATTGACGGTGATTGAGCTTGTCGTGTTGGCGATGGTCTATCGTCGGACAGGTCGCGGCGTGAACCCAGGCGAGATTCTGCTCAACGTCCTATCGGGCCTGTCGCTGATGGTGGCGTTACGCATCGCGCTCACTGATCTGCCATCAGTCTTCATCTTGGGGGCATTACTCTGCGCCGGAATTTTTCACAGTCTTGATCTTCTCAGGCGTTGGCGGAGGTAAACTAGACCTATTGTCGAGTGGAGACCGTTATGGCAGTGGCATTTCCTTTTTCCGCGATCGTTGGCCAAGAAGAAATGAAGCTGGCCATGCTGGTCACAACGATTGATCCCTCGATTGGTGGTGTTCTCGTGTTTGGTGACCGCGGTACTGGCAAGTCCACTGCGGTCAGAGCACTGGCGGCCATTCTCCCTAAGATGCGCGCGGTAGTGGGTTGCCCATACAGCTGCGCACCAGAGCCGAGTCGGTCGCGTTGTGACCGATGTGACACATTGAAATCAGGGGACTCGCCCCCGAAGACCCATCTTGTTCCGGTCCCCGTTATCGATCTCCCCCTTGGCGTCACCGAGGATCGGGTTGTGGGAGCGCTTGATCTCGAGCGCGCCCTGACGGATGGCGTGAAAGCATTCGAGCCGGGCCTGCTTGCAAAGGCGAATCGCGGCTTTCTGTATATCGATGAAGTAAATCTCCTGGAAGATCACATCGTCGACCTGCTTATTGATGTCGCTGCCTCTGGAGAAAACGTGGTGGAGCGCGAAGGTCTTAGCGTTCAGCATCCTGCACGATTTGTACTGGTCGGCAGTGGCAACCCGGAAGAAGGCGAGCTTCGTCCTCAGTTGCTCGATCGTTTTGGGTTGTCGGTCGATGTCAAAACGCCACAAGATCTTGCATCTCGCATTGAGGTGGTCAAACGTCGCGACGCATTTGAGCGTGACCCTGAGGCCTTTATCGAGCATTGGAAAAAAGAAGACACCAAGATTCGAAAGAAGATTGCGAACGGCCGTGAGCGAATCGATTCCATGGAGATCTCCGATCCGGTGCTGGAACGGGCGTCGGCACTCTGTCTGAAGCTGGGTACAGACGGGCTTCGTGGAGAGCTCACCTTGATGCGTGCGGCCCGTGCGCTGGCTGCCTTAGAGTCTGCAAAGACGGTGACGTTGACTCATCTACAACGCATCGCGCCGATGGCGCTCCGTCACCGACTTCGTCGTAATCCGCTCGATGACACGGCCTCTGGGGTTCGTGTGCAGCGTGCGGTCGACGAACTGTTCGCCGCCTAATCGCGGATCACCACAAGCGATTGCGCTATGACCGTCGACGCACTGGATCGACAGGCTTTTCTTCACGACGCATTGTTGGCGGCGCGTCTTCTCGTTTC
>JACCDP010989221.1_pt1 | contig 10124 bp, 4 predicted proteins | sample 7445841 | NCBI WGS metagenome assembly JACCDP01 (sample SAMN15323441, study PRJNA562643) | freshwater metagenome | isolation source: river surface water | place: USA:Blue River Watershed | collected 2017-08-17
CCCAGGGCCGATGGCTACACCTTGGGCTATCTCACCGGCGATGGCATAGCCCCCAATGGCCTGCCTGTGACCCCAGGTGTTTCTTTTCCCTCAAATCCCAGGGACGGCGACTATGCCTTGCGGTTAGATTATTTTCCAAATCGCCTGTTCCGTTTCAATGGAGCCAAATGGGTCAAGATCGAAGACAAGGTGCGTACTGATCTCAGCAACGGTCCGGGCAACAATACCTTGAGATCGAGTTTCGTCAACAATACATACACTGTGCCTACCACGGATCTTGGCAACATACCCAGTCGCCAAAGCCTGTCGCAGATACTCAAACCTCTGGCCGACAACGGCGACGATGGAGGCAACAAGACTGCCAACCCAAGACCCGGCACACAGCCTGGCCAGACCACGGAAGAATAATCAATGGCTCAACAATTTTTTTTCGACGAACAGATACGAAGATTCCTGCTGCAGTTTGCCAGGATCTTTAGTAACTTCAATATCGAGTATGGTCGCGACGAAGCCAATAACCCCACACTGATACGTGTGCCTGTGCGTTATGGTGATGCCACACGTCAAGCACAGACCATCTTGCAGGAAAACTCAGCCAACAACATGCCGTCAACTCCGCTGATGACTTTCTACATCACTGGTATGGACTACGATCGCCCTAGGATGCAGGAACCCTATCATGTATCAAAGATAGCAGTGCGCCAGCGCACTTGGGACAGCGATACTGAAAGTTATGAGACTACGCAAGGCAATGCCTTCACTATTGAACGTTTGATGCCTGTGCCCTACAGCATGAAGATCAATCTTGACATGTGGACATCAAACACCAATCAAAAGATGCAGTTGTTTGAGCAGATCGCTACGCTATTCAATCCTGCATTGGAGATACAAAGCACCGACAACTTCATAGACTGGACCAGTCTCAGTGTAGTCAATCTCGAGCGAGTAAACTGGAGCAGCAGGACCATCCCCACTGGCACAGAGAATCCCATAGACATCTTGACCATGAGTTTTGAGATTCCCATCTGGATCACCAGCCCGGCCAAAGTCAAGAAACTGGGTGTGGTCGAGAAGATCATCATGAGCGTGTACGATGCCAATGGTGATGCCAATGAGGCCATCACTGACAGCGATCTCTTGTTGGGGACTCGACAGAAGTTCACACCTTATCGCTACCAAACTCTCTTGATAGGCAACAAAGTGCAGGCTCTCAAGTATAGCCAGACCGTGGATCAATCCAACGCCAATACCAATGTTCCAGATGAACCTCCCAGCAACGAATTCTGGCAGGCCATCGTGGGCATGTACGGTGTGTTGCGTCCCGGTATCAGCCAGATCAGATTTGACAGCCAGTGGGGAGATGACACGCAAGTGATCGGAACTGTGAGTTTTGATCCCACCGATGACAGATTCTTGCTGATTGACATTGATCCTGACACCATCCCTCAGAATACACTAGATCCCATCAATGCTGTGATCGATCCTCTACTAAGCGGACCTGGTGCTGGACTGCCAGCGGCAGCAGAAGGCCAGCGTTATCTCATACTCAACGACATAGGAGATGAGACAGAGGCCTGGGGAGTGGGCATCAATGCCCAAGCCAACGACATCATCCAATACGACAGTGGATTTTGGACTATCGCGTTTGACAGTGCCTCTGCCACCAACACACAGTTCATGACCAATCTCACCACTGGCCTGCAGTATCGCTGGACCGGCACAGAATGGGTGAAAAGTTATGAAGGACTTTATCCGGGAGGCGAATGGAGTCTAGTGCTGTAAATGCTGTAGGCATCTGGTTCTATAGCCTCAGTACGCAGAGATATCTCTATCTCATGCGGAACGATCCTAGACATCCCGACACCTGGGGACTGGCCGGCGGCAAATGCGAAACCGGTGAGACCTTGTTGCAGACTATCAAACGTGAGTGTCAGGAAGAGATGGGCATGATGCCTGACTACATCCGGCTATTACCTTTGGAAAAATTCACCAGTGCCGATGGCACATTCAGTTATCACACTTTCTTCTGTTGCGTGGCCAACGAGTTCCAGCCCGATCTCAACAACGAGCACGTGGGTTATGCTTGGATTGATTCTACTGTATGGCCCAGGAATATGCATCCTGGCTTGTGGAGCACTGTGAATTTTGATGCTGTCAAAGCCAAGATCGAAACCATCAAATCAGTGTTTCATATGTCGCAGTAAGTGATAAACTTCCTGTACTGCATGTCTTGTAGATTGTCGCACTCTTGCCATCTGTTGGGTATGTCTCCGCGACCCACTGCATAAAACTGCGTGTTGCTGTAAGTCTGGATCACTTCTGCCACATCTTCTTGCCAATTTTTGTTGCCCGACGGTGTGGCGTTGTTGTAGCCCAACATGAATATCTCTTGATGCCCATCAAATGCCGCTAGATAGATGGCCTGTGCCAAGGGATCTATGGCCGGCAGATAAGGCACCAGATAGAACCTACCAGGATATTGCAAACATATGGATGCCGAAGCAAATACTGCTCCTGTGACGGTCTGGCTGGACTTCAACACATGTTTAGCTGCCTTGCCATCTCCAGCTACCATGAAATCAAACGGCATCTCCTCGCACATGGTGGCCTGACCATAGGTCTGCAGTTTCTTTTTGGCAAGAAGTCCGCCTTTGTGCCGATACAGCCTGCGCCATTCAAACAATCTCCGATCGAGATCGCTGCCTATGACTGCTGCACGTCCTGAGATATGATGGTTGGTGATGGCATTGGGTATCCACTCTCGTGTTTGTGTGGTCCGCCCGTCGGCGACTCGCACTTCAGAGATCACGAACTCGCCATCATAGTCCTGGCGATAGCGTTCGGTAATCACAGCCTACCCACCACCACTTCGATTATACCAGGTTCCGGGCTGTCGTAATTTTCTAGGGCCTTGCCGATGATGCAACCCGGTTGATAGAAGGCAGGATTTAACGCTGTGGCCATACCCGGAATATCGCTGGCCACCAATCGATCACCTTTGCGGATGGTTCCCACTACCTTGCAAGGTACACGACCCATCAAGGCCACGGGAGTACGGAAAGGATGATCCAGCCCTGAGTTCATGATATAAGCAGGCTTGTCACTGACTGTTCCCGCGATGCTGGTAGCATGGTTGCTGGTACTTTGTGTGACTTCGTTCGTGCCACCAAATTCCAGCACAGTACCCACAGGATATTCCACATCAGCAATGTAGTATTCAGCAAGGTCAGCGTATTTGGCTTGATTGGCAATACCAATGAATGTGGTACCTGTCACAGTGCCAGTGGCTGAGATCAGTCCTGCTGTACGCAAGTTGCCGCCCTGGACATTACCGCTTACACTTAGACTTGACAATGTACCAACACTTGTGATGTTAGTTTGAGCAGCGGTACTCAATGTACCAGCGATACCAGTAGCACTCAAATTACCACTTGCAATATTGCCACTCACGCTCAGTGATGTCAAAGTACCAACTGAAGTGATGTTGGTTTGTGCTGCAGTGGTCAAAGTACCAGCAAGACTGGATCCTGTGATGGTACCAGTGGCCGATATTAGCCCAGCAGTTCTTAAATTACCACCTTGTACGTTACCACTAACACTCAGACTTGACAATGTACCAACACTTGTGATATTGGTCTGTGCTGCAGTGGTCAAAGTACCAGCAAGACTGGATCCTGTGATGGTGCCAGCAGCACTTATCAATCCACCTGTGAGAATATTACCGCCGGTGATATTGCCGGTGGCACTGACTTGACCAGTTGTGGTTAAATTACCTCCACTGGTGTTGCCAGAAGCTCCCACTGTGCCAAGAGAAAACAACGCTGTGGCAGCAGCCACGTTGCCGCCTGATATATTACCAGTGGCTGATATAATTCCACCGGTGAGTATATTACCACCAGCTACATTACCGGTAGCACTAAAAGCAGCATCATAGGTCAACGGCCCTGTGCCGGAACGACCAAGTTTATTGGTATTACTGTTGCCAAATATGATATACCCATCGGTACCATTTTGCTGACCGGTGATTTGTATGGTGTTGGTCTGATTGACATCGCCGATCCAAGCATCGTCGCCTACCCTGAGATTGGTTCCTGCTCCGTTGCTGGTGGTAAAAACATTGCCAACTGTGAGTGAGTTGGTGACTTTGTCATAGGTAAATTGGCTATTGCCGCCAAAAGTACCGCCGTCATTGAACTGTACATAGGTATTGGACCCACCAGGTGTTCCACCACCACCGCCAGCCAACAAGTTTGTACCTACAGCAGCATTACAAGAAGTTAAATCAATGTATGCACCACGAGCAGTTCCGCCTTGCTCAAAAATTCTCAGTAAGTTATTGTAAGCGTCAATGGTTATGCCGCCACCAAGTGTAGAACCACTGGCCGGCTGAGCTAGATTAATCTGGCCACCTTCACTGCCAGACGACTGAGTTGAAGTTAGTTCAACTCCATAGACCGTACCAGTAGCACTGATCAAACCAGCGGTGCGGAGATTACCGCCTTGCACGTTACCACTTACACTCAAACTTGTGAGTGTGCCAACACTTGTGATATTATCTTGTGCTGCTGTGGTCACAGTACCAGCGGTAGTTGCTGATCCAGCACTTGTGGCATATGTAGCATTGGCCACTGTACCAGTGACATTGGCACCTGCCAATGCTGACAATCCAGATCCGTTGCCAATAAATGTTGAACCGGTCACTGTTCCAGCAGCACTTATCAATCCGCCGGTACGTATGTTACCACCTGTGATGTTGCCGGTAGCACTAATTGTGGATGCGGCCACTTCAGGAGTTGCTCCTGACAATACAGTTGTGCCTCCAGCAGGATTGGTAAATGTTATGGCAGTGGCGTTGGCTGAAATTTGAGCATTGCCAAGATAGATGGTGCTGTTGCTCAACCAAAGATCTTGCCATCTTCGATCGTTGGAACCAAGATCATAAGTGATGTTGGCAGTAGGAAGCAAATTACCAGTGACATCTATTCCTGCTGTGCTGAACACTGCGATATTACTGGTACCACCAACGCCAACTGTGACGTTGCCACCCGAGCTAACTACTGAGACATTGCTGGTACCGTTGGCTATGGCAACAGGCACACCGGTGTTCTGCTCAAATGTAAGAGCTGTAGTGCCGATGATGATGGGATTGTTGGTGGTGAGCTTCCACTGGGTATCTTTGTAGACATCACCTTCGGTGACCATTATGATCATACCAGCTTCGATCTCGCCGGTCTCGTTGCCGTCTGTGCTGCGACTCCAAGTACCGTTGCTGCCTGTGCCCAGGGTGGCCACAACGTAGATACCGTTCTGGCTACCGGTGCTCTGGCCTTGTACCAGAACCCTGTCACCTGCCGCGAGATTCACACCGTCTACAGAATTGGGGGCTCCGCCACTGAGTGTGACGTTGGCCACAGTGATCACCCGCACAGCCTGCTTGTAATCTATATTGGATATCTGATCTGCACGGATCCTTGTTAAGCCCATTTGTTCACCTTATTCACCCAATATTTAGCCAAAAAAAATAGGGCTGTTGCCAGCCCTATCTTGGGTAGTATTGCTTTACAGTCTACCTATCACCACTTCGATCACGCCTGTGTCGCCATCAAAATCTTCTATAGCTTTACCGATCACAGTACCGATGCGTGGAGTGGGTTCAGCACGGGCTGAGCCATCGCCATTTGATACCATCATGTCGCCTTTGCGTACACGACCTGTGACGCGGGTGGGTACACGACCTGTCAGTGCTAGGGCCACTGTATGCTCGCCTTCCAAGGCAGAGTTCATCAAGTATGAAGGATTGGTAGAAACCACACCTGCAACACGATCGTCTGCGGCTGTAGTGCTGATAGTGACTTCTTCCTCACCACCAAAACTCAGCACTGTGCCAGGATTGTAGTCCATGTCAGCCACATACATCTCTGCTAAGTCAGCGTACTGTGCTGATGTTGCTACACCAATAAATGTGGTACCCGTGACTGTACCGGTAGCAGAGATCAAACCAGCAGTACGCAAGTTACCACCTTGCACGTTACCACTCACGCTCAGTGATGTCAGTGTACCAACTGAAGTGATATTGCCTTGTGCTGCAGTTGTCACAGTACCAGCAGTAGTAGCACTTTGTGCAACACCAAGGAATGAAGTACCTGTGACTGTACCTGTAGCAGAGATCAAACCAGCAGTACGCAAGTTACCACCGTCTACGTTTCCTGATACCGATAGAGAAGAAAGTGTACCAACTGATGTGATATTGGTTTGAGCAGCAGTGGTCAGCGTACCAGCCAAACTAGATCCGGTGATTGTACCGGTGGCAGAGATCAATCCACCTGTGAGAACATTACCACCTGTGACGTTACCTGTCACACTGGCCAGTCCAGTGATGTAAGCACCTGTGGTAGCAAACACTGCCACGTTGGATGTTCCTGCTACTGTGATATTGGCATTGCCATCTTGCACTTGGATGTCAAACGATGTGGTACCGTTTTGTACCCTGTCGCCTAGGATGTTGCCGCTTAGAGTAGCATTGCCTGTGACGCTGAGATCACCAGTGATCGCCATTCCAGTTGGGCTGATAGTAGCTATTGTGGCACCTGCCACGTTGGCACGGATGTTGCCGTTGGTAGAGATCACTGCCACGCTAGATGTGCCACTGGCGATCTGTGTGGTATCTACGGAAGCGGCATCGATTGTTGCAGGAGTGGTTCCGTCTGGTCCAAAGAAACCAATCGAGTTGCCGGTGGTGTTCTTCAGCACTGTGTTGCCAAGGTAGATCGAATTGCCAGCAAAATAACCGTCGTTCCAACGCAGAGTGGGTGAACCCAAATCATATGTGACGTTGGCAGTTGGCAAGAGATTGCCTGTGACCGATACCGTATCTGATGTTTCGCTGGTAGCAATCACAGCATTACCGCTGCTGTTGCTGATAGATACCACTGTGGTGGTTGTTGTCAATGTCCTAGCATCGATAGTATCTGTGGACAAAGGTGCTTCTGTAAATGTCAGCACGTTGCCTGACACTGAGTAAGCAGTTGTGGGAATCTGCACCACACCGTTGATTGACACTATAGTGGCTGCAGTGGTTGAATCTTGGCCCAGTGTAAACTGTACCGTGGATCCATCGCCTGTGAACTGATCGTCGGCGATAACTGTAAAGGCCGGCACACCAACTGCTTCCCAGCCCGAAGATGTGTAGACTTCCAGAGCATCGTCGTTGGTGTTGAATCGGAACATACCGATAGTGCCCGATCCCGGACGCTGTCCAGTATTACCAGTGGGCACGATCATGGACGTGGTAGCACTGATGTTAAGTTTGGCTCCGGTCACAGGAGTAGCTGTGCCAATATTGACGGTATCTGTGCCAGCATCTAATACCAAAAGATTGGCATCTGTGTCGCCTTCAAAGCGGAAGTCAACATCAGCACCAGCATCATTGAATGTGACGATGCCATTAGTACCAGTGATATCATCTCCACTGATGCGGATATTGCCAATGTTGCCGTTGCCGGTTGTGACCAAGTTGCCACCAGTTATAGTGCCTGTGGCCGAAACTGTGCCGCCTGTTAGGATGCTAGAGCCAGTGACGGTACCACCAGCACTGACAAGTCCGGCAGTGAGCACATTGCCACCTGTGACGTTGCCTGTGGCAGATACCACACCACCGGTTAGTAAACTAGAACCAGTCACTGTACCTGTGGCATTGACCAATCCACCTGTAAGCACATTACCACCTGTGATGTTGCCAGTGGCTGTGATCAATCCTGCAGTAGAAATGTTGCCGCCAATCACATTGGCTGTGGCTACGATGTTAGCACCCGAATTGATATTACCAGTGGCAGATACTATTCCACCTGTGAGAACATTACCACCTGTGACGTTGCCACTTGCTGAGACAGTTGTACCTGCAACATTACCGTTGAACTGTGTGCCAGTCACTTGACCAGCAGCACTTATCAAACCACCTGTGAGGATATTACCACCTGTGATGTTGCCTGTACCAGAGATAGTACCACCTGTGGCCAAGTTGCCACCAGTGATAGTAGCAGTAGCGGAAACTACACCGCCTGTGAGAACATTACCGCCAGTAATATTACCGTTGCTGACTGTGAAAGAATTGGTAGCCTTGTCAAAAGTTAGATTGGCACTGGCTCCAAGTATGTCGCCGTCATTGAATTGAATTTCGGTATTGGCACCAGCAGCGTCAATGTTGCCTGAGATATTACCAACAAAATTAGTAGCGTAGACGTTGCCAGTTAGGCTAGCATTACCACCAGTAAAGCCTACCGCTATCACATTACCTGTGGCAGAAACTGTGCCAGAATTGACATTGCCAGATACCACGTTTCCTGTAGCCGACAGTATAGTAGCATTGACGTTGCCAGAATTCACATTACCTGTTGCACTGAGAGTAGTGGCAGCCACCAATGTGGTGTTGACGTTGCCGGAATTAACATTGCCAGTTATACTAGCATCGCCAGCAGTATTGACGTTACCACCGGTGATGTTGCCTGTGGCAGAAATCAGTCCACCTGTGAGCACATTACCGCCGGTGACATTGCCTGTGGCACTCACTAGGCCACCGGTTAGGATGCTGGAACCTGTTACTGTGCCTGCTGCACTTACAGTGCCACCAGTCAACAAACTTGAACCTGTGACAGTTCCAGTTGCACTCACGATTCCACCTGTCAAGATGCTGGAACCTGTGACAGTTCCTGCTGCACTCATAGTGCCGCCTGTGATCAAACTTGAACCAGTAACTGTGCCGCCTGCGCTAACCAATCCACCCGTGAGCACATTGCCACCTGTGATGTTGCCAGTACCGCTTATGGTACCACTTGTGGCTAGATTACCTGCTGTGACTGTACCAGTGGTGCTTAGACTTGTACCTGTGGCAGCACCAATATTGGGTGTGGTCAGCTGAGCACTTGCTTTGACTTCAATCTGATTACTGCCGTTGATGGCAGTGGTCACACCGTCTGTGAGAGCATTGATTACTGTGCCTGTGAAGCTGATACCATTGCCAGCAGTGTAAGTACCAGCACCCGAAAACTGTGTGAACACAATGTCTGTAGTACCCATTGTGACCGGAGCATTTGTGGTACACACCCAACCAGTGTCAGCCAGTGTGTTACCATATTCAACAAAAGTAAACGCACCTGGAATCTCTCCTGATGGACTACCATTGTCAAAATCTGTGCTTCGTGTGAGTTGGTAAGCAGCACTACCATTACCTGCCACAGTGACTACATAGATACCGTTATAAGGTGCGTTGGCTCCAGATTCATTTTTAATCAGCACTCGTGCATTGGCTGTGACGTTCTGACCATCAAGACTCAATGTACCTGTGGCATTACCTGTGATTGTGGCACCTACACCACTGGTCCCGTTGTTGTAGACATAGGCAGGCAAGGTACTAGCCGTGGCCAGCGTAACTGATGCTTTGATGTCAAGACCTTGTGCTACTGTGTCAACATAGACTTTGGTAGCAGCATCTTGATCGTTTATAGGGTCAACTAGATTGGTGATACGGACATTGCCAGCCGAGATATTTCCAGATGGATCAAACACCAAATCACCAGTAGAAACTATAGTCACTGTGGTGCCAACTATGGTGTTGGTATTGACATTGCCACCAGACACATTGCCTGTAGCTGAAACTTGTCCACCTGTAAGTACATTGCCACCAGTGACGTTTCCAGTAGCAGACACCAATCCGCCTGTGAGAACATTGCCACCAGTTATATTGCCTGTGGCACTGGCTGTTCCGCCTGTGGCCAAATTGCCACCAGTGATTGTACCAGTAGCTGATACTGTTCCAGTGACATCAATACCAGAATTTGTCACTGTGGCTGTGATATCAGTGGTATCTGTACCGCCTACCATCAGCACGATATTTTTGCCGTTAGTCTCGGGGTTCAGTATCAGGTTGCCGCCGTGGTTGTGGATGTAAGAATCGTTGGGGAAGAAACCAGGATAGTCCACAGGATCATCAAAGGTGCTGCTGTTGATACCCATGTTGACGTAGTAATTGGTGTCATCGCCGTTGTCAGCTGTGGCAATGTAGTCTGTAGATGCGGCATTGCCTGTGTTGATGTTTTCAAAGTTTACCTGGCTGTATGAGTTAGCGTTAC
>JACCDP011342409.1_pt1 | contig 10123 bp, 4 predicted proteins | sample 7445841 | NCBI WGS metagenome assembly JACCDP01 (sample SAMN15323441, study PRJNA562643) | freshwater metagenome | isolation source: river surface water | place: USA:Blue River Watershed | collected 2017-08-17
ACGGGTATCAAGTCGGGGTATATTCCGCAATGACTCAAGTAGTAAGTTCAGGTAGTGGGGGTTCATCAACATTGACAGGATTAACCATTAATTTGTTACTCAGACAAAATACGGTTGATATGGGGTATTATTCGCCATTTGACGGGGCTGTGTTACAAAAAGATGTTGTTGCTAACTTCATATTTTCATCCAATACTGAGACGCCGTATGAATATCGTATATATAATACATCAGAAGAATTTCAGAAATTTTTGGAATTATCTTCATATACCATAGATTGGGGTGACGGTTCCCAAAAACAGGCTTTGACGACTTATTCACCACAATCTCTTTCACATTTATATCCATTATCTGAAGGTACATACACGATTACAATGGAACAGATAAATCCTTGGGGAAGAACAATAGTTCAAAAAACAATAAATGTCCCATATACCGACGCAATAATTTATAACCCAACAGGAACATCTTTTTTTATGCCATCGTATGGTAACTGGATTGGAACTCCTGTCTCATATGATTATATATTTTCAGGTGATGCGGTAAATGATGTTGACGAACAAATATCTTCAAATTACGTTACCGTACCTTTTACTGTATCCGGAAATACAAAATCAAGGATTAATGAACTTGCTCAATACGGATCTCCAAAGTTTAAAGTTGGTGTTCCGGTTATTGCTAATGGACAAATTTGGGGAGTAATTAATAATATTAATGATACATTTACTGCGTATACAGTCAATCAGGTAAATTATTTTGATTTTAATAATGGTACTACAATCTTCCTCGAATCGTCTTCGGGGTTAACACAATACAATTTAACTGCGGTCCCAATTACCAAAGAAGAGGTTTTATTAAAAGTAATTGACCAGCCACAAATACAAACAAATGTCTTTATTGAAAGGGGAAAAAACTCCGCTTATGAACGAATACAAAGATTGGGTGAAGTGGATAATTTGGGAGATTTAGTGAACTATGGATATGGGTTCTTCAATATAGAAAATTGATAGTACTTCCCTTCAAAAAATTTGTTTGTAATATTTATCAATGAAGATTAAACAATAAAATTATAAAAAATTGGCAACAGGATCATATGGGACAATAAGACCATCCGACGTTTCCCCTGCGGATGTGGAAATAATAATGAATTACACTCCAACAAGGGATGCGACGGATGAATTTATATTAACAAAGTTGGATGCTCAGACTTTATTACGTCCTTATTTTGCAAACAACGAAACCGGTGGAACTCCTGATGTTGAAGTGTTGGGTGGTTTATATAATTTAACTTTACCTGCGGATCAATTTAATGCATTAGGAATTTATACATTATACATTAGACCTGCTGAGATAAGAACGAGAATAACTGATTGTGGGGTATTGAGTGCATTACCAAACGTAAAAGGGATAATCATAGATTTAACTAATGTTCCAACACAATACATTAATAAATTTGTCCCACAAGGATTAGTTGGATTTAGAGTTGAATATCTAAATTCGGATGGTAGTAAAATACCCAATTTTTTTAGAATTATAACGTCATCTTTTTATTGTGAACCTGTGGTAACTAATGAGGTAAACACAACACAAAAAACTATTAGATATAGGTATGTTGATGGAAGTTCTAACTTAATGTTCTGTACATTATCACCATCATCTTCACCAACCAACAAACCAAACGCGACTCCTTTTATCGGACAACCAAATCAAAATATAATAATAACCAACACATATTTCAATCCGGTTACAGTTGAAGTCGAAATGGTTGAATACGATATTGCATCATTGGGTATTGCTCTTTATGGTAATCAAACCAAGTCAATCGATGACGGTATTTATACGATTTATGATTCTAATAATAATATTTACAGACAATATAATCTTTATGAAATTAGAGATCAATTTAACGCTCTTCTATATGAAGTAAGACAGAGTAGAGGTGGTAATATTGATTTCAGTAAAAATTTCACAAATATAACGAGTTAATAAGTGGCAACAAACATACCAAGAACTAAATATTTCTATCCACCAAGACCTGGTAGTGGCGCGGGTACATTTTCTGACGACATTGTAGGATTACAGACTGTTACAGGTGGAGGATTAACTCAAGGTAATTTCGAGTTTACTACTTCGGTTACTGAGAAAGTTAATAGAAGGTTCAGTGTAGGTGCGTTTTCCGAACCTATGAGTTTGGAAAATATGAACATTGATGATTTAACTGAAAGTAGGAGAATACTTGCGACTCAATTCAGAGTTTATCCGAATTATGATGTTTCTCAAGTTTTAAATTTCTCAATGTATGGTTCACTTTCTAAGAGATTCAGTGTCTCCGTTACAAAGATAATAAATACATTTCCCGCGTCATTAGATATTAATTACTTGAACGACAGTTTTTCAACTGGACCGACGGCCCAAGATATATTTTATGACGAAACAAATGATGAAACGTTTTTTAGAGTTGATGTTGATAGAATTAAAAACCCTTTCGATATCGATTATTCCGAATTTGCGACCAACAACTTACGGGCCAGAGAGATAGATGTCTCACCGTATAGGAATCTATTCAATACATATTTGGATTATTGTGTTTCAATAAACGACAATATATTCAAAGTAGTTGGATTTACACCGTCACAAAGTTTAAGTCAAGGGTTACTTGAATTTTATGTTGAAGGTGATCCATTTGGTAAAACGGTTACAACATTTTTTAATGATTACAAAATCAGACCTAACGATTTTATAGTTGACAAGATTTTCACTGAAGATTTGGATGAGGTGGAAAAATTCTTAATGAATAGATTAGTTCGACCTGAATATACTGCCGTGTTCCAAGTCCCTCAACAGGATGAATATGGCCAATTTTATACTAAATATGAGCAAGTTACCTTTCCTAAGAATGGGACTTGGAACTTAGATATCTCCACCATTAATTTTGAAAGATATCTTGAGCAGTTACAAGATATTGCAGAAAACCTGGACTCTTTCAAAAGCAACTATTTATCAAGGTTTCTTGTTACTGATTCATTGAAGGAGTTTGATACTTTGGGTCAAAAAGTTGAAAAAATATTTCAAATATATGGGAGAAGTTTCGATGAGATAAAACAATTTATCGATTCTTTGGCGTATGTAAATTCCGTAAACTATAATCCTGGAGATGATATACCATCACAACTTCTTGTTAACTTATCTCAGACCTTAGGTTGGCAATCAAATTTTTCGCCCATAACAAATGATGATTTCTTGAGTTCTGTATTTGGTAATACTAACGAACCGACATATCCTGGTTATGCGAGAGCGTTAACACCGACTGAACTGAATTATCAATTTTATAGAAACCTTATCCTTAATTCTGCCTACCTATTTAAATCTAAAGGGACTAGAAGATCGATTGAATTTTTAATGAGATTAATAGGAGCACCGGAATCGCTGATAGAGTTTAATGAGCATATTTATCTCGCCGATCAAAAAATAAATTTAGACCAATTTTATGCGCAATGGGTACAAATATCTGGTGGAACATATGTTGAGAATACTCCAGACTACTTACTTAATGTGACATATAAAATAAGAGGACAGCAATTTACCGCAATAACAACAAATACTAATTATCAAGACGTTACAATTAATTTAGATGATTACCCTATGGATAGGTTTGGGTTTCCAAAGGCGCCTCCAAATTCTGAAAATTTCTTTTTCCAAATCGGTGCTGGTTGGTATCAAACTACTCCACAACATAGAAGTCCTGATAGCGTACAAATCACTGGTGATGTTTTCACAGGGCAAAATTATGACATACAGACTAGTTTAGTTCCATTTTCATACGGACAAATTTATTTAGATAGATTTAGAGATTTTCCGTATATGAATGAAGGATTTAAACTAAGAATGACAATAGATAATAATAAATCATGGTTAGAGGAAGATAATAAATTAAGGACTAATAGTCAGGGGGACTACAATGCGTATTATTATGCTGCAGATGAAAAACTCGTATTAAATGTCAAAAATATAGATTTATTTTTGAATCCTGCTCAAGGGTTAGTTTATGATATTTGGGAACAATCGAGGCTATATGATTACCCGATCCCAGAATCAGGATTAACTATTGGATATCCAGTACCTGGCGGGGTGGACTCAACTTTTATAAAACCTGAACCAAAGAAAAAAACATTTTTCGAATTTTCTCAAACTTTTTGGGAGAATATGATCAATGTAAGAAATCGACAATATATTTCTGATGGAAAAACTGGAGGTTACCCAACATTACAATCGATATGGTGGAAATATATTGAGTCCGAACAAACAGTAGGAATACCAACTAATAAATACACCTATCAAAAACTAATTGATTATGTTGATGGGATTAATCCTTATTGGATGCAATTAGTGGAACAAATGATTCCTGCAACAACAATATGGAATACTGGAACTAAATTTGAAAATTCGATTTTACAAAAACAAAAATTTGTTTACCGAAGACAAAGGGGTTGTCAATTTGTACCTGTTTTAGTTTCTCCTTGTTATCTGATAACAAATATATTTGATTACACCTGTGTGGGGGAATTTGTCGATTTTTACATATTTCCTTGGTTAAATGGAGACACCAACGTATCGACATTCAATGATATATTAAGTAACCGTATTAATTTGTTTTTATCCCAACAAGGATTGACTCTGAACGACTGTATTCAAACATCCATAACTACTGTATGGTCCATATTATTGAGTGTGGGTTCACAAAATATAATATCCGAAACATTCTATAACGGATATGGTATAAATGATGTACCGACAAATACTCTATATAGGGATCAACTTATAAATCTCTTACCGTCTTTGTATAATAATGGGTATTCATACTCATTAAATGGTAATTTACTAACTATAAATGGGTTGACTTTAGAACCTAAAAATTTAGGTGAGATAGTTTCTTTACAGGTGGGTATAAATTTAAATATAAATTGCGAGTAAGATATGCCATCGTTTAGTTACAATATAAGTGTTACAGGTGATTGTTCAAATGTTGGAGATGGAGCGATTTTATTATCATTAAACGGAGGTACTCCTCCGTATACTGTTGAATTTTTATCACCAATTACAAATGTCTTCACTAATGTGACTGATTCTGTTTTTGTTGATAATTTGAGCGCGGACGACTACTCAATTAGGGTTAATGATAGTACAATACCTCAAAATTTTGAATATTATTTAAATATCCCATTATCTAACGGTGTTTGTGCGGGAATAGTATCACTAACGTCAACAAGTTGTGGTGAAAGTAACGGTTCAGTTGTTATTTCAGCAACATCTTTTTATTCAAGTAGTAACTACGCGTTATATGATTCGGATGATAATTTAATAATGTCATCCAATACAAATAATTCTGAATATGAATTTTTCTTATTATCTCCTGGTATATACTATTCTCTTGTTACTGATTTGGGTGGGTGTACGGGGAGAACCTCAGATTTTATTATAGAGGATTCCTCCGATATAAATTTTGGGTTGTACACCGTACCTAATACAAGTTGTGGTGGAGTACCAACAGGGAAAATATTTGTAACCGGACAGACCGGTATTCCTCCTTTTTCATATTTGTGGAATAATGGTGAGACAACTAGTTCTATTTCAGGATTAACCCAAGGTACATATTCAGTTCAGGTCACAGATTCAGGAGGATGTGGTAAAACAAAATCTTCTATCGTTACAACAGTGAGTCCAATAGGGTTAGGGTTGATATCGGTTGAACAACCACAACCTTTTACAAATAATGGTAGTATTACAATTGTAACCACTGGAGGTACTGAACCTTTTTATTATTCTGCGTCGACAGGTGATTACATTATAACATATCAAAACAGTTGGACACTAACTGGTTTATCAGCAGGAGACTACAGTTTTTTGGTAACAGATTCCGCTTTCTGTAATTTTCAAACTTCAGTTAGTTTGTTTGCAGCGCAAGGAATATCTTCTGTTGATATTACCGTTCAAAATTCAAATTGTTCGAATGCGGATGGGTCTATTTCGATCCAAATTGTGGGAGGAGACGCTCCGTATACGTATAAACTAATTTACCCTAATGGTAACTTAGTAAGTTACACTAATAACAGACAGACATATGCGTTTTCTAATTTATCTAGCGGTGAATATACTGTTATTGTCCAAGATAGTAATGGGGTTAGTTATACTGAAAATGTTATCATTATTTCTAACGCTAAATTTAATCTTGATATTATCGCATCTGGTGCTACTTGTAACGAAGATAACGGATCAGTTGAAGTTAATGTTACCTTTCCATCAAACAGTTCCCAAAGTTGCACCAACAATTTTAATGTTTTTCTAAAAGATATTCTATCAGCGACTGGAAATACAGAACCAACGTCCAACGACAAGGTTTGGGTTGAATATTTAAATTGTGAAAATGAACTTATCACTGAAACATTCACAAGTCCTAATGTTTATCAAATATGTTCTATAGGTACTTGTTACTCTACGACTTTACTAGGTTGTTATACTGATAATCTTTGTTGTCAATGGAGGGTTTTCAATGAAAGTGATGATACACGAAGTTATACTTACAATAATTGTGATGGAGAAGAAATAACAATATCAGTTGAAAGTAATGAATATTCACAAACTTTTTGTGCGATAAGTCCTCCGAGTGACATTTTATTACTCACCGTAGAACATATTGGTCCTTGCTCTGACTGTTCATGTTATGATGCGATTACAAATGGGGTGTATCAGTATTACGATTGTAATAACATATTAAGAGAAGGTGATAGTATTGGTGAGACAATTTGTTTGAATATATATAGGCCGTTTAGTGGTGTCGTTATCTATGAAGAATCAGTTGATTGTGAATGTGGCGTCCCTTTTATCTATATTTGGAAGGACAATGAAAGACGATATCTCCCTGAAGGGTATATTGTACCTAATAATGAAGAATGTTGTGTTGATGAAAGTCCTTCATTACCTTTAACGTATTCTTTAGATAATGGAACGGAAATTATAAGTAATACGTTTTCAACAACCGTAAATTTCACTAACTTATCGGGAGGTCAACATATTGTTTCAGTGACAGATTCAACAGGGTGTAAAATCACTCAAAGTTTTGTAATTACATCAAGTGTAGGTTTGGATTTTACATTGTTATCTGCATCATGTGGGGATGGAAATGATGGAACTATAAGTGTAATTATTAATTCAGGTGAACCTGAATTTGAATATCAATGGTCGAGTAATGTTCCTGGAAATCCTCAAACTTATTTTATTGAAAATCTTAGTGCGGATACATACACATTAACGTTGACAGATGCGAATGGTTGTTGTAGTACTAGACAAACGACAATATCTTGTTACCAAGAATTGAATGGTAATTTGAGTTATATTATGGGGGAGGATATATTCGAAACTACTGAAGTTAGTAAGTGTTCTATTTTAAAAATATTTAATGATGGATATCAAGAAATTGTTGAACCAAACTGTGATCTAGATTATGCTGAATTTTTTGCTGAGGTTACTGTTATCCCGGATGGATACACAAATCAAAGTTTGTTTTATACTTCATATTCTTTGACATCAGTACCTACCGATCAACAATGGGCGGATATTTTGGTTTCCTTAATTTTTACAATACCTGGAGTCATGAATGTGACCGCAGATTTGGATACCAATCAAATACTAGTTACCACTATACCTGGCACTACAAACCTTAATGGACAAGAAATTCAAATTAAATTGATTATTGAATATTATTTAGACTGCGAAGAATGACATGAGACAAATTAGAGTTACTGAAATTTCGGATGCTACGTATCCCGTTAATGTATATCTTTCAGATATCTTTGGAAATAACTTGACGTTTCTTGGTACTGTTAATTCAACAGTACCACCTACCGTCATTTTTACTATTGAAAATGACTCCATTTTTAATACGGCTCCGCAAATATTAATCAGTATGGTTGATAATAATGGTGTCGAATATTTAGATTATTTACAATGCTTTACTCCATCACCAACTCCTACACCCACAAATACTCCAGGATTACCGCCTCCGTCACCAACTCCATCGGTTACAGTGACCAAAACTCCAACAAAAACACCTACACCTACAAGGACATCGACTCCAACACCAACTCCTACCATAACACCATCCACAACACCAGTGCCGGTGTATTTTGCATACATATTCGCAGAACCTCAAAATAGTGAATTGGATATAGAACTATTAACGTATGCAAATAGTCAAGGGGCGGATAGTTGGTATTCGTGGTTTGGAAGTGGTGTTCCGAACAACAATTCTGGTAATTACAGTAATGATTTAAATATATACACACACCAACCTAATTTTATATTAGGTGAAAATCTATACATCCAACCTACAGTTTTAAGTTCTCAAATTGCTCAATATCAGGGACAGATTATAAATGGATTATCACAAAATATTCATACCTTTGGAAGTGTAACTATCGATTTGAGTGGTACCCAACAAAATACATTATATTTTTACTCTATATGGTTACCATTGGACGGTGTTGGTGGAAATATGTCAGGATTTACAATTGACGTAGGTACTTCTTTAGGTGGTTCTGAAGTATATGATGCATTACCTGCATTATCACAAACTATTGGATATAATGTTAATGTTACTTCTGGAAGTGCAATACCTGAGGGAGCATACAGAGTCATATGGATATCACCTCAAATGCAACTTCCCGCAATATTACCTTTAGTTTCGATATTATATGTTAGAGGAGATACAAAAATATAATTTCATTATCTAAATTGTATGATTGAAGATAATTATTAAAAAACAGATAATGTCTTTTCCATATAAAAATCCTAGTTCATTAATCAATCTTACAGGACCTGAAGCAGTTTCACAGATTGCAACACAGGGAACGAACTTCTCCAATTTTTCAGTTGGAGGATTTCAAGAAGTTTATCATATAGATAATCTTAGATTGAATTTTCAAGGGCATGGATTACAGCAATTTAGTTCAAATACAATACCAATTCAAATTAATATTGGATTTGAAGTAGGTAGTTCTTATACTCAATTAACGTTAAATTCAGATAACATTTCCTCAGGGCGTAAAAGGTTAGGTATGTTGGTTTATGTGTATGAAACCAATTGTGTTTATCAATTTTACATACCGAATTACAACCAACTATGGGGTAATTTGACTGGTTTAACAGGTAATTCCGCAATAACTCAAACTGAGACATTTACTACTGTTAATAGTAGAAGTCAGTTCGGGGTCGAATTTATAAATTACTGGACTGGATCAACAATAGAAGGAGTTGACGCGACTGAGGAAACCGCGTCTTGGAAATTATTTTATTGTTTTTCAGGTTCGAGTGGAGGTACAGGTTCGAGTGGTACATCAGGGTCTAGTGGAAGTTCTGGTACTAGTGGAACGTCAGGAATTAATGGAAGTTCTGGCGACTCAGGAACATCAGGGTCTAGTGGAAGTTCTGGTGCTAGTGGAACGTCAGGAATTAATGGAAGTTCTGGTACTAGTGGTACTTCAGGTACTAGCGGTGAAACTATAAAATATAATGGAACTTCTTCTACTTGCATAACCTTGAGTGGTTACAACGTGGGGGACCAAATCACGATTACCGCAACTACTGGTTTGGCGTATTCGATAGGCCAGGGTGTTATTGTTGCTCATGATGTTAATAATTTACTGAATGGAGATGTCGTGAGTTATAACCCAGCCACTGGTGTTTTGACCTTGGAAATAACATACATTTTAGGAACCGGTGAATTTTGTGATTGGCAATTAAATCTTGAAGGAGCAGCAGGAGGAAATGGTACTAGTGGAACATCAGGAACATCTGGTTTTGGTGGAACTTCTGGTACGAGTGGTAGCTCCGGATCCAGTGGTGTTTCGGGATCGAATGGTACTTCGGGTACCTCGGGCATAACAGGAACTAGTGGAAGTTCGGGTACGAGTGGTGTTGCTGGAAGTTCGGGTACTTCAGGTACGACAGGAACTAGTGGTACATCAGGGTCTAGCGGAAGTTCGGGAACTAATGGTACATCTGGTACGAGTGGTACTTCGGGTACGAGTGGTGTTGCTGGAAGTTCGGGTACTTCAGGTACGACAGGAAC
>JACCDP010134546.1_pt1 | contig 10122 bp, 3 predicted proteins | sample 7445841 | NCBI WGS metagenome assembly JACCDP01 (sample SAMN15323441, study PRJNA562643) | freshwater metagenome | isolation source: river surface water | place: USA:Blue River Watershed | collected 2017-08-17
GAACAAGTGTATTTCCAAGTATAATATCTGTATAAGGAACATCAATCGTCAAATCTAAACTAACTTTTGTTAAGGGAACAATAAACGGTGAGGCAGCACTTGTCGCAATTAGCGTTTCTGTTGTTGTTACAGGATCTCGCTGATACAGAGATGCATAGACGCTTAAACCGGATCCACTCGCTTGAGCGAAAAGACTTACTGTCCAAAGTCCTGTGGCTATAAAGGTTGGTAGATAAAAATCACTCTGAAAACCAACAATAAATATATTATTTTGACCTCCAGATACTGCTGTTACATCACTAAACGAAGGTCCAATAATATTTTCTATGCCTAATTCTTTATAGGGAGATACAGGTATACTATAGTTCAAATAGAGTTCCGCACCTGAGTAAGGGAATGAGTATGTGGCAAGTATTGTAGAGAGAAAAGTAGAGTAGTTAGATGTAATACCACCCGTTGTAGACAGAAGATTTGGAGACGAGATAAATCCAGCAGTATTAAACTCTCTTTGTAATCCGCCTGTGGTGGAAAGGAGATTCAATGATGATATGAAACCAGCAGTTCCAAACTCTCTTTGTAATCCACCTGTGGTAGAGAGAAGATTCAAAGAGGAAATGAATCCAGCCGTTCCAAACTCTCTTTGTAATCCGCCCGTGGTAGAAAGGAGATTCAATGATGATATGAAACCAGCCGTTGCATACCCTCTTGTAACACCACCAACTGTTGAAACTAAACTTGAAGTAAAGGTGCTTATTAAACCATCCGATGTAGACAGAAGATTAGGAGATGATATGAAACCAGCAGTGTTAAACTCTCTCCGAAGACCTCCTGTTGTAGAGAGGAGATTCAAAGAGGAAATGAATCCAGCCGTTCCAAACTCTCTCTGGAGACCTCCTGTTGTAGAAAGGAGGTTGAGTGATGATATGAATCCAGCAGTATTAAACTCTCGTTGAAGACCACCTGTAGTGGAGAGAAGCGAAGAAGTTAATGAGGCGGATGAAATATATCCTGCTGTGCCTAATCCTGTGACTGTGGATGTAAGTTGTGTGGTCAAATAGACTGTGGAAATAAAAATAAGAACAGAGGAGGCTAATTCTTGGGGATCAATAAAACTGCTAACAAATCTTTCTAACCCTGCAGTCGTGGATAGGAGACTGGAAGTTAAACCAAAGGTTGTAGAGATCAATGTAGGTGTAGAAAGAAATCCAGCAGTATTAAACTCTCTCTGTAAACCACCCGTTGTAGAAAGGAGGTTGAGTGATGATAGGAAATCAGCCGTTCCAAACTCTCTTTGAAGACCTCCTGTCGTGGAAAGGAGGTTGAGTGATGATAGGAAATCAGCCGTTCCAAACTCTCTCTGTAAACCACCCGTTGTAGAGAGGAGGTTGAGTGATGATAGGAAACCAGCCGTTCCAAACTCTCGTTGAAGACCTCCTGTTGTGGAAAGGAGAGAAGATGTGAAAGATAATGTGGAAACATACCCTGCTGTTCCTAAGCCAGCCACCGTGGATGTAATATCAGCCATGTTGGTATTTCCACCAGGACCAATCGCAGTAGAAAAGGTAGAAAGAGATCCAGCAATAGAAGAAAAGAGAGATAATGTTGACACATACCCTGCTGTTCCTAAGCCAGCCACCGTGGATGTAATATCAGCCATGTTGGTATTTCCACCAGGACCAATCGCAGTGGAAAAGGTAGAAAGAGATCCAGCAATAGAAGAAAAGAGAGATAGTGTTGATACATATCCTGCTGTTCCTAAACCAGCCACAGTAGATGTAATATCAACCATATTGGTATTTCCACCAGGACCAATGGCAGTGGAAAAAGAGGAAAGAGATCCAGCAATGGATGAAAAGAGTGAAAGTGTTGACACATACCCTGCTGTTCCTAGACCAGTCACAGTGGATACCAGAGTAGGTGTAGACAAAAATCCTGCTGTTCCAAACTCTCTTTGTAATCCACCTGTTGTTGATAAAAGATTAAGTGATGATAGGAAACCAGCAGTTGCATATCCTCTTGTCAAACCTCCTGTAGTAGAAAGAAGATTCAAAGAAGATATATATCCAGCCGTGTTAAACTCTCTTTGAAGACCACCTGTTGTAGAGAGAAGAGATGATGTAAAGGATAATGTGGAAACATATCCAGCCGTTCCTAATCCAGTAACAGTAGAAGTGAGATTCATAAGTGTTAATGTTCCACCTCCCACCTGGCCTATTGCAGTAGAAAAAGAGGAAATTGCTCCTTGAATGGAAGAGTTTAGAGTAGCAGTGGAAACATATCCAGCCGTCCCTAATCCTGCCACTGTAGAGACAAGATTTGCTTGTGTGACAGTTCCACTTCCTATCTGACCCATTGCAGTAGAAAAGGAGGAAATCGCTCCATTGATACTTGAGAACAAGGTTGGAGTGCTGACATATCCAGCAGTTCCCAATCCTCTCACAGTGCTTTGTAAAGAAAGAGATGAAATAGCATTCAGATTCACCAAACCACTGCCATTTCCAGAATACAGATTTGCTGTCACAGTATTCAAAGTTGTGGCTCCATTGACATTTAATGTTCCCTGAATGGTGACAGGTGCCCCCACTTGAAATGTGACAGTTCCTGCTATCCATTCAAAGTTTCCATAAGGATTAATGGCATCCCATGCGATTAAACGATATCCAAACTTGTCCGCAGGAATCACATTGTTCAGATTCGCAGGATCAATATTTGTTATTCCAAGACCATCTCCTGCCAAGGTATTCGCAGTCAAACCTCCACCCACTCTCAAGGAACTGGTAAACATCATCACAGTTGACAAGTTTGTGATGTTGAATAAGTTTGTAGTAAAAGAAGAGGCTGTTATAGAACCGACTTGTAGATTCTGTGTGCTGATAAACCGTGACTCTAAAGAACTTGTAAAGAGTTGGGCTGTGCTAAACAAAGGAACAAAGAGAGAACCATCTCGGATCCAGATTTGACCCGTGCTTGCCAAAGAGGAAAGAGGGATTGTATTGGGTTTGAAAAAGTTGCCTGTAATATCTGCATTAATATTGGCAAGAGGAATATTGGAAACATTGTATCCATCTCCATAAAGACTCTTGGCTATGAAACTAGACGCAAAGACAACACCTGAACTTTGGAGAGCAACAAGTGGAATGGAGGAAGGTGCAAAGACAGAAGTGGGAAGAGTGCTAAAGAGAGCAGATGTAGGGACACTGATTCCAGCAATGGCTCCTGAAGAAAGAGCGGTAGGAGGAATGGATCCAGGAGCAAAGACACTCGCAGGCAAGGTGCTAACCAACGCAGCCGTAGGAACACTCTGTAAACCAAATGCATTAGCGATTAACATGCCTCCAGATATCCGAACTCCACTTGTAGTAGCAACATCAATACCATATTGGGGTGTGCTCACTCCAATGCCCAAACGTTTGTTCAAGTTATCAAAGGTGAAGGATGCTGAAGATGGAAAAATCGCCTCCAACGTTCCTGTGATATTGTTTGTTGACACAAGAGACGATAGACCAAAATAGAGATTGTATCCTGTAAAATCAGGCACGATCAACAATCGTTCCTCGCGTGCTGGCACTTCGGGTGGCACCTTTCCAAAGGCGATTCTATCACTCCGAAGGAAGAGTTCATTTGTTGAAAATGGACCAGCCATATCTCTATGATGATGCGGATAGTTTGTTTTTCTTCTTTCTTCCGACCAGCAGAAATGGAAGATCCTCATGGACTTCAACTTCCTGGAATGACCCACATGGGTCCCGAACCTTGTTCTGAACTAAAACCTTTTAAAACAATGGATAAAATCGCCCCTATCATTCATCGTCCTATTATTGTTCTAGCGACAGCCACTATCACGGATGAAAATATTTTTTCCAATGGATTATTTCAAAATATTTATTTTTTTTACAAGATGTTTGATGCCATGGGTTGGATTCCTATTCTTCTTGTCAATAGCAAACCCAAACAACTGGAGGGAATCCCTGAAGTTCTCCGAAGTTGTCGTGTTCTTTCAGTGGAAGATCTTATCAAACAGCCGATTCCTGTGAAAGTGTATATGGAGATTGGAATGAGCATTGATCAAAGTCTTCGCAAGTTTCTCAAAATGGTAGGAGCCCGCATTTGTAAGTTGTATCTTGGAAATATTTTGAATATTGATACAGAGACTCCTGTCTTTTATCCTGGAATGAACTTTAGTCATCACGTAATTGGAGAAATGGATGAAGTTTGGGTATCCCCTCACTATGGTCAACACGATCAGTATGCATCTGCCTTGAATCATGTTGATATCCGAACAAATAGAAAACGAGTGGCTCCCTACATCTGGGATCCTACTGTTCTCACAGATGATGGTCGCAGACGCATTCAATGGATCCCTCGCAGCCCTGACAAACCAGAGCAAGTGATTATTATGGAACCCAATATCAGTTTCCAGAAAACAAGTATTGTTCCGATTATGGCCATGGAGCGCTGGTTCCGCAAACACCCTGATTGGAATGGTGAAGTCTGTGTGTATAACGGCGAACGACTCATGGCCACACCGTTTTTCCGTGAATCCGTGGCTCCTACATTGGATTTATATACCAAAGGGAAACTCAAGTTCTTTGGTCGCAAAGATATTGTGACTTTACTCAAAGAATATCCTTCTGCAACCTTTATTCTCCACCAATGGAACAATGAATACAACTACATGCTCTTTGAACTGTTCTGGGCAGGATTCCCTGTTGTCCACAATGCTTCCTCCGCATGGGGATCCTTTGGCTACTGTTATGAAGGCTCTGACCTGGAGAAGATTGGATCTCTCTATGAGAAGATTCAGGCATCCCACAAAGATACATTTGAAAGTTACAAATCGCATGCACGGCAACTTGCGTGGAGACATTCGCCTTACAATCCTGAGATTCAAAAAGAATGGGCATCTCTTTTGGGTGAGAAGTCATAAATGCGTCTAAAGAATAAATAGTTCTTCCATCAAGAAACCAGAATGAGGGTAGGTGTGACTGCTCACTTTCAGTTTTCCGTCTTTAGTGGCGGTGGATCTTCAACAGTGATTGCTATAGCGGAACTCTTGAAAGTTCTTGGACATGAGGTAACACTTTTGAATCTGAATGGATCGCAAGAATGGTGGGATGATCTCAAGAGTCTGAAGGAGACATTTCCTAAGCAGAATGTGTGTGATGTAAAAGAACCTTATGATATTGTCTTTGAAGTAGGTGGTTTACTGCCTGATAAGGCAACAAGAGACCGTTGCGGAAAGCAATGTATTTGGGTTGTCCGCAAACCTATGCTTCTAAATGACATAGAAACAAGCATCTTTCCTATCACTCTCCCAAAACGAAGTATGGAGGGATTGACTTCTGTTTGGGTGATGGACAAAGAGACTTCCCAGGATGATTTACAGTATTTAGAAACTCTCACGCGGCTACCGATTTGTGTTGTTCCTTATGTATGGACACCCACACCTGTCAATACTCATAGAAAGGAAACCAATCTTCCTCATTGGATTCAAGTTGCCTTTACTTTGCTTCAACACAATCAAAAACCACTCCCCTGGTCAGTTCATATCTGTGAAACAAACAACTCTGCAACAAGTAGTTGCACATTGCCCTTAGTGATTCTCCGCGAACTCAAGCAGAACAATCAGTTCAACTTTGAGAAATATAAGATTCACAATGCACAACCCATTGAAAATTCACAGTTTTTTAAACAAAATGTCTTTTCTCATTGTCAGATTCAGGGACTGAGTGGTGAGTTTTCAGGAAGACAGCGAATCATTGACTGGTCTGTAGATCCTATGAGTTGTATCCTTGCACATATGAGATTTCGCAAACTCCGTCCTTATCTGTTAGAAGCCCTTTGGTTGGGAATCCCCCTTGTGCACAATGCTCCTGCTCTGAAACATCTTCTTCCAGAATATGACAACTATGCTTACAACGACAACAACATTCTGGAGGCTGTCAAAGCCATGGAGCAGTTACAGAAAGATTTGAAAGAGGGAAAAGGTATGTTTCAACCCGATATTCTTCCCAAACTCCAACAAAAACTCTTAGAGCAGTTCTCTCCTATCTCTATGTATGTTGTGGAAGGGTGGAAACTTGCTCTCTCTCGCCTTTCTCTTTCTCCACCTGTAGAGGTGAAGCCTGTTGAGGTGAAGCCTGTTGAGGTGAAGCCTGTTGAGGTGAAGCCTGTATCTGATGCAAGATTTACAGTATTATTTACAGACATGTGGGATGGGTTTAATCCTGCTTATAATATGTTCCTGTTGATTTTACAGGAAGGGTCCAAACAACTGTCACCAAAACCTGTAATTCAAGGATACAGCAAAGAGACTCTCCCTGTTGGTGCAAAACCCAACCTTGTCTTCTTTGGCCCCTTTGGTTCTGAATGGAGTTCAGAATCATGGAAGGGAATCCCCAAAGTCCACTATACAGGAGAAAATACAGCCCCTATAAATCATCCTGATGTGTTCCTCAATTTAGCATATCCTCATGCTGACTTTATGGATGAAAAATATATTCGTCTTCCTCTGTGGATGTTAGAGATTGATTGGTTTGGGGCCAATGTAGAGAAGATTAACAACCCAAAACCTCTACCTCTAGACACATGTGTGAATGTCTTTCCAGAGGAATCCAGAGAAAAGTTCTGTGCTTTTGTTGTGACAAATCCCTGTAACCCTGTAAGAAATGACGCATTCCACTGGTTAAACAAATACAAACATGTGGATTCTGCAGGACGCCTGTTTAACAACGTAGGAACAGATATTTTTGCTGGATTGGGAGGAGGGGGTGGTGAGTTGAAGAAGCACGATTTTTTGAAGAAATACAAGTTTTGTTTGGCATATGAAAACAGTTCTTCTCAAGGCTATACAACAGAAAAGTTGCTTCACGCAAAAGCCTCAGGTTGCATACCCATCTATTGGGGAGATCCAAAGGTAGATCGTGACTTTGATTTAAATGGATTTATTGATGCTCGCAAGTTTACATCTGCAGAGGAGTTGATTGAAGCCGTTCGCAAGGTGGATACAGACCCCGCTCTCTATAAAAAGATGATGTCTGTGCCTGCTCTAGACGAGTATCGTCGGGATTTGGTAAGACGCACCTTTGGTCAGATAGCCTATCGGATTTTGAAGAGAGCCTATTCTTCTCCGATTCAACCGTCGGATATTCCAAAGTTTTTGGGTGCGAAAACTAGCAAAGAGGCACAAGAGTTGGCCATTCAGCGTGGAGAGCAGACAAAAGAGATTCCTTCAGAGACTTTGGAGATGAATCCCATTCTTGTCACAATGGCCACTGCTCGTTTCTTGCCAAGTCTTTACAATCAACTAGCTTCCATAGCCCAACATCGTAACGCAACTCCAGACTTACTTAGTCTTGTATGGCTTGCAAAAGATGTCCCTTCCGAGACAAAACAAAAACTCAAGGAAAGTTTCCCCTTTGTTCTCTTCAAAGATCTGCCCGAAGAGACACAAGTTCCAGGATTTCCTGATTACTGGGATCCTCAGCATTTTGCATGGAAACTCTGGATTCTTCATGATATTTCCCAAAACAAAGACTATACAGGACGACTTGTTTTGTATATGGATGCGGGTGTTTTCCTTTGCAGATGGCCTATAACCTGGATGAGAACTGTAAATGAACATGGTATTTGTTTGCTAGAAGATCCTCGTCAAATAAATCGGAACTGGTGTCATGAAACCTTTTGTAGACGTTTGAATGTATAGAAAATGAAAAAAATACAAACCAGCTGTGGGCAGGCACGCTCGCGTTTAAGGTGGGTGATTCCACTGCAACAAACCTCTTTCAACAGGCGTATGAATGGTCAAAGATCCGAGAAGTGATAGTGGGTCCTAAATGGGAGGGCTTGAAGGATGGAAAACCTTATGGTCATCGTCACGATCAAAGTATTCTGAGTATTTTGAGTCAACGCCTTGGTGTCAAGCGATATCCTATGGATGACTTGTATTGCGATCACAGCCTTCGCAAAACGTTTCAAACAAAGAAAGCATTGTATGTTCATAGAGGAGCATTCCAAGTTTCCAAACCCTTTGCAAATGAAATCAGTGAAGCCTTTGTAATCAATCTAGATCGCAGAGACGATCGTATGAAAAAACTCTTTACTCACAATCCTGAGTTGGAAGATCGTGTTCAACGATTTTCTGCCTATGAAGGTCGCAAGATCAAGTTAACACCTGCCCTTGTTCGTCTCTTCAAACCCCATGACTTCTTATGGAAGAAAGCCATCATGGGTTGTGCCCTGAGCCATCTCCAACTCTGGTGGCAACTTGCACATGAGAATCCTGAGATTGAGAACTATTTGATCATGGAAGATGATGTAAAGTTACAGCCTGGTTGGGAGGAGAAATGGAATGCGGCAGTTCCCCATATTCCCGAGGATTATGATGTGATTTATCTGGGTGGTATTCTTCCTCCCAATCGCGCAGGATTTGAGGGAATGAAAGAGAAGGTCAATCCTTTCTTCTCAAAAGTGGCAATGAATCAAATGTTTGGACAGAATCCTCCTAATCGGTATTTCCATTGGTGTAATTATTCCTATATTCTCTCACGCAAGGGTGCACAAAAGATTTTGGAGACTATCTTTGAGCGTGATGGATACTATACGAGTGCTGATCATATGGTCTGCAATCGCGTAGAGAAGTTGAATCATTATTTCTTGGATCCCCTTGTCGCAGGTTGTTATCAAGACGATGATCCAAAATACCAAGTCTCTGCTTTCAATAATTTCAATCGTGTGGATTCTTTTGACAGTGACTTATGGAACAACGATGATCGCTTTACGGTGGAAGAATATGGTCCCTTACTGAAGCAAACAGAGAAGGAAACGATTCAGATTGAGCAGGCTCTCAAAGATGGAAGGCAAACAGAAACAAATGGATTGTCTATCAACAAAGAACTGATTGCGCCTAAGTTATCACATCCGCCTCTATCACCTCACCGCATATTTGTTACTTTGGACGATCACAAGTTTGATGCAATCAATGCTTATGAAAGACAATGGATTCAAGAGTTGATTGGAAAAGACACGCCATTTCGTATTCTTCAACTAGAAGATGGCGTAGAAATTCCAGATAAACCTGTTGTGATTGTTCAAAAACCATATATAGAACTCTACACCAAGTTGTTTGAACTCTGGGAAGCCGAGAAGATTCCTTATTATGTCTTCCATTTGAGTGATGAGTTTGGCAATGATCCTATTTCTTTTTACTCCTTTTCTCAATGTCTTGGAGTTGTGCGAATTTACTCCCGTCCTGATATTCCAGCCCATATTCAATCCAAAGTGCTTACCATTCCTCTTGGCTATCATTGGACAATGAGTGAAGGTTCCGATGATCCATTGAACAAAACACCTCGCTTACCTTTCCGCAGCACAACTTGGTCCTTTTATGGAACAGGATGGAAAGATCGGAAAAAACTTTTAGAACCCCTTACAACCATTCAACCCCATTCTCTTTTGTTGGTTGATGCATGGGAAAGTCCTGAAAAAATCACACGAAATCAATATGTAGCAAGATTGTTGGATTCTGTCTTTGTGCCTTGTCCTCCTGGAAACAATATTGAAACGTTCCGATTGTATGAAGCCTTAGAATGTGGTTGCATTCCTCTCTATGTGAAGACTCCTGGAGATGAAGCCTATGTTCAAATGTTGCAAGACGAGTTGGGTCTTCTTCCAGTCCGATCTTGGGAAGAGGCAACTGCTCTTATGGGCCATTTAATGAAAGAAAAGCCACTCTTGGAGACTTATCGGAACACATTGCTGACACAGTGGAAGGTTTGGAAGAGCAAACTTGGTGACAAGGTGAAGAAGATGTGGGATTTATGAGCATGTTGTCTTCTTTGAAAGAGAGGCTCCAGGTTGTGTCTTTTGCCAAACGCAGAGGAAGGTTTCTAGATAGTCTCCATCGCTTTTCTTTGTTGAGTCCACAGAGATATTCATTGTTTCAAGCGCAGTCAGAACATCAGGAATCTCGGCATATAGATACGACCGTGAGCCACAGGAATACTTGTTGAGAGGAAGATTCAACAGTTTCGCAGCCCTCTTTGGCCCATCACCGATGATATAGACTCGCTCCACAGGAATGGCATTGTATCGGGAAATTCCTGATGCAATGTCATATATACC
>JACCDP010272960.1_pt1 | contig 10122 bp, 10 predicted proteins | sample 7445841 | NCBI WGS metagenome assembly JACCDP01 (sample SAMN15323441, study PRJNA562643) | freshwater metagenome | isolation source: river surface water | place: USA:Blue River Watershed | collected 2017-08-17
AGCATGACCGTCGAGTCCTTGCCGCCAGAGAACGAGACGTAGATGCGCTCGAAGCTGTCGAAGCTCTTCGAGATCCGCTGGCGGGCCGCCGAAAGCACGTCCGTGTCGAGGTAGACCTTGCGCTTCATGCGACGGCATCCTTCGGCTCGACTTGTCGGTCGAGTCAATCGTCGTATAGCAGAGCAGGGGCACAGGTCAACAGCTTTTTCAAGCGCCAGAAAGCCGGGCCTCTCCAGACGAAGACCGAGTGCGCCTTGGATCCCAGACGCGGGGCTCAGGCTTTCCGTTCTTGTCAAAATGCCGAGCGAGAACGTGATCGGCCTCGCTGGGAGACATCCTGATCGCAGGGCTCACGTCTCGGGTCACGACGTAGACCGTCGTTCTGGCGACTCTGTACGCCTTCGCGATCTTGTCGAGGCTCACGCCCGCGCTCCGAAGGTCGCGCCACGCAAGCTGCCACGTCATGTCGAGCGACGGGAAGAACCTGGCCTGCAACAGCTTCAGAGGCTCGCCGGTTTTGCGGTTGATGGGCTGCGTGCGCGGCCCCTGGCCGCTTGCCAGCAGCGCGGCGTACTTGGCAGAAGAGCCGAGCCACTCGCCCAGGCGCTTCACGTCGGACTGCTCGCTGACAACAACGCGCCAAGTACCAGAAGCGTTCCCCCAGTCCCGTCTCGACACCACCCCGTTGTTCAACAGCGCCGACTGAAACCACCTCGAAAGACCATCGTCCTTCTGGGTGAAGATAAACCGCACCCATTTCGTTGCTCTCAGGCAGCGGCTGTCTGTGGCGTAGTTGAAGCAGCCATCAGTCTCGACAAGCCCCAAGACGAACGAACGAACGGCGTCAGGATCGCAAGATACCCACTCAGGAACTCCTACAAACCGAGGAGCCTCGGACCCGAATCCGTGGCCCGGCTCGTACTTGTTCAGCACCCCGAGTTCTGCAAGGAGCGTCGAGCCGGAAACGGTGAGGTACTTTTCGCAGAACCTGTAGCCCGGATCGACCGGAGACCCTTCAGGACGCGGCTTCTCGTACACACGAGGCTTCGAGCCGAACACGCGGTCGAACAGCCCATCTATGCGATCAAACCAAGCGGGATACTGATTGCCGCTCGTGACGACAACCTTGTAGCTGTCTCTGCCGCGCTTCTGAATGTATCCGTCGCCAAAAACGGCTCCGAGCAAGAGTGCTCTGTCGAGGAGGTTGTCAGACACTTGTCGATCATGTCATACAGCCGCGGAAAAGCAAAAAGCCCCGACCTTGCGGTCGAGGCTCCCTGCTGTCTTTCGGGCTCCTACCGTGCGGCGGCGGTGCCCGATCCCACCTCAGAGCACGTCGCGGCTGTGGATACCATCGATGAGGTACTTGATGTCCTTCTCGATGTTGTCGATGCCGGGGACCGAGAGGCCGGTGCCGGTCGCGGTGCCCGTGGTCGAGCCCGAGCCGGTGATGAGAGCGTTCGGGCTGTTGTTCGGCACGAGGCCGTTCAGCTGCTCGATCACCGACGCGCCGGTCGTCTGCCCGATGGGCGAGGCGATGGCGACGCACTGGAAGCCCTGGCGGGGCGGGATGAGCACCGGGCGAGCGAGGCGCATGAGCGCGCTGCTCGTCGGCACGCCGTTGTTCGCGCGGGGGAGACGGCTGTCCGCGAAGAAGCCGTCGAGACCGCCCGCGAACGGCGTGTACGCGGTGAAGGTCGTCAGCTGCGGCTTGTCACCCGCGACGAGCTGCCAGAAGTACTGGTTCTCGCACTGGTGGTAGAGCTTGTGGACCCGCAGCACGCGGTCGGGGAAGGCCCCGGCGATGCTGCCGACCGGCACTGCACCGACCTGCGCGTCCACCGTGACGGGAGCCTCCGCGTTGAAGCGGAAGTACGTCCACACGCGGACAGCGAGGGTGATGAAAGTCTGGTCGGACGGGAAGAAGCCGCCGGTCGTGAGGTTCGACACGGCGATGTCCGCACCCTGGCGCACGAACAGCTGCGAGCGCGACTGCACCGCGCCGAAGACGCCGAGGTTCGTGTTGCGGAGATCGGCCGAGCCGTCCACGCGGATGAGCGAATCGTAGACAATCAGTTACGCCAGAAGTTTACTCTGGCTCTCCGAGTTTCCTCGGAGTGTCGGACTATATCACCAACCAGGGTTTAATGAACCCTGGTCGCTGGGCACTCGTGGGTCGGATTATCGTTGGGACTCACCGACCTAGTCTCTACACCTTCTGCTCCATCACCGTCGGCCAGACGGTGCCCAGGAACAGCTTGGCTCGGGATTACCTCGCGGAGCATCGCTGCAACCTCCGCAGGGGCTTCCCCGCCGTTGCGCTTGGATTCGCTCATCGAATCGAGGACGGCCATTTCGACCGGCGTCGTTCGATGCTGCTCTCTGTCACGCTACGGTTTGATTCACCCAGTTTTCACCGCTGAGTTGCCCCAGCGGGCCGCCCTACTTTGACGGCTGATGAACGCGCTCTCGGGTTCCGACAATCTTGGGCATTGTTTTCTCTCTTCTATCTCAGCTACGAGCGCTCCCAGAAGGTTTCTTCCGCCCGTAACTTCGTCCGATCCGCTCGATCGAACTTCCCGCTGTTGCTGCGACGAACACCACCATGGAGTTCGTCCCCGCGTCCCAGAACCCCGCAGCGGTACAGGGCTTTCACCCGTCGGCTACTGGGACGCAGAGAATGTATCAGCCCATCACGCCGCTGAAAAGCTGGCGCGCGAAGATTCCGCCCGCGTAGCCGCGCTCGGTCTTCGGACTGGCAAACGGAGTCGTGACCTCTTTCACCTGCGGAACGCGCTTGGCCGGAAAGGCGAGGTCACTCGGGGTGACAGTCGAGACGGCAGGAAGGTCCACCGGACCCGCACCGAGACCGAACAGTCCCTTGTACGGAGCGCCGTAGTGGCTCACGTCCACCATCAGGCCCATGCCCTTCAGGGACTCCTGTGCGGGCTGCGCCATGCCGTCGGTCAACACCTTGGGAAGCCACGGCTGGATGGCAGAGATGCCAGCTCCAACGGCGGCTGCCTCTGCCATCTCGCGCGACAAGCCGATGCCGTCTGCGAACACGAGGAGAAGCGCGCCGACACCAGCGCCGGTCACAAGCGACTGAAAGCGAGGATCTTGGCCGACCAGCAGTTGCCTGGTGAACGACTGCGTCACCCACTGCGAGGCCAGCATGCCACCGGCACCGACGAGAGAGGGAAGCACCAGCGACTCCAGCATGCCCTTCTGTTCAGCGTTGCGACGAACCCGCCGATGACGGGTGACGTGATGCCTGCGAGAAGTGCGCTTCGATCGTACCATGGTGATTACCTGCTCTCGTCAGTTGGTGGACTTTCGGGCATCCAAGCCGAAGCCAGGATGCCCTCGGCCGATCAGAACATGCCCGCGAAGAGCGAGCGAGCGAAGAGGCCACCAGCGTAGCCCTTGCCCTCCGGCGTCACGAGCGAGGTCGGGATCGGACGGTCGTAGGGAACTTCCTTCGTCACCGCCGCCGCCATGTCCGTCGGCGTCTGCGTCGAGACGAACGGGGGCTGGTGCTTCTGGTACCACCGCTGAAGATCTGCGTCCGCCTCGGCACCGAGACCCGCCGTCGCGTAGAACGTCGCGTCGCCCATGCCGCTCATCGGCTGCTCGATGTACTCGCCCACGCCGTTCATCGGCTGCTCGATGTACTCACCGACGCCAGCCGCCGCTTCGAGGATGGGCGAGCCAGCAGCGGCCTCCATCACGTCCATGAGACCGTCCACCGACGACTGATCGGCAGGATCGATGCCCTCCGCGTAGGTCGAGCCAAGGCCCGCCGTCGCGTAGTACGTCGCATCGCCGATGCCCGCCGACGGATCGTTGACGTAGGCACCCACGCCGTTCATCGGCTGCTCGATGTACTCACCGACGCCAGCCGCCGCGTAGTAGGTCTGGCCGAGGTACGGCGAGAGGCCGGTTCCACGAAGCAGGCGCGCGAGCATCGCGAGACCCATGCCGGTGAGCAGAGGAGTCGCATTGTCGGTGATGAGCTTGTTGCCGCTCTTCGCGCCCCACGCCGCCACTCCGAGCGTCGCGAGGATGCCGACGCCATTCGCCACCGACTTGGTCGCCAGCGCAGCATCAGCCTCACGGCCACGGTCGAGCAGATTCCGCACGCCCTCGTTCGAGGCCACCGCGTTCGAGAGCGCGTTCGCGATCAGGAAGCCGCCCGTCGCGACGCCTGCGGGCATCACCACGTCCTGCACCAGGTCTCGCCCGTAGACGGTGAGCGCGTTCTTGCGAACGCCGTGCTTGCGTCCGTGCTTGCGTCCCTTGTTGGACATGATCGTGTAGAGCGGGTTCTTGCTGGTACGCTTGCTGTGACGACGAGCCATCGAGTGCCTCCGGTTTGCAGCGAGCGCCGTGGCCGCCGCCTTCTTGCTGGTCTTCTTCGCAGAAGCCTTGCCCTTGGCGGCAGGCTTGCTGGCCTTCTTCGCAGCAGGCTTGCTGCCCTTGCGCTTGCTCATGCCCGGCTTGCGCTTGGACCCCTCGGCCTCCTGAAGGTAACTGATCAGCCGCTTGCGCCATCCGGTGCCGCGAGACGCATGCGCCTCCTTGGCTGCTCCGCCGAACTTGAAATCACGCTCGTAGGCGTGCTCAAGCGTGAGCGACGGGACGACGATCGTCTCCCCGCGCTTGCTTCCCGCGCGGAACTGCACGATCTGCTTGCCGCCAGCAGCGAGAACGTTGGGGCGCATGCGACGGCTGTGGCGCTTGCCACGGCTGCCTCGCTTGTTGGCCGCCATCGCTCGCACCGAAGGCGTACCGTACACATGGTACTGCGACCGGAACGAGAGACCCGGAACGCGACGAACCGAGCCCGCCGCCTTGGCCTTGCTCGTGCGCTTCTTGGAGCCCGCCGCCTTCGCCGGAGCCGCCTTGGCCTTGCTCGTGCGCTTCTTGGGCTTCGCAGCCGCCTTCTTGCTCGCCTTCTTCTTCGCGGCAGCAACTCCCGACTTCGCGGCGGCCAGTGCCGCGGCAAGGCCAGCAGCAGGCTTGGACTTGCGCGACGCCTTCTTGCTTCCACCCGCTGCGCTCGATGCGCCGGTCGCCGTGACCTTCAGACCACCAGCCGCACCACGGCTGACGGCAGCCTGCCCAGCGGCGGGCTTAGAGCCACGCTTCTTCGATCCACTCGGCTTCGCCGCCGCGTTCGAGCGCATCGCCCGACGCAGCTGACTCAGATTGTACGCCATCTCTCCTCCGACTCCGTTTGCGAGAAGCGGCTCGCTCAACGCGCGCCCCTTCTGGTCCACTACGAACAGACGCGAAGAAGCCGACGGCGAATGCTTGCGACCCCACGCACGAGCGGCCTTGGCCGAATCGAACATAGGACTACGAGCCTTGGACCCGCGACCCTTCGAGACCCACTGAAGCGGGTTGCGGTGAGGCGGACGGCCCGGATTCACCACGGTCATGTGCGTGACCCCACCAGGGTTCTTGGCCATGCCCGGAGACCGCTCGTATGCACGAGCGGAGTTCTCAGTCGTTCGACGGTAGACTAGGGCCATAGACGCACTTCACCCGCTAGACCAAGCCGTAGCAGGTGAGGCGTGCGCCCCAGGTCTTCGGGAGCAAAACTACCGACAGGTCTTTTCGAGGTCAACCGAAAAACGCAGACCTGGTGTTTTTCAAGGCTTTGGCAGCTTAGACGAGCTTCGGCGAACCGCCGCCGCCGCTGCTTTCACCTCTCCCACTGCGACCCCGACTTCGATAGCAGAACGCTGCGCTTGTCTTGCGCCTTCCGCGAGGCTCTTGTTTTGCTCGCTCCTGTGCGATGCGTTGAGTTGGCGTACTTCGGCATCGTGACGAAGCTCGGACAACTCAAGCGCCAGAGTCGCGTACTTCACGGCGAGTTCGTGAAGGCGACCTTCGAGCACCTGAAGGCGACGCTCGATGTCCTCGTAGCCCATCGTTCATCCGATGCGGGCTGCCAAGAATCTGTCCAACTTGCTGTCCATCTTCTCGAATGCGGTGATGAGCGTCCTGACATCCGAGCGAAGTTCAACCACGTCTTCGCGAGTCGCGTAGTGCTTGGACATCTGTTCTCGCTCTCGGTTCATCATCTCGTCGAACACGTCTCGCGCCCGGTTTTTCGCTTCGTCGAGCAAGGCGGACCTCTCGTGCGCGATGCGGTTGTCGTAGATGGCCTGGGCCTTGTTCGACAAGATCGCGTTCAGCGCACCCAAAACGATCGGCCCCGACAGTAGCGAGACCACCAATGAGACCCAGGGAAGTACTTCCTGCATGGCGGCACCATCCTAGCCCGCAGTGAGAGTGGTTGCATCAGCCATCGATCCCATCCTCGATCACGCGCAGCTTGCCGCCGCACATGAACGCAAGAAATCCCTCGCTGCCGTCGCGTTGCGGATGCGGCGAGTAAATCGCCAGCATGTCTCCGCTCGGAGAGCACAAGAGCCAGCAGTCCTTCGCGGACTGATTCGAGTCCACTTCCTGGTAGCTCCCGTCGTTGCGGCGAATGTCAGAGCCGAGGAACTTCCCGAGCCTCGTCCACGCCTTCGGGTACTTCTTCGGGATCCTCGTCTTGCCGTTCTTCCTCACGTCCAGAGGTGCCGCCAGCGCAGCGTTCTCGAAGAACTTCACTCCCTCTCCAAGATCATGATGGTATGGGCGACCGTCCTCGAAGTCATGCAGGTGCTTGTAGTCGGTGTCCTGGCCATCCGCGTACCACTTGTCGGTGCGGTAGCTGGTCGAGACTGCAAACCCGATGCACACGACGAACTCCGGCGGGTCATGCGAAACCTCCACGACCTCCATCGGCTTCTTCGCGTGAAAGACCTCGTACCGATCCATCGCACGGTCGATCGCCTTGCCGTCCGCGCCACGCACCGCGTCCGGGTCGATCACGGTGCCAGCACCGTGGCCCATCGCGCCGGGGCCGATGTTGCGCTTCGGCTCACGACTCGTGCGCTTGGAGCCGCGGCTCGTTCGCTTGCTCCCACGCTTGCGATTGATCTGCATCCTGTCTCCATCGCTCGCGTCCCGATCGAGAACACGCATCGCCTCGAAGACCTGAGCATCGCTGGCATCGGCAGCGCGGTTAGGCGTGGTCGGCCCAGCCTTGGGCTTGCTCCGCCGCTTGGGCTTTTCGTCAGCCTCGGTCGCAACGGCTGCGCGAGACAATTGCGTCTCCTTCACGCCTTTGTACTCGCCGTGCTCCTTGATCGTCGCCTTGAGCTTCACGGACTTGCCCGCCGCGCTGGCGAAGGGAAAGTCGAAGATCCAGCTGCTCGCAAACCATTTCACGACGTTGCCAGACGGATCCAAGAACATGCAGATGTACGTCCGCCCGTACTGACCATCGAAAGTGCGAACGCCCGTGAACGTCAGATCGAGTACGAGCCGCTCTCCGACCGTGCCGATGTGCTGACTGTCGGCCGACCGCTCCCGCTCAGCAGCCTGAGTCATCGCTCGCTGGTAGGCGGGGACGAGCGAAGCCGCAACACCCATCGAGCGCCGAGACGCGACGCCGGACAGAACGACCTGACGGCAGCTGTAGCCGTAGTCCGTCAGCGACGAAGGATCCTGCTCTCCGAACTCCTTGCTGGCCCACTCGATCGTGCGGCGAGCCAGGTCGATGTCTTCAGGACGCACGTCAGGTTTCTTCGGAAGCCACGCCAGGTCGGCCGTCGATGCGCGACCAGTGTCGTAAGCCTGCGACCGAGAGGTCCAACCGAACTCCCTGATCATCGAAGCCACGACCGAGAGGTAACTCTCCAGCCCGAGCGCCTCGACGATGCCGCCGTAATCGCCGCCCTCGCCGACCTCCATGCCGCGAGCCGCCTCGAATGCAGCGAACAAGATTTCACTCGACGCCGCTGCGGCCTTCGGATCTCCATGGCCGCCCAGGAAGTCCATCAAGCAGGTCCGCCCCACTGCCGCGTAGCGGCCATCCTCGTGCCCCAGCACGAAGACCGAGGTTCGATCGCGCTTGGTGTGGCAGTGGTCGCACCGCGTCGGATCAACCGTGCGGAACTCCGGCGGCATCGTGCGCCCCGGCAATACCCTCACCCAAGGCTCACCACCCGAAGTCGGGTCGTCGTAGTCGAGCGCTGCGACGAGGTGCCAGCCGCGCAGACGAGGCTCCTGACCCGCCACCAGCACAGGCGTCACTTCTGAGCGAACGTCGCGCGTGCGCGAGACATAGTCACGAGCGCCATGAGCCCCCTCGACACTGCGCTCCACCGTCGAAGGAACGACCGTCCAGTACGGCTTGCCCTTCTCGAAGATGATCGGCTGAACACCGAGCTTCTGTGCGCGACGCTGAAGACGATCGATCACGGTGCTGAGCGAGTCGATCTTCTGCGACGGAACCCAGAAAAGACCGACCGCGTAGCCGTCGTCTTCAAGACGCTTGGCTCGCTCCTCAAGCTGCGGGTCTGACCGCTTTTCCTGAGCTTGGGATGGGTTGCGGTGCAGCGGCTCGCTCGTGTATCTCATGTCAGCCTCGTGCGCGAAGGGCCACCCAGGTCAGAGCGGAACCTACCACCGCACCGAGAATGTACTTCATGGTGTCGCTCTGCGCGGGCTCATCAAGACCCAGCGGCAGGGATGCGTGACGACGGATCTCTCCACGCGCAACATGGCTGAAGCCGGTGAACTTCGCGTTGCTCGGCAGCGGCTTGACATGCGTGTCCGGGTCGGCACCAAGCGGACTGGTGCCGACAGGCTTGGGAGGCTTGGGGTCATCGCCAACGCTGACCGAATCGCCGTTGCGGTAGACCGCCCAGGCGTTCTTGTCCCAGTCCCAGACCGAGAAGAGTGCCATGTCAGGGCTCGTTGTAGTAGTTGCCGATGCCGCTCGTGCCCTTGGGCGCGGTCGCCTCGCTCGGCGGCGGACCAGGAGGCATCCCAGGAGGCGCAGCAGCCATCAGCTTGCCGATGAGCGAGCTGAACGTGGGGTCCATCGGGCTCTCCTCGAACTTGCGCCTGGAAAACGCATCGGAGTCAGCCTGGGTCATCACAGACATCTGGAGGAACAGGTCTTTCTCTCCGGGCGTCAACGAGCCCCACAGCCGATCGAAGTCTGGCCTCGAAATCTGAGGCGACTGAGCCTTGGTCGGCCTTGCGTCGAAGATGGACCACGCCGCATCAGCGGTCTCAAGGGTAGACGGACGGCTACTTGGCACCGCAGTCGCCGTCCGCATCGCTGGCTTGGCTCGGCCTCGGAACCAGCACCACGCCAAGTACCCGCCAACGAGAGCGCCGCCAATGAGCAGCAGGTTCGGACCTCCGCCCTCCTCGGCATTGTGGCGCAACCGAGACTTCCGAGATCCTGCGCGCTTCTCCATCTTCTGCTCCTTCACGCCGCCCTGCGGCCCTTGCGCTTCGCTGCGTATTCTTCGACGCGGTACAGAGTCTCGCCGGTTGGCGAGAAAACGCGCACCACAACAGGGTAGCGCCCCGTCTTGTCCACGAGCCAGTGGTATCCGCCGCTCTTCTGCGACGCGATGCGCGTGCTCGTCACCGCGCCGGTCAAGCTCGCGTTCGGGAAGTTGCGGACCGACGACTCTTCGATGCCAAACCCGTAGACCCCCGGTGCCATGCTCTCAAGGAGAGCCAGCATGTTCGGTGGAATGAACGACAGTTGCTCGGGCGAAGCCGCGGAGCGCACGATGTCGATGCCTTCGAGCATCGCAAACTCCTTGCTCAGATCCTGTCCGCTCGAACGTCGGTTGGCGACGATGCCGTGCTCGTGAAAACGGTCGGAGTCCATCAGCGCAGCGCATGTGCGACACACTCCTCGCGAGTTGACCACGCACCTGTGAACGCCGACGGCGCGGCGGCTTGTGCGCTTGGCAGCGTGGCGACTCGTGCGCTTCGCGGGATGGCGGCTCGTGCGCTTCATGGTCAACTCATGTACGCGAGGGCTTCCCACTTGCCTTCGCCATGCTGGTACCACGAGAAGGCCAGGACGCTGTTTTCGACGGGCACGGGAGAGAACGGGTCGTCCGGGTTGCTGTGGGCGACGTGGATCTGCTCGTTGCCAGATGGGCGATCGAAGCGCCACGCCGAGAAGACCTCGTCGGGCTCCAAGCCGTAGTCGCTCAGAACGTCAGCCGCAGCGGACAGTGC
>JACCDP010673082.1_pt1 | contig 10122 bp, 7 predicted proteins | sample 7445841 | NCBI WGS metagenome assembly JACCDP01 (sample SAMN15323441, study PRJNA562643) | freshwater metagenome | isolation source: river surface water | place: USA:Blue River Watershed | collected 2017-08-17
CTTCTAGCATAGTTAGTATCTTTATTAGCCTGCTGAAAAGCATTCTGAGAATTTGTATCTAAATCAATTTTAGAATAAATTGAAGAAACTAATTGTTGAAATAAATCTAATTCAGATTCTGGAAATAATCTATTAACTCCATTTACTGTTTTTAATTTTTCAGTAGAAAGACCATCGTATCCTGCAATAGCACCATCTTTTAAATATTCTTCTGTTACAAGAACAGAAGGTGTGCTAAAAAATTGATACTCAAATCTTAATTCTGTACCAGTGTTTTCTATTATTGCTGTAACTTTACGAGATAATAAAGTATCTGGATTAATTTTAAAAGTAATAGGGTTGGCTTGTCTAGCACTGCGCAATGTATTTAATTTTTCATTAAAACCATTAATAGCCTGCTCTGCTGCCTCTTTACCAAATTGAAATGATTTGTGATTAGCAAATAAGTTACTAGCATCACTTATTGCCTTTTCAATATCATATTCTGTAATCACCATCATATTATACGGATCAGTAATGCTTAAAGTAAATCTACCAGATCCATTTAAATTAGTAGCGGTAGTTAATCTGGTAAAATTAGTAATCTCAATTACACCAGTACCTTCCCCAAACTGAGATTGAAATAAATTAGAGCTATCTGTAATCCAGTTAGTAGTAAATGAGGGAGAATTAAAAGAATATAGTCTTCTTACTCTGCCCATTACTTCTTGAAAAGAGCCCATAGAAGTATTAGTGCTACCGCCGCTATTTGTAAAATTATTACTTTCTGTCGCTACCGAATTAGCAGTTGGAATAGTACTAAACTGATCTGATAAAGTAAATAAAATAGGCATTAACTGATCGTCTACTTGACCAGTAATAGCACTAATTTTTTGTATTTTTGATAACTTTTCTAAGGCAGCAATTTGTCTACATTTATTTTGAAATAATACTTTCATGGACTTATAATACAGTCTTTCATCTTTGTCCATGTATTCAGGTCTATAGTTTTCTCCTAATGAAGAAAGCATCCTTTTTTTGACTAAAACAGTAGCAGAGGGTTCTTGCATTAAGATTTCTAATTGCTTAGTATCTACATTAGCAGAATCTCTTCTTAAGAATCCATCTTCTAAATATTTTCTTTCTGCAGATTGGTTTATTTTAGAAGCAAAGTCTCCTAATGCACCATATCTAACAGTTTGCCCATCAATTACTTTATCTAAACTATGAGTAGTATTCTCTCCTAAAGAGAACTGACTTTGTAATTGACTGGCAAGTGGTCCTAAAAAATCATTTTCTGACATGTGATTACCTATTTGTTCTAATTCCTGCGTCTCCTAATGTAGCGTATCCGGAGAAAGAAGATGGTGTAGTGTATTGGCTGGGTCCATTGGCAGGATTCTTTTGCCATGGGAAGTAATTGGTTCTGTATCCACGACGTTGTGTTACAGTGAAATTTATATTATATGTCCAAATAAATTCTGTAGTTTCTGTAAAATCAAAACCCGTAAAGTATCCTCTATATACCCATCCATCATAATACATTTCTACAGTAAATGCAAGTTGTGCTAATGAAGTGTAATTACTAGCTGCCAAAGAATTTGTTGGAGTATTTAATCCAAATAATCCTCCTACTACTCCAGCATTTTGTACTGTATTACCGGCAGATGTAGTAGAAGTGCCTCCAAATAATAATCCACCAATGCTGCCACCAATTGCATTTCCAATAGCATTAAATCCATCAGTAGCTAAATTTTGAGCAGCATTGTTAGCAGAAATAACTAATCCTGTAGTATCAAATGCATATTGTTCAGCCCTATATATTTCATATAAAACGTTAATTCCTTCAACTCCAGCACTACCAGTGTTGCCGCTAATAGATAGCGTAGGAAGCTCTTCTCCCCAATATTGTAATGTATATCCACCTTTGGTCGGAGTAGAATTAATTAATTTTCTAAATCCATATCTAATGGAAGTAGGATTGACATACATTCTAACTGTACCAAATTCAGGGACAAACCAAGTAATTATATTTCTTCTTAATTTAGCATCTCTATAAGTAGGAACTTTTGTGTTAGGAAGACCATTGCCATCGGCTGAAAAAGTAGCAGGTATTAAAAATCCATCTGCTTGGAATTTTTCTTCTGAATTCTGAGTTAATGGATTAGATTGATTTAAAATACTCTGAGCATCTTTGGTAAATTGCAATGCTTCTTTTAAATCATTATTCGTATATTCAGCCATATAATTCCTTTTTAAAAATTATTGATTACCGCTATTTACTACTTTGGCATGACTTGTTTCTAAGGAATTCTTACAGTGCATGCAAATAGCTGTTACTTTCAAGTCTACTTTTGATTCTACTGGTTTTGTACGCTGAGATTGTTGAGACGTAGCTGCTGGTTTAGCTGCCTCTGCGGCTGGAGCAGTAGTAACTCTAACAGCCTCTCTTGTTTCTCGTTGCAATGATCTTTCTCTTCCTGATCTAGCTAAATCTCTATTTACTTCTTCTTTTTGTCTTTCTTCACTAATAGCTGGTTTAGTAAAACCAAACATATTTTTAACAGTATCTACTGTGGCTTCCCCATAATTTAATAAAGCTTTGGGAATTTCTTTTAAATCTTCATATATTCTAAATTGTTGTTGACCTGTTACTGATTCTGGTGTTTTAGTACTTAATGAAAGATTAGATACCTCTACTGCCGCCTGAGAATATTTTTTAGCATAACTGGTTAAACCTTCTCTTACTTGACGCTGTGCTTCTGTATCATCTGCTTCAAACCCTCTAGCCGCAGTTCCAGTTCTTTGTACCATGCCCAATGCTGGTAAATCTCTGGAAGATTGCGCTTGCTCCATTAATATTCTCATCTTTTGCAACTCGCCAAAAGATTGCATTTGAATATCATTACCTTTATTCATCGTATCTTTTAATACGCCTTCTTTTAATTCAGAAGGAACACCCTTACCCTCTTGCATACCTCTCAAACCTTCTAGTAATCTCATGGCATCTTGATCTGTTTTTGCCATACCACCTAAAGGTCCTTGTTTTAAAATCATGATTTGTCTAGTAAGCTGTGCGGCTGCAGATTCGCTAGAGGCAGCTTCTTGCACTGTCACAATCTTGCCTAATTGACCTTCCATTTGCTTTCTTACTTTGTCCATGACGCCTTCAATATCACCTTCTCTCATCATTTGTTCTATTTGAAAAGCGCCACGCAAACCACCTGCACCACCAGTTTGAGCAGATAAAAATCCTTTTTGTGCTAATGTTAAACTTTTAACTTGATTTTCCATATTAGTTAATATGCTAATTGCATCTTGACCAGTTAATCCTGTTTCTTTTAATGCTCCAACATATTGATTAAAAATTTTAGCAGCACCTTCTGCCATTCTATTGGCAGCTTCCCCAGTATCTGCTAATCCTTTAAAAGCTTGCGCTGTAGCTAAAATACCTGCTCTAACATCATCTAGTCTAATTTTAAGATTACTAGATAATTCGCTAATTCTGGATGTAAAAGTTAATGCTCCTTCACCAGTTAAACCATAATTTGTAAAAGCTGAATTTAAATCATTCATTACTGTTCCAAAATCTTGACCAGTACCACGAGCTACGTTAATAGCCCCTTCTAACATAGTCATTCCATTGGCTGCGCCATCTAAACCTGTTACAGTTTCTTTTAGTCCTCCTGGTAATTTACCAATTTCCATATAATACTTTTCTACTTCAGCAATACTATGGTTAGTAGAAGCTGCCACTGAATCAATCATGGCTCTTTGTTCAGACATAACAGCATTTAAATTTTTAAAACCATCTCCACTACGAGCAAAAATATCGCCTAATTCACCTGACTTTGCTCCAAGACTAAGATAACTTCTTTCTAATTTGATAGCATTGTCAGCATGTTCCATCATAGTCTTACCGACTTGTTTAATATGGCTAGATAATGCTTGAATTCCATCAAATTGATTAGGATCTAAATTTACTCCTATTTTTTCTTTAGCAAGTTTTAATAACTTACCAAACCCACCTTCACCTTCACTGGTTATTTTATTTATTTCAGACTCAATAACAGTAAAAGATTCTTTAAAAGAACCAACTCCTTCGAAAGCAAATCCTTGAAAAGCTTGACGTGCGCTTAAAACATTTGCTGATAGCAAACTTATTGCTTGTGATTGATTTTCTGTCAGCTGCTGATTTTTATTTATTGCTTCATTATTAGACTCAATAGCACGACCTACATCTGAAAAAACCCCAATTAAAGCATCAAATCCAGTTTTTAAAAACCCGGCTTTTTCGGTGGTATCTTGTAATGCATTAGAAGTTTCTTGCAATTTTTTGGGGTCTATTGACTCAACCATATTAGTCCTTTATAGTTCTTCTTTTTCTTTTTTTTACTTCTTTATTTTCAGCTGTAGGCAAATTTAATGGTAATAAGTTAAAAGATTGATCTCTTACCATCTTACTAGATTCTTCAAATTCATCTTCATTAGAAGAATATGTATTACCTGAGCCTATTAATTCTTTAACTGCCTCTGGATTAGTAAACGATCCTATTAAATATGCGTGATTTTTAGCTAATTCAACCTGTTCTTTTTGATCTGCTTGCCAATTTTGAAACATCCATATTTTTTGAACCGGATCCATGTCAGTAATAAAAGGATCATCTGGTAAAACTTTGTAAGTAATACATAAAAACCAAATAAACCTGTGATCCGGTTCATTTTCTATTTTTTTAAATCTTCCAAAACCTCTTTCACTTCTTGTTCAGTTTTGGCAGCATATTTATTTCTAGCCTCACTTGACAATACAGTATATTCCATATAAAGTCTAGTTAGAACTGAATCATCTAGTTCATCAACAAAGTCTAATCTGCTTTGTAATGTATTTGATCCAATAAATTGCTCAATTTCTACTCCAGCTATATGAGTTAATGATCTAGCTAACAACTGCCTTCTTATTTCATATGGAGCTTGTGTTGTTCCATCTACTTTAGAAACTTCAAAAATAGCATCGCTCATTTCTTTTGACTTTAATGTTCTTAATACAAATATATTTCCACTAATATCTACTTCACGAGTAACCCTGGTCATACCAAGTAACATTTCTATTCTGCGCTTGGCACCATCTGAAAGCCTTTCTTTACCTGTTCTTTTGGCTTCTCTGGCTGCACGAATTTCTTTTTCTATTTCCGCTTCACTTTTCTGGGGCTGCATAAAAGGATCTCTTGCATGATATTCTCTAACGAAATTTTCTTCAAAATTTTGTTGAGGAGGTCCTGCAGCATATTCTGATTCGTCTGGAACTTCAAAATTTCTCATTGTATTAGAAGCAAATTTTCTACCACCAATTGGACTTTCAAAATTAGGCATGTTTTCTCCATATATAAAATAAAGTAACTATTTCATATATATCTTTTGTTTTATTTTTAAAATAAAAAAGCATTTGGCGTTAACCAAATGCTTTTTATAATTATTACTTTACATTGATTAGAACAAGTTGCCGCTATCACCAATATCGATTAAGCCTGCGGCATCAAGTGATCCTCTTCTACCATTGCTGCCTGTGTCAACCAATTGCTCAATGTTGTTAGCATTGCCATTGTCGCCCATAAGAATAGTACCGATACCATTCTTGCCAGCGCCAAAGTGCTGAATACCACGTTCGCCACCAACTGCAACAGGTACGCCACCAGAAATTGGAGAGCTTCCACCATTAAGAATGCTAAAGATTGTTTCAGCTTTATAGTTCATTTGATCTGAAAGCACCCAATCACCAGCACTGTATGTATAGCTAATAGACTCTATCCATACATTTTTAATAATTGTAGATATTTGATTGCTTTGATCTCTTTTTTGTTTATCTAAAATAACAATATCAAAAGGATAAACTTGAGAAGCTACGTGAATAAATCCGCGACCAAATGCCTCAGCAATTCTTAAACGATCAAATCTAATTCTAGTGCAGCTACCACCAATTGTAGTAGAAGCGCTTGGAACAGAGTCAATATTACCATCTGTACCAACTTCATTAATCATTTTAATTTGCCTGTTTTCATTTACTGACAAAGATTGTACTGCACCAACAGCAGTACCGTTAACTAAAATTAAAATATTAGTTGATAGCGCGGTGCTGGTTTTGTTAATACCAGAATTTAACGCTAATGTTGATCCTGTATTGGGGGCTGCTACTGCGCCTGGTGCTACTGGTCCGAAAGCCATGGATATCTCCCTAATTTATAACAATATATTAAACATTACTTAATATGCCTGGTTTTACTAACGCCATCTAATAAATTTTGCTTAGAACTTAAAGGTCTTAAATTTGATAGTGACCAACATCGCAAAAAATTATTTTCATGCATTGATAAATAAGGTAAACTAGCTTGAGGAACAATATGATCTATTTGCCAAGTCCAAGTAGATACATCATTATCATCCCACTTACCTTTTTTATAAGAACCATAATTATCCCATCTCATCCAATAATCAAACTGCTTTTCTAAATGTACTTTTAACTCTTCAATAGAGTATGGTAAATATTCTAAACAAGATTTACCATTTTTACTATTGTTATTTTTAAATAAAGCTTTGTTTATGGCAGAAGAAACTACAGTTCTTAATGAATAAGCAACATCAATATTTCTTTTATTTTTATTATAAATTTTATGATTATTTATAATTTTATCTTTATTTGAAAGATAATATTGCTTATCGTATTCTTTCTTTTTATCTTTATTATTTTGATAATAGATTTTTGATCTATTATTTATTTTTTCTTTATTATTATTTCTATATATCTTGTCTTTTATCTTATTTTTAAAAATATTAGAAAGTCTTTTTAATTTTCTACAATTTTTACACTCTGACCTTAGACCATCTTTAGAGCCTTTGCGCTTGTCAAAACAACAAGCGCAAAGCTCTTTGTTGCACATACAACAAACTTTACTTATCAAATTTGACCCAAGGCAACCTTGATATAAATAAAGTTTACTGGATATGTTGGCTGAACTCTTACAGTTATGTTCCATTGTCTTGGATCCACTGAATCTCTTACTACTGACAAGTCAGCAAAGTTAGTAATTAATCCTTGTGAAACTAACGAATTTAACAAGATAACTGCACGAGTATTTAATATGGCTCCGGTATCTGGTGTTTCAGGTTGACCAATGTAACCTACGAATCCAGCACGAAGTGCTTTTGCTACTCTATCTCTGATAAAGACAATTGATATCTCTTGCTCTTCAGGGAATCCACTTTGTGAGGTAGTTATACCCCAAACTACTCTACCGCCACCAGCTACTGGTTGCAATGTACAAACACCTGCTGCAGCCAATGACTCTAGAGTTAATGTAGAGAATTGTTTGTTGCGAAGAATTGTGAATCCACTGATTACTTTATTAGTTAATGGATTTTCAATTCTAGTATCAGCAGATTCATACCCTGCCGCTGCTGCTGCTAAGTAGAAACCATCTATTAATAGATTTTGTCCGCTAGCCTGAACTACAATCTGATCAGGGTAGAAGTATACACATCTAAAAGTATTGCCGAATGAATCAGGTACAGAGTAATTAGCTAAGTCTTCGATATTGCCTGAAAGAACCTCAGTAACGTTATCTCCTTGAATTCCTTCTAGGATACCAATATCTTCTACTGCAGCTAAGCTAGAGCCTGTAACATTGGCTGGAGTGAGTCCTGAGATAGCTCCGATAAACAATACTCTTTCTTTCTTATTACGAATATTGCTCATGGTCTTACAATGTTGTAATGCATTCTGGAACACTACAGAAATTGTTTGTCTTGGAAGTGGTACTACGATATCACATTCAATAGTTTCTAGTGAGGTTAAAGCGTTGATCCAGCCAGCATCATAGAATGAGGCGTCTCTTGAGTCAATAATACTTACTCTTAATGCATAACCATTAGGAACTACATTTTTGTTAATAACTACATAATTGCTAGTATCAGTAGGATCTAATACTTCATATCTCATGTTGCTTTCATTCACAATTGACATCTGTAATGTTACAGTGTTAGTTAGTGAGTTAAACGCAACGATATCGTATAGACCATTATTATCAAGCAATGAACCAGTAATTTTAATTCTACGAGTTAAGATGTTAGAGATTGTAGAGAAGTCTACACCTGTTACTACGTTGCTGTCAAAGCTGGCAGTAGTGCCTAAACCGGGGACTACGTTACCATCTGTACCGCTAGCAAGTGGTAAATCAGTATCTACATCGATTACTTGGAAAGCTACGTTGCCTGTATTTTCTAGTGTAAAGTCAGGGAGCGGGGGAATATCTAATGTAACTGATAGTTTGCCACCAGAAACACCAGTAACGGTATAAGTACCTCTGTTACCTCTATTAACAGTATCAATTATTTTTAATTGTTTGCCTACATAAGTAGAATCAAAGACAATTGATGAGCTGAATACACCCTGATCATTGAAAGCTAGATTTCTTCCAATATATCCATCAAATCCAGTAGCGATGGTAGCTATGCTTTGTATAACGGTATAGTAATATGAATATCCGCCAGGAGCAGGTGTATTATCATAAATAAACTGAGAAACAGTTGGGAATCCAGCCGTACCAAGTTTGTAGTACTCTAGTTTATTTGGTAATATTTGAGTTTCTACGTTGGTAGCGTTATTGGTGATAAAGAAGTGTATATTTGAATTAAAATCAGGCACTACGCCTAATGGAAGTGGGAAGATAAAATCATCATTATCTGTAGAGAATGCATCTACTGATTCTGCTAATAGATATGATGTTCTTCTTGGTAGAGCAGGGGCAGCTTGTACAGTAATGACTGCAGGAGCATTATTAGCAAAAGCTAATTGAGCACCTAATGACAAGTTATTTGTTAAGCTGGGAAAGCCGTGTCTGTTAGCAACATCTAACATACCTTGCAGTAATAAAGGATCGTTTAAGAATGAAGAAGGTATATAGTTAGCTGTTAATGTATCATTTGTTATTAATACGCCGCTAGAAACAATAATTGTAAACGCATCACCTTCTCTAAATGGAGAAAGTGTTACGGCTCCTACCTTAGTCTCATATATTCCAAAGCTGAGCACTCCATTGGTAACAGTTTGTCCATTGGCTACCCAAATAATAGGATTACCATTGGCATCTAATTTGGCGCCAGATACGGATCCGATAGCAATAAATTTAGCAGTGCCTGCGATAGGTTGATTTAATGGATTTCTTTGAACGGCAATACATCTAACTGTCCATATTTCTGGCGGAGCATTAGGATCTTGTAATGAAAGATTGCTTAAATAACCATCACCGACGTTGCTAGTTAATGGTACATAAAAAGATCCACCTTGGTCTAATAGGTGGGCTTGTTGTAATTCTATTCTGCCGTTGGTGATATCAATTCTATAATCATATTTAAAATTAAAAGGATTTCCATCAATAGTAGCTTCTAAGCCTACTAATGGAATTCCGTTTTTAAATAATGTAGTTCTATTAGAAATAAGAGGAAAATTGGTAGTAACAAAGTGTCTACCATCTGCCCCGCTAGTAGATGTATAACTAGGGTTAAGACCATCTTGCCCGCCACCTAAAGCTTGAGCGACAATTGTTTCATCGGTTGAACCCTCACCGATAATTGCCGCCAACCGAGCGCCTCCTGGAATTGCGACTCCACGAGTTTGAGTAATTACGTCGGTAAAAACTCCTGGTAAAACATTTGTTGATCCTGGTATATTAGCCATATAAAATTACTCCATTAACAATTATTATTTATTTTATGCCGTACTCTAGTTGCTCCATCTAGAATATTTGTCTTAGCATCTAAAGGTCTTAAATTTGAAAGGCACCAACATTTTTTAAAATTATCATCACTCATACTTGTATATGGTAGGCATGACTGAGGAACTATATGATCGATATGCCAATAAATGCCATAATTTTCCCAGGTCATTTTACTATCGAACTGAATTTCTAAATGATTTTTTAGATCATTAATAGAGTACCCTAAAAATTGTAAAATACTTTGATTAAATTTCTGGCTATTATTGTTTTTTAAAACTTTACTTACTCTACCAGAAATATTTTTTCTGATTCTGAAAACAATATCATTTTTCAGTTTATTTCTATATTTTTCATTTATTTTGTCTCTATTTTGTTC
>JACCDP010881993.1_pt1 | contig 10121 bp, 4 predicted proteins | sample 7445841 | NCBI WGS metagenome assembly JACCDP01 (sample SAMN15323441, study PRJNA562643) | freshwater metagenome | isolation source: river surface water | place: USA:Blue River Watershed | collected 2017-08-17
GGAAGTTCTCGCCATTGGCCTTGATGGGATAGGAGTCGCCACCGTTGGCCAGGAAATTGAGCGTGACGACGGTGATCTTCTCGGGCGCGCCGGCCAGCAAGGTGCCGTCGTTGTAGAGGTTGACATGGTAGCCATCGCCCATGAGCGCGATGTCGTTTATGCGTGAGCCGGCGGCAAAGTCCGGGTCGTACGAGAAGGCCACGCCACCGAGCTGCGGGAAGCGCCCCTGGCTGCCCAAGGAGGCCACGCCGTGCTCCAAGATGGCTTTGAGGCCGGCAGGCGTGGTGTCAAAGGCCATGAGCTGGTTGTTAAAGCGCAGCGAGTTCTCCACGTCCAGCTGCGAGACGCCGCCCTCGGGTGGCAGCTTGTCGACCGAGCCATCGGCTTTGGGGGCCGATATCGTGCCGATCTGGGCGCGGATGCCGCCACCGTTTTTGAGCGAGACGATGTAGGTCTGAGCGGCGGCGCTGCCCAGCGCCTGCTCGAGCGCGTAGCCATTGGCATCGGCACTCAGATTACCCAGATTGGTCTCCTGGTTGCGCACAGCGATGCGCTCGCCCTCCAGGTAGACATTGGAGTAACCATAGACGTTACCGTCCTTGGCAGTGATGACAGACTGCACCGCGTCGGTCAGCGCCTTGACCTGCGCGCCCCGGGTACCGCTGGCGTAGGCGGTCGCGCTCAGCTGGTCGGCGCTCACGCCCCAGGCGCTGGCCACGTTGGCGTCGGTGGAGGCATAGGCGCCATTGATGGCCGCGTTGGCCGTCAGGCTGTTGGTCACGATCCCGCCGCTGGCGTCAAAGTCCACCACCAATCGACCCAGGTAGGTGAACTCGTTGTCGGTGTTGACCACCAAGGTGTTGTTGCCATCCTTGTCCTTGATCACCAGCGGATAGGTGTCGGCAAAGTTGGCGGCGTGGCCGGCAAAAGCCACGGCCGTGTCGTTGGCGTCGCCCAGCCGGGTGTTGGAGCCGGCAGCCAGGATGATGTCCACGCCACGCAGCTTGGTGGCCAGAAGACGCTCGTTGGCCAGCACCTGCAGGTGGGCCATCAAAATGATCTTGTTGACGCCCTGGGCAATCAAGTCGTTGATGACAGGTTGCAACTGTGTGGCCAGCAGGTCCATGTCGTCGCTGCGCACGCTGTCGTTGTCCTTGACCTTGGTGCCCGAGGGCGAGGAGATGGACTCGAGCAGCTGCGTGGTTGCGCCCACCAGACCGATCTTCTCGCCGCCTTCGGTGATCACGGCCGAGGGCACCAGTCGTCCCTTGAGGCTGGAGGCCTCTTCCAGGCCAGCGGTGGCCATGGTGTCGGTGTAGCGGGCCTTGAGCGCGCTGTCGGCGTTCACGTCCAGGTTGGCTGATATGTAAGGGAACTGCGCACCACCAAAGCCTGAACCACCTCCGAAAGCGCCAACCAATACATTGGAGCCGAGGTCGAACTCATGGTTACCCACGGCGGAGGCCTGAACACCCATCAGGTTGTGCAGCGCAATGTCGACGCCTGCAATCGGCATGGTGCCGGTGACGGTTGAGCCGGTCACACTGTTGAAGACCGAGCGTACGGCATCGTCGGTGCCAGCGGCCAGGAAAGGCCCGGGCAGGAAGTTGTCGCCGCCAGCCAACGTGATGCTGTTGGCGTAGGCGTCTTCAAACTTGTCTACCAATGCGGCCAGTTTGGGGGCGGTCTGCGAGGCCAGCATGCCCGCCTCGGCATCGGCAAAGTGCAAAAGCTGCAGCGTGTAGGGCACGTTTTCGAATGCCGTTACCGAGCTGGAGACCTCGTTGGTGACAAACACCGCATCGAGTCCGCTGGGGCTGTCCTTGGCTGCCACGAAGGTCAGGCCCTCTGGGCTGACATCGGCGGGGTTGCGCAGGTGCTGCACGAAGCTCACTTGGCTCGGATCTGTGACGTCGTAGACCATCACGCCGCCGCCGCCACGCTCGAGGCCCACAAAGGCCAGAGTGCGGCCGCCCACGACACCGATGGTCACGCCCTCGGGCTCGGGCCCCTTGTTGTCGGAGCGGCCATCGTCAAACAAGCCGCTGGTTGAGGGGCTGCTGGAGCTGAAGGTGCCGCCTGCGGCAAAGAACTGTTCGATGTGCGAGCCGCTGTCAAAAACGATGATGCCTTGTTCGTTGAGGATGGAGAACGAGCGCGCGCCGTAGGACAAGATACGGTCGATATCGCCGTCGCCATCGGTGTCGCCCTTGTTGCCCAGAGCCGCCGAGACGGTCAGCCGGCCAATCTCGGCGTTAGTCTTGAGCGCTGCCGCGTTGGGGAAGGCACTGGCATCGAGGTTCAGCGCCGAGACGCTGGTGGTCTCGTTGGGTGTGATGAAGTCATCGCGGTCGTCGCCCTCGTTGGCGATGGCGTAATACGTGCGCCCGTCTGAACCCGTGAACGACGCAATCGCATCGGGCATGTACTGCCCAAAGACAGGCTGATCGGTCTGCAGATTGACTAAGTTACTGTAGCTGCTGCTGCCGCTGGGTGGACCATCGCGATCGCTGCCGTCGAACGGCAGCCCCATAAAGCTCTTGAGGCCCAGCGGCACGATGTCAGTGAATTGGCCACTTGCGATGTCCAAGATTGCAACGGCGTTGTTCTCCTGCAGCGTCACGAAAGCTGTCTTGCCGTCGGGTGCGATGGCGATGTATTCGGGCTCGAGGTCCTGAGCCACGGTGATGGTCTCAAAGCCGGTTTGGCCGGCGAACAACCTCACACCCTCGGCCCGGAGCTCAGCCGCCTTGCTGTTGAAGGCGGCAAAGGAGGCGGTGGTGACCTGGGCGTTGGCCGCTCCAGCGCTCAGGTCGATGATGCTGACCGAGCCCTCGGGGTTGACCAGAGCTGGCGGGTTGCTACCGTCGACATCGGTCTGCTCGGCCTCATTGGCCACCAGCACCTTCTTGCCATCGGCGGTGAAGGTCAGCATGTCGGGCAGGGCGCCGACGGTAACTTTGCCCAGCACCAGACCCGTCTGGGCGATCACGCCGCTCGCACCGGTGCCGCTGATGCTCAGTTGGGCATCGGCATCCAGGAAATAGACCTCGCCCGGCTGGGTCTTGTCGCTGGCGGCCACTGCCACGGCCACCAGACCGTTCTTGACGGCCACGCTGTTGATGTCATTGCTGCCCAGGGTCACGGTGCCGAGCAGGGTCATGTTCAGGTCGGCATCCACCGAGAGCACCTGCAGCCCTGAAAACGAGGTCACGAACAAGCGCTTGCTGCCCGGATCGAACGCAGAGATCTCGGCGCCGGCCAGCGTGACCGTGGCCGCCTGCGCAAAGGTCTCAGTCAGGCTGGGGTTCAATGAGAGTTGGTTGTCCACCTTCACCGCCGAAAATGAGCGGGCGTCGATGCCGCTAGTGCTCTGCACGGTGTTTGCATCATTGCTTTTGGCATCGTCGGCAAAGGACACCTGCACCGCTTGCGCGGCACTGACCGGCGCAGCAAGCTTGAGCAACACCTGGTTGTTGACCACTTGCAGGCCGTTCACCGACACCATGGTCGGGCTGGCGTCCGTGCCGCCGTTGCGAACGGAAAACTGAGCTGCAGTCGGTGGCTTGCTGCCATCGAGCGCGTGGTCGAAGTAGAGTGTGATCACATCGCCCAGTCCGTCGACGCTGGCATTAAGCAGCCGCGGCGCCGACTGGCTTTCGCGCTGGACGTTGGCCACGCTGCCCACGCTGGACAGGTCTTTAATAGCCTCCCGAAAGCCGGTGTGGGTGGTTGCAAATGCCGCCTTGTCGGCCAGCAGATCGGCCTGTACCGACTGCAAGGCAGCTGCCGAGACGCCGCCGATGCTACTTTTGGCCGCCAGATCGGTCATCAGCCCTTCCGCCACGGTACCCACGCCGCTGGTTAGCTTGTTGCTGGCACTGGTTCGCAGTTGGCCTGCCAGGGTGGAGAACACGTCGCGCGCAATGTCGTCGCGGCTGTCGTTGCCAGCGCCCGAAGCCTGCTGGATCTTGGTGACCGCATCGGCCACCATATTGGAGACCAGTACCGCGCCTTTTTGCAGTTCCAGGCCTGCCGTGCGGCTGGCGCTGTCGGTGCTTTGGCTGGCCCTGACAGGGTCAAACTTGAGCAGATCGACGCTGGAGGACAGGGCACCTTGTCCCAGGGCCGAGAGCACCGCAGCCTTGGCATCGACCACGCTGATGCCTGTAGCAACCAGATCGGTCACCAGGGTGGTCAGCGGCGTGACCACGGCAGCGCCGGCTGGCGCCTTGAGCGCGCCTTTGAATTCCAGACCCGTTGAGACATCGGTACCCCCGAATGCGATCAGGGTTCCAGTGACGTCGGCCGGCAGTGAGAAATTACCCTGTGCGTCGGTGGTGGTGCTGGGCTCGCCAGCATCGAGTTGTCCGTTGCCGTTGACATCGATGAACACGGTGGCGCCGCTGATGTAGCCGTCGATCACCGTGCCGGCAGCCGTAGGCTGGCTGGCTGTGCTGCTCGAAGAATTGCTGGCTGTGCTGCTCGAAGAACTGTTGGCATTGCGAGCGGCGGCCACCCCTCCGATCGCTGCCAGTGCAGCCAGCATACCGCTCGAGCCGATCACGGTGCCAGAGGCTGCACCGGCGGCGATGGCTGCGCCGCTGGAGGTGCTGGCCGTACCAGCGCCGCTGAGCGATCCTGCGGCCGACGGGCCCGCCTGTGCCAGCAGCGTCGAAGGCTGCGCGTAGCTGCTGTCGATCCATGCGCCAGCGCTGCTGTCGCCCAAGCCGGTGGGCGCATGCTCAAGGTCGAGCGTTTGCTCATCGGATTGAGCGGCCAGATTGTCTGAAGTGAGCTCGCTGGTCTCGGTCTCGCCCAGATCCTCACTGTCCTGCAGCCGCCTGCGGGCCTTGACCAGATCTTCGGTCCCCTTTGCATCAGCTCTGGCGGCGCGCGCTGGTGCGACGCTGTCTGCTGTCGACTGGCGGCTCTGAGTGCGGGCGGCGTCTGCCTGGGGCGCGGCCTTGGCAGCGCTGGCGGCTTTGGGGGTAAGAGACTCCGATACCTGGTTCAGATCTGTGTTGGGGAGTTTCATGGCGCTGTGTTGATGAGGCGAAAGAGTGATGGACGAGGGTAAAAAGTTTTTTTGACGGCGTCGTGAATTCGGCGTGACACTGCTGTGTCATTTGCGTCGCGAGGCTGTTGGGCGAGCGGGTCGAGCCCCTGGGTTCTGACCGCGGCGGCGCTTTCCCTTGACCACCGGTCCATCCGTCTTGCCCTGGTTCTCAAACACCGTTGCCAGCGGGCCGCGTGTGGTCGGTCCAGACGCTGGGACCCGAATCACCGGCTGAACAGATTTCTGGGTTTCGGGGGACAGGGTGGGGTCTTGAGGGGTACGGGGTTTTTCATGAGCGTCGGGCTGAAGTTGGAGACGGAGGACAGACCACTTCATGGTGAGCTTTTGACACTGATATGAAATTCCGATGACAAACCGAGGTGTGGTCACGGGACTGCAGGCGTTGCGCGTTTTTAGCCATCGGGCGTCAGTCAAAAAAATGCCTGTACGTCCCTTTGCAGGACGTGCAGGCGGATACTCTGGCGGCGTCTCGTCAGTTGATCAGCTTGCCACCCTCATCAAAGAACGGAAACGGACCTTCGGCAGCCACGCATGGCACATGGTGGGTGACGATGCCCTCGCCGCTCCACCAATGCAGCAGATAACCCGGGGGCTCCATGCGGAACATGGCCTGGGCGTCTCGGGCGATATCGAGCTGCACCGTGTGCGCGGTGCTCGGCGCTGTCATCACCGCCCGGCCGCCCACGCTCGCTCGGATGTTGCGATGCAAATGGCCGCAAACCACCAGCTGTACCTGCGGGTGGCGCGAAAGGATGTCGCCAAATGCCAGCCGGCCCTGCAGACCAATGTCATCCATGTGACCGATTCCCGTGATGAAGGGCGGGTGGTGCATCAGGATCAGCGTGGGCTGATCCTGGCCCTCGGCCAAGGTCTGCTCAAGCCAGCTCAGTCGTTCATCGCACAGCATGCCGCCGCTCTCGCGTGGCATGACTGTGTCCAGGCCGACGATGCGCATCGGCCACTGCGGCCGGGTGATCCCAAACTGCCAGAATCCCGACTCGCCCACGTGGCCATGCTCGGGGAAGGCCTGGCGCATGGCATCGCGGTCGTCGTGGTTGCCGGGCACCATCAGGACCGGCATGGTCAGCGGCGCCAGCAATTCGCGCAGGTGTTCGTATTCCTGCGCCAAGCCCAGGTCGACCAGGTCGCCGGTCATGACCACCAGGTCGGGCTGCTGCGGCAGGCGCATCATGTGCGCAATGGCGGCAGCCAGCATGCTGGCGGTGTCGACCCGTGAGTAGGCCAAGCGGCCGCGTGGCTTGATGTGGGTGTCTGACAGTTGTGCGATCAGCATGGCTTATTCCATCAGGCTTTCTGTGGCCTTGACCAGCTCGGGCAGGGCAGCCTCCGGCGTTTTTTCGCCGCGCATGACCGCCGCGACCACATCGCGCTGGGCGCGCCAGATGCGCACCGACTGGCCGCCGGGGTAGCCGCCCCAAGGTAGCGAGCGGTCGATCTGCGTGGTGGCCGTGCGAAAGTTCGGGTTTTTGTCGTAGAAGGGACCCAGGTAGTCAGCGCCGAGCGAGCGCTGGTTGGTGGGCAGATAGCCGGTCATCTCGACAACGATTTTTTGGGCTTCGGCACTGGTGACAAACTTGATGAAGTCCCAGGCAGCCTTCTGCTTGGCGGCGTCACGGGTGAGCATGACCACCGCATTGCCGCCGGTGGGTACGCCGCCGTCTGCCTTGTTGTCCAGCGGAAAGCGCGCCGTACCCCACTCGAACTTGTTGCCGACCATGTCGGTGACGATCTTCAGGTGTGCTGGCGTGGTGAACAAGATGCCGGTTTTGCCTGCGCCGAACTGTTGACGCGACTGGTCCCAGTCGACCAGTTGCATGCCGCCTTCGGTGACAAAGCGGCGCATGGTTTTGAGGGCCTGCAGTCCCACGTCGTTATTAAAGCCGACCTTTTTGGTGCCGGGCTCGACCAGCTTGCCGCCACGCTGGTAGATCATGCCTTGAAACAGCCAGTCATCGGGCCAAGCGTGCACATCGTAGGACATGCCGTTGACGCCGCCGCCCAAGGCGCGGATCTTGCCCGCCAGGGTAATAAGACCGTCCCAGGTGTTGGGCATGTTCTTGGGGTCACCACCTGCGCGACGCACCAACTCGCTGTTGAAATACATGATGGGCGAAGAGGCATTGAAGGCCAAGCCATACTGCTTGCCGTCGACCTGTGACAAGCTCATCATGCGCGGCGCAAAGTTGCTGCTGACAAAATTGCTGGGCTCTGCGCGCAGGAAGGTGTTGAGATCCACGATTTGGTTGCGCCGCTCCAAGGTGCGTGCCATTTCGCCGAGCAGGTGGTAGCCGGCGTAGTAAATATCAGGCAGCTGGTTGGTCACGACGCTGCGCAGGATCACCTGGTGCCCTTCGTCGTAGCTGGCCGAGGGAGCGCGAAACTGGATCTTGATATTGGGGTTGCGCTTCATGAATTCGGCCGCCAGCGGCTCATGAAAACGCGCAAAGCTCGGGTAGCAATACAGCACGTCGAGGGTGACGGCCTGTTGCGCATGCGCGCTCATGCCTACAACCGAGGCCAGGCCCAGCGCGCTCAGGCAGCGTTTGAGAAATTTCACAGCAGGACTCCTTTGGGGTGGTGGAGGTGGAGGAAAGAGCAGTCCACTGACGGGGCCTACTTGAGCCCCGTCAGAGTGATGCCCTGGATAAAGCGCCTTCGGGCGACCAAAAAGGCCAGCACCAGCGGCGCCGTGATCAGGGTGGCCCCAGCCATCAGAGCGCCGTAATTGGCGCCCGACTCAGCCGAGGCAAACAGCAGCATGCCCAGCGGCGGCGGCGCCAGCTCGGTCTGGGTGATGACGATCATGGGCCAGTACAGGTCGTTCCAATGGGCGACGATCGAAAAGATCGAAAACGCTGCAATGGCGGGCCGCGCCGAGGGCACGACAATGCGCCAGACGATTTCGGTCTCGCGCATGCCATCTATCCGGGCCGCTTCAATGATTTCGTCGGGAAAACTTTTAAAGTGCTGCCTGAGCAAGAAGATGGCAAACAGAGACAGAAAGAAGGGCAGCATCTGTGCAAAGTAGGTGTTGAGCAGCTGCGCCCAGGACAGCCCGATGTACAGCGGCAAGGCGGTCACCTGGATTGGGATGGAGAAAGCGCCGAGCACCGCCAATAGCAGCAGTGACCGACCCTTGAAGGTCAGCTTGGCCAGCGCGTAAGCGGCCGGTATGGCCACCAGCAGTTGGACCCCCAAAATGCCCGCGCAGACCAGCAAGCCGTTGAGCATGTAGCGCCCAATCGGTGCTGACTTGAAGACCTCGGCGAAGTGGCCAAAGCCGAACCAGGTGCGCGGCCAAGGCAGCAAGGAGGCCTCAAAAATTTCGCTGGGCGCGCGAAAGGCTGTGGCCAGCATCCAAATGAAAGGCATGAGCATGAGTGCCGCACCGCTCAGCAGAACCAGGTGCGCCAGCGGGCGCCAAGGGTGCAGCGGTGTCGTGCTCATGCGTAATGCACCTCCTTGTCGAGCCGGCCCGTCTGCAGTGCCGACAGCAGCAAGATGAAGGCCAGAAAAAGCAGCGTCAGTGCTGCGGCATAGCCCATCTTGAAGTATTGAAACCCTTCGAGGTACATGGCGTAGAGAACCACCTCTGACTCGCCTTTACCCTGGGTGAGCACTGCCACGGTGTCGAAAACTTTGAAGGACGAGATGCTGGTGGTGACCAGCACGAACAGGCTGGTCGGGCCCAACTGGGGCCAGGTCACACGCACAAACCGGTCGAGCGGCCGATCGGCCCCATCGACCGCAGCTGCTTCGTAGAGCTCCTGGGGGATGCTGGAGAGTCCAGCGAGAAACAGCACCATGTTAAAACCCACCAATTGCCAGATGCCGATAGCCGCCAGGGTGGGGATCACCAATGCAGGCTCTGACAGAAAGGGCAAAGGCATGCCCCCGAGCGCGCTGATCAGGCCGTTGACAGGACCGAGCTTGGGATGAAGCATGAACTGCCAGACGGTGGCCATTGCGATGAGGGTGGAGGTCACCGGCAAAAAGTAGATGACCTCATAAATCGACCGGCTTCTGGTGCGCGCATGCACCAGCAAGGCGGCGCCCAGGCCCAGCACGATGCTGGTGGGCAGCACTAGCACCACGTACAGCAAGGTGTTGCGCAGAGCGCGCACGAACACCGGGTCTTCAAAGGCGCGCAGGTAGTTGTTCAGACCCACCCATTTGGAGTCGATGGCGCCCAGTTCGTAATTGCTCAGGCTGAGCACCACGAGGGTGAGCACCGGGATCAGGTAGAGCAGCAGCAGCAACAGCGCCGCAGGCGTCGCAAACCACCAGCCCAGGTGCTGCTCGCGCCGCATTCGGGCGATGAGGGCTGGGGAGCCGTTGACCGTGCTGTTCATGGCTTGTGGCAGGGGCTTCAGGCCAGGCGCCGGCCTTGCGCGTCAAAGGCCAGCAGGTGGGCTTGTGCCGCGCACAGGCGCACCGTCTGCCCCACTTTGGGCGGCTGGCGGCAGTTGCCTGTGGGCTCACGGAAACACAGGCTTGATTCGTCGGCCAGATCCGATTGGGCAAAGCCGATCCACTCGCTGCCGTGGTGCTCAACGCGCCGAACCTGAGCGCGCAGCAGCACGGCATCGCCTGTGTTGGCGGCTTCGTCGGGGGCCCATCTCAGGTGCTCGGGGCGCACTGCCCAGCGCGCCAGTGGCGACTGCGCGCCCGTGATGGCATGGGCGTGCAGCACATTGATGCGCGGTGTGCCGACAAAGCAGGCCACCTCCAGGCTGACCGGGTTCTCATAGAGCTCGCGCGGGGCGGCCACCTGGATGATGCGGCCGGCGCTCATCACGGCCACCCGGCTCGACAGCGTCATGGCCTCGGTCTGGTCGTGCGTGACATAAATGAAGGTGCTGCCCAGCCTTTGGTGCAGGCTGGCGAGTTCCTCTCGCACCTCGGTACGCAGCTTGGCATCGAGGTTGGACAGGGGTTCGTCCATCAAAAATGCGGCGGGCTTGCGGATCATGGCGCGAGCCAGCGCCACCCTCTGGCGCTGGCCTCCTGAGAGCTGGCC
>JACCDP010796879.1_pt1 | contig 10119 bp, 5 predicted proteins | sample 7445841 | NCBI WGS metagenome assembly JACCDP01 (sample SAMN15323441, study PRJNA562643) | freshwater metagenome | isolation source: river surface water | place: USA:Blue River Watershed | collected 2017-08-17
GCCCCTTCGTAAATTTGGTAGAAGGGATTGGGCACCACCACCGTGGCGGGGCGGTTTGGGTCGATCACCGTTTGGGCCAGCGAGAACAGGGCTTCGCGCGAGCCGTTGACCGGCAGGATCTGTGTGGCGGGATCGACCGAGATGGCATAACGGCGCTCCAGCCAGCGGGCCATGGACTGTTTGAGCGCAGGCTCGCCGGCCGTCGCGGGATAGTGGGAGAGTTTGGGCAGACTGGCCAGCAGGGCCTGCCCGATGAGTTCGGGCGTCGCATGCCGGGGCTCGCCGATGCCCAGGCTGATGGGCGCCAGTTGCGGGTTGGGCGTGATGTCGGCGTGCAGCCGGCGCAGCCGCTCGAAGGGGTAGGGCTGCAAAAGCTTGAGCAGGGGATTCATATCTCGATTATCGAAGAGATCCTCCCAAATATAATTCCACGCCCCGCTCCATCTGGCTGTGCGCTCCTTCAACACGAGCCACGGCACGCCCACCCCACCATGCGCTGCGACCTGCAAATCAGAGTTCTGAAGACAGCCCTGATGTGCGTCTGCGACCCATACGCCCGCCGCAGCGGTCCCCGCCGTGACTGATCACGTCATGCCTGAGGCGACGAAGCGGCGCGCTGGATGGGTGGGCTGGCTGCGCGAGCGCTTGGCACGCCAGGAATCGGAGCGAGCCAGCTCCGCCCAGGTGCAAGCCGAGTACCTGCGGGTGATTTACAGGAACCTGGCCTTCAGCAGCCCGATATCGTTTGCGATGGTGTTGTATCTCATCGCGCAGGCCGAGCCGCTCACCGATCATCAGCTGCTGACTTGGGGCGTGGTCTTCAATTGCTACTTGTTGGCCCGCTGGATCGCCAGCTTGCTCTACCCGCGCAAGCTCGAACCCACCGCCGCGCGCGTGCGCCTTTGGTCGGCGATTTCGGTGCTCATCCAGGCGAGCAACGGCTTGCTGATTGCCTACCTGGCCCTGTTCATTTTGCCGCTGCTCGACCTGTACGCCCAGATCGTGGCGGTGATGGTGGTGCTGATCCTGGTCGGCGCCACCGCGTTTAGCTTGTCAGGGCGCTGGATCGACACCCTGGTCTATGCGCCGCCCATTTACCTGTCCTTTGCCTGGACCATCTCCAAACAAGATCATCCGTATGCCCACGGCGTGAGTCTGCTGACGCTGGCACTGTTTGCGCTGCATCTGGTTTACGCCAGCAGCCATCGACGCTCCATCTTGCAGGGTTTCGCATTGGCGCGCCGCAGTTCCGATCTGGCGCGTGAATTGCAGTTCAAGAACATTGAGTTCCAGGAGCTGGCCAGTGCGCGCAGCCGTCTGTTGGCCACCGTCAGCCATGACCTGCGCCAGCCGGCCCATGCGATCGGCTTGCTCTCCGAGCAGGCGCTGGCGGCGGGCTCCCTCGATGTCGTCAGATCAACTTTGCGCGACCTCAACGATCTCAGCCAGTCGCTGAGCGCCTCCCTGACCACATTGATGGACTTGACCCGGCTCGATGCCGGTCTGGTGCAGGCGCGCATCGTTGCCGTGGCGCTCCAGCAGGTGATGCGCAGACTGGAGGCCGAATACGGCGCCTCGGCCCGCGCCAAGGGTCTGACCTTGAGTTTTGGTCCGTGTGAGCTGTGGGTGCAATCGGATCCTGTTTTGCTGCAAGCGATGTTGGGCAACCTGATCTCCAATGCGATCAAGTACACCCACCAGGGTCGGGTCGACGTCACCGTGGTCGAACACCATCGCAGCGTGCGGGTCGAGGTGGCGGACACGGGAATCGGCATTGCGCCCGACAAGCTCGACCTGATCTTTCGCGAGTTTGTTCGCCTCGATGTCTCTGAGGCCGGTGCCGAAGGGCGGGGTTTGGGGCTGTCCATCGTGCGCCGTTATGCCCAGCTGTTGTCTCACCGTTTGGGCGTTGACTCGCAGCCGCATCGGGGCTCGACCTTTAGCGTCACTGTGCCCCGCGCTCAGGCGCCTGCCGCACCGCTCGATCCTGCCCCGGTGCCCGTGCACGGGGCCATCGCGGGGCTGGTGGCTGGCCACCAAGAGGCTGCGCTGGTGGGCGCTCAGGTGCTGGTGATAGAAAACGTCGAGCTTTTGCTCAACAGTTTGACCCGCTCGCTCTCGGGCTGGGGCTGCCAGGTGCGCTCTGCGCGCAACCTGCGCGAGGCCGTTGAACAGGCCCGCGCCCAATGGCCTGACCTGGTGGTCAGCGACCATCACCTGGGTGACCGCGAGCCCAATGGCATCGAGCTGATCCAGGCGCTGCGGCAAGAGGGTCGGCGCGAAGGCCGGCCGACCTTGCGTGCGCTGCTGATGACGGGCGATGTGTCTGCTCAGTTGGAGTCCCTGGCCCACGACAGCGGCGTGCGTGTGCTGCACAAGCCGGTTCGGCCGCAGTTGCTGCGCGCGAGCCTGGAGGAGCTGATGGCTTCGCCCGCGGGCAGCCCGGGCACCCAACACGGTTAACTTGGATCTTTGAGTCGACTGACAATGTTATAAAAACTATATATGATGGTCGCCTGGGGCAATTGCCTCAGGGCCCGCGACCATGACTGATCTTGATGCTTCCAACACCTTGCCCAAGCTGATCGGGCGGGTGCTGGCCGGTCGGGAGCAAGAAGACCCGGCGGCCCTGACCGAGCATCTGCGCGCCATCTACCGGGACTATGTTTTCAACAGCCCGCTGGTGATCTGCATCAGTGTCTACCTGTACGCGGTTCGCGCCGACCTGCGCCCGTGGCCCTTCTTGCAGACCTGGATGCCTCTGTGGGTGCTTTACTTGTCCGCACGCATGGTCGCCGGCTTGGTGTTCACGCAAGGGCCGGCGCTCGATCCGCTGCGACTCAAGCGCTGGAGCCGCCTGTCTTTGCTGATCCAACTGGTCGATGGGCTGATGGTCTCGAGCCTGGGTTGGTTCGTCTACCCGCAGCTCGACCCCCTGGCGCAGTCGGCCCTGCTCGCCGCAACGCTGGTGCTGGTGGGGGCAACGGCCTTCAGCCTGTCAGGCCGCTGGTTGTCGATTGCGGTCTATGCGCCACTGGTGTACTTGAGCTTTGCGTGGATGACCTGGCAGCAGGCCCACCCCTACGCGCAGGGCTTTGCAGTCTTTACCTTGGGCATGTTCGCGCTGTATTTGGTGTATGCCAGCAACCAGCGCAAGAGCGTACTCAAGGGTTTCGAGCTGGCCAAACTCAACGGCCGTTTGGCCGATGAGCTAATGGTCAAGAACGTCGCGCTTGAGGGGGTGGCGGCCGAGCGCAGCCGCTTGCTGGCCACAGTCAGTCATGACTTGCGCCAACCGGCCCATGCGATCGGACTGCTGGCCGAGCGCGCTTTGCTCGACTCATCGCCGGAGTCAACACGCCAATGCCTGCGAGACCTCAATGAGCTGAGCCAGTCGCTCAGTGCCTCTTTGACCACGTTGATGGACCTGACCCGGCTCGACGCCGGCCTGGTTGAGCCGCGCAACGTTGCGGTCGCGCTCGGGCAGGTGCTGGCGCAGCTGGAGGGGCAGTTTGAGGCGGTGGCGCGCAGCAAAGGGCTGCGTCTGCTGGTCGCGCACTGTGACCATTGGGTGCGCTGTGATCCGGTGCTGCTCCAGGCCCTGCTCGCCAACTTGGTCTCCAATGCCATCAAGTACACCGCCCATGGCATCGTCGAGATCAAGGTCAGCCAGGTCGACAACCGGATCAACGTTCGCGTCTCCGACACCGGGATCGGCATTCGTCATGACAAGCTTGAGACGATCTTCACCGAATTCGTGCGGCTCGATGGGGCAGTGTCCGGAACGGAAGGGCTGGGGCTGGGGCTGTCCATCGTCAAGCGTTATGCCGGCCTCATGGGCCTTGAACTGCGTGTGGAATCGTCGCCCGCCCATGGTTCGTGCTTCTCGGTCTTCATGACGCCCAGTGCGCCAGTGGCAGCTGATAGCACGCAGACCCCAGAGCAGATTGATGTGGCGCAGGCGCGCCTGCGTGCGCTTCGGGTGCTGGTCGTCGACAACGTGGATCTGCTGCTGGGCAGCATGGTCAAGACCCTGGCAGGTTGGGGCTGTCAGGTTTATGCCGCTCGCAACTTGGTGCAGGCCATCGACATCAGCAAGTCGCAGGGCATCGACCTGCTCATCAGCGACTACCACCTTGGCGACCTCGAGCCCGATGGCCTGCAACTGATCAACGCCTTGCGGCAACGCGCACCGGGGTTGCTGCCGGCTTTGCTGATGACCGGCGATGTTTCGTCGCAGCTTGAATTGGCTGCCCGCGGCCAGGGCATTCCAGTTTTGCACAAGCCTGTGCGCCCTCAGCTGCTGCGTGAACAAGTGCTGGCGCGTCTTGCGCCGCCGCCATCGTCTTTGGCGCCTGGCCAGGACGATGCGCCGGCCTAAGCCTTAGTCCTTGCCCAGAAACTGGCGCAGCACTTTCAGGCTTTCGGTCACCCGTTCGAGGTCTTGCTCGCTGGGGTCACTTTGACGCCTTGCGGTCGCAAAAAAGTAATGCTTTAGATAGTCGCCCAGTGCGTACAGCCCGTCCTTGGCCTGCTCGGTATCGCTGTCGCACAAAATGATGGCTCGCGAGACGGCGTTGAGGACGGTGTGGTGCTCGATCTGCATGACGCGGTCCTGTAAAGTAGTCTCAAAGCATTATCGTCCATGTTGGGGAACTGGCCTGAAGGCACTTGCGGCTCGGTCCATAATTGGGGCTGTTCTGGCCCTGTCGCGAGCCTGTGGTGGCGGGCTTGGACCGGTGGCACGGCTGCGAGTCTGGGGCCGATTTTCCTTTTCTACAAGACTGACTGTGCGTCTCAATTCGATCAAGCTTTCGGGTTTCAAATCCTTCGCCGAGCCCACCGCCTTCATGCTGCCGGGACAGCTGGTGGGGGTGGTCGGGCCCAACGGTTGCGGCAAGTCCAACATCATGGACGCGGTTCGCTGGGTGCTCGGTGAAAGCCGGGCCAGCGAGCTGCGTGGCGAGTCCATGCAGGATGTGATCTTCAACGGCACCACCACCCGCAAAGCCGCCAGTCGCTCGAGTGTCGAGCTGGTTTTTGACAATGCCGATCACCGGGCAGGCGGTCAGTGGGGCCAGTTCGCCGAAATCGCCGTCAAGCGCGTGCTCAGCCGCGACGGCACCTCAAGCTACTACATCAACAACCAGCCGGTGCGCCGCCGCGACGTGCAGGACGTGTTTCTGGGCACGGGTCTGGGGCCGCGGGCCTATGCCATCATCGGCCAAGGCACCATCAGCCGCATCATCGAGTCCAAACCCGAAGAGCTGCGGCTGTTTCTAGAAGAAGCCGCCGGCGTGTCCAAGTACAAGGAGCGTCGGCGTGAGACCGCCAATCGTCTGCAGGATACGCGCGAGAACCTGACGCGCGTCGAAGACATCCTGCGCGAGCTTGGCGCGCAGCTCGACAAACTCGAGCAGCAGGCCCAGGTGGCCATGCGCTTTAAAGAGATGCAGGCCCAGGTGAGCCTCAAGCAGCAGCAGCTGTGGTTCATCAAGCGCAGCGAAAGCCAGGCCGACCAGGCCCGTCTTCAGGCCGACGCTGCGCAGGCAACCAACGCGCTGGAGAGCCGTCTGGCCGACCTGCGCCAGACCGAGTCCGACTTGGAGACGGTGCGCCAAGCCCACTATGAGGCGGGCGATCAGGTCAACCAGGCTCAGGGTCGACTGTATGAGGCCAGTGCCGAAGTGGCGCGTCTGGAGGCCGAGATTCGCTATGTGGTGGAGGCGCGCGAGCGGGTGCAGCAGCGACTAGCGCAGCTGCGCGAGCAAGGCGCCCAGTGGGCCACGCGCCGCAGCGATGCAGTGGCCGAGCTTGAGCAATTGCAAGGCCGCAGCGACGGGGCGCAGGAGCAGGCAGAGATTTTGCAAGCGCGCAGCCAGGAGCAAGCCGACGCGCTGCCGCAGCTGCAAGATGCGCTTGGCCAGGCGCAAACCGGTGCCGAGCTTCAGCGCGCCGCGGTCAACCAGGTTCAGCAGCAGATCCAGGTGTTGGCCGCCGAGCAGCGCAGCATCGAGGAGCTCGCTCGCGGCCTGGGGTCGCGCCGCGAGCGCCTGCTGGTCGATCGCAATGGCCTGGCCGCGCCCGATGAGGCCCGCCTGGCGCATCTGCAGGAGCAGCTCGCGGCCGCGCAGCAACGCCAGCAGCAGCTACAGGAGCAGTTACAGGAATTGACCGACAGCGTGCCCCGGCTCGACGCCCAGCGCCGCGCGCAGCAGCAAACGGTCAATGACGAGTCAGCCCGCCAAGCCGATCTGTCGGCCCGTTTGCAGGCCTTGCGGGCCTTGCAGGAGCGGCTGAAAACCGATGGCAAGCTGGCTCCCTGGCTGGCCAAGCATGGGCTCGAAGGCCTGCCCGGTTTATGGAGCCGTCTGCAAGTCGAGCCCGGCTGGGAAACAGCCATCGAGGCCGCGCTGCGGGAGCGGCTTGGTGCCCTTGAAGTCAGCCGGCTGGAGATGGTGCGCGGCTTCGTCGGCAGTGGCGTGGGCGATGCGCCGGCGGCCAAGCTGGCGTTCTACAGTTTGCCCAGCGCTGCGGCCGCTCAAGGCGAGCACAGCAAGCTCAAGCCGCTGGCGGCCATGCTGCGCCAGCACGACGCCAGCCAACAGGCCTTGCTCGACGACTGGTTGCATGGTGCCTATGTGGCCGACACACTGGAGCAGGCGCTGGCCTTGCGCGAGCAGCTGCAGGCCGGCCAGCTCATCTATGTGCCGGCAGGGCATGCGGTCAGCCGACATGGCGTGAGTTTTTATGCCCAAGACTCCGAGCAGGCGGGGCTGCTCGCGCGGGCCAAGGACATCGAGAACCTGGAGCGGCAACTGCGGGCGCAAAGCCTGATCGTGGAGGAGGCTCGCAGCGCCTTGCTGCGGGCTGAGTCGACCTATGCCCAGGCCTCCGAGCGCCTGGCGGCAGTGGGCCAGGACAGCGCCAGCGCCCAGGAGCGGGCGCACGCGCTGCAGGTCGATGCGCTGAGGTTGCAGCAGCTGGCAGACCAAACCCGCACCCGTGCGGCCCAGCTGCACGCCGACCTCGAGGAGGTGGACGTGCAGCTCGAGCAGCTACAAGAGCGCCGCATCACCGCCCAGGCGCGATTTGAAGAGCTCGACATGCAGCTGGCCGATAGCCAGGAGAGGCAGACTCAGCTCGAAGACCGGGTGATCGATGCCGATCGGGCCCTGAATCTGGCGCGCGAGCAGCAACGCGATCTCGAGCGCCAGGCCCAGGAGGCTCAGTTTGAGCTGCGCACGCTGCATGCGCGCACGCAAGAGCTCGGTCGCAGCATCGAGATGGCCGATCAGCAAAGTGGCGCGCTGCAGGCCGACGAACAAGCGGCGCAGGCAGAACTCACGCGCCTGTCGGACGCCACGGCCCGCTCCGGCCTGCAAGGCGCGCTTGCTCTGAAGCTCGAGCGGGAGGCGGATCTGGCGGCCACCCGCAGTCGCTACGACGATCTGACAGCCAAGCTGCGGGCCAGTGATGAGCGGCGCTTGCAGTTCGAGCGCGAGCTCGAGCCGCTGCGCGCCCGCATCACGGACTTGCAGCTCAAGATACAGGCCAGCCGTCTGGGCTTTGAACAATATGAGCAGCTCTTGGTGGACGCGCAGGCCGATGGGGCGATGTTGCAGGCCTCGATCGAGCAAGGCGGCTTTCGTCCATCGGCCTTGCAGGCCGACATCGAACGCTTGCAGCGCGAGATCACGGCCTTGGGCGCCGTCAACATGGCCGCGCTGGAGGAGTTGCAGGCTGCGCGTGAGCGCAAGGGCTTCCTGGACGCGCAGTCGGCCGATTTGACGCAGGCCATGACGACGCTGGAAGATGCGATCAAGAAGATCGACATGGAAACGCGCGAGCTCTTGGGCAGCACCTTCGAGACCGTGAACCAGCACTTTGGGCAGATGTTTCCGCAGTTGTTTGGTGGCGGCAATGCCCGCCTCATCATGACGGGCGAGGAAATCCTTGACGCCGGTGTCCAGGTCATGGCGCAGCCGCCGGGCAAGAAGAACCAGACCATTCACCTGCTCTCCGGTGGTGAGAAAGCCCTGACCGCCATTGCCCTGGTCTTTGCGATCTTCCAGCTCAACCCGGCGCCTTTTTGTTTGCTCGACGAGGTCGACGCGCCGCTGGACGATGCCAACACCGAGCGCTACGCCAAGCTGGTCACCAGCATGTCGCGCCAGACCCAGTTTCTTTTCATCTCCCACAACAAGATCGCCATGGAGATGGCCCAGCAACTCATCGGCGTGACCATGCAGGAGCAGGGCGTATCGCGTATCGTGGCGGTGGACATGGAGTCGGCCCTGACGCTGGCCGAGTCGGCACTTTCATGAACAATTTGCAACTTGCACTGGCCTTGCTCGGCGCTGTGGTGCTCGCCGCGGTGGTGGCCCATGGCGCGTGGACTTCACGCCGCAGCCGGCCCAAGCAGGCTGAGCCCCAACCCGAGGGGCCTGATGCGGGGACGCTCGACTTCAGCTTGCCGGCCCACCCCGATGAGAGCGAGCCGGCGATGGGCGGGACCGATCAGGCCGGCAGCTTTGAGGCGCTGGGCCTGCCCAAACGCGAGCCAGGGCTCGATCCTCTGATCGATGTGATCGCGCCGATTTCATTTGAGGGCATGGTCTCGGGCGAGGCCGCACTGGCCGCCTTGCCGGCCACCCGTCGGGTGGGCACCAAGCCCTTTGCGCTCGAGGGCCTGAGCGCGGCCACAGGTCTGTGGGAGGTGCCGGCTGCGGGCCAGCGCTACAGCGCTTTCCAGGCGGGCATCCAGTTGGCCAACCGCGTTGGTGCGATGAACCAGATCGAGTTTTCAGAGTTCGTCACGCGGACCCGAGAGTTTGCCGACGCGATTGGCGGCGAGACCGAGTTCCCCGACATGCTCGAGGAAGTGGCCCGTGCGCGCGAACTCGATCAGTTTGCCGGCTCGCATGATGCGCAGCTGAGCTTCACGCTCAGAGCCCGCAAAGCCGCTTGGAGTCCGGGCTACGTGCAGCAGCAGGCGGCCCGGCTGGGTTTTGTTGCGGGCGTCATCCCAGGCCGGATGGTGGTGCCGGCCAAGACCGACGGGCAGCCGCCGATTTTGGTGCTCTCCTTCGATGCCCAGGCGGCGCTCGCCGATGAGCCTGACAAGGCGGCCCTGCGCCAGATCGTGCTGTCGTTGGACGTGCCGCAGGTGGCGCAAGACGACAAGCCTTTCGCGCGCATGTGCGAAATTGCGTTGGCCTTGGCTGCCAGCATGGAAGGCGCGATCACCGACGACAACGGCAATGCGATCCGGGCCGACACCATGGACTCGATCCACGCTGATTTGCTGCAGCTCTACGAGACCCTGCAGTCGCGCGACTTGCCGGCCGGCTCCGACTTGTGCCGCCGTCTTTTTTCATGACCTTGCGTCCGCTCGATGGGGTGCGGGTTTGACCGGCGACCTGGCCTGGCCATGAGCAGCGACGCCTTGCCTGCCGCACCGCTGCGGCCCGCTGATGCCGCCGCAGCCGAGCGAGCCCGGCAGCTGCGCGAGCTGCTGCACCATCACGCACACCGGTACTACGTTTTAGACGATCCCGAGCTGCCCGACGCCGCTTACGACGAGATGTTTGCCCAGCTGCAAGCGCTCGAGGCAGCTTATCCGGATTTGCAGGTCAGCGACTCGCCCACGCGCCGGGTCGGCGGCTCGCCCCTGGCGCAATTTGCCAGTGTGCGACACGCCGTGCCCATGCTCAGCATCCGCACTGAAACGGATACCGAAGCCAGCGGCGCCCACGCGTTTGATGCCCGCGTGCGCCGTGAACTGGGCCTGGAGCCCCAAGATGCCGCCGTGCAGTACGTCGCCGAGCTCAAGTTCGATGGCCTGGCCATCAATCTGCGCTACGAGAACGGAAGCCTGGTGCAGGCGGCCACCCGGGGCGATGGCGAAGTGGGCGAAGACGTGACGCAAAACATCCGCACCATAGGCCAGATCCCGCTGAAGCTGCAGGCGCAGCAGCCGCCTCCGGTGCTCGAGGTGCGTGGTGAGGTCTACATGCGCCGCGACGATTTCGAGGCGCTCAATGAGCGCCAGCGCCTGAAGATCGCTCAAGGCGCGCGAGGAGAGAAGACCTTTGTCAATCCGCGCAATGCTGCGGC
>JACCDP011153229.1_pt1 | contig 10117 bp, 25 predicted proteins | sample 7445841 | NCBI WGS metagenome assembly JACCDP01 (sample SAMN15323441, study PRJNA562643) | freshwater metagenome | isolation source: river surface water | place: USA:Blue River Watershed | collected 2017-08-17
CTTGGTGTGTCGTTTGGTGCCGCCGGGTTCGCATACCTCACCGTTAGTCGGATTATGCGGATATATGTGCATGCCACTATTGCGGGAATCGTTGCAAGTGCAGAACTTATTCGTAAGGAACAAACTGATACGGAGTAATCTATGTTACTACACACGCTACTCATCATTAGTTCACTGGTTCTCATTGGTTATACCGCCCGTAATATATACCGTATCGGGCGGTATTTCTATGTTCAGAATCAGCGTACTGTACTCAGTATTCGTCGCGAGGAGCAGAAGTTCCGACAGAGGGTTCGGGAAAATCTATTAATGCGAACGGATATTCCATATGGAATCACAGGTTCGTATACTCCACCAAAATGGTCCGACCACAGATATGAGTAAAATCTATGAACGCGTCCGTAACGATGTGTACACTGAATTCTCGCAAGTATCGGTCAATCTTCGTGCCGATTCTCATGTGGTAATATTTGATAAAAAGTTATCGGCGGCATGGGCAGTTGGTCAATTGATTCAGAAGAACAAGAACATCATATTTAACCATTCAACGAGCGTACGGGTCACGAATTCAGGAATCTATAAAATGCTACTGTGTCAAATAAATGCCGTTGGTATTGGTGGTCCGAAGCCGGTGACTCTCCCGTTCTCTGTGGTATTGTATGAAGATTACAAGATTCATCCCACGTATGGTCAGTATATTGGGTGGGGATGTTATGGGCATATTATATAATAATACCATTTAATAAAGACCTTGACATCCGTGGTCAAACCTATTAGATTTCATATATACCTAACCCCGAGGATTGAATGACTAGTCGTATTATGACTGAACCTGACTACACCTGTGCGTATTGTGGAACCCCAATGACCAAGGATGATATCCGAAACTCAGAGGGGCACAATTACTTTTGTAGTGTAGGGTGTTATTACGGATGGAATATTGAAATGGGACCAGATGAACCCGAGGATGAATATGCGTAAAAAGATTGTTATTCCCCAAGGCTTTTCCGACCGTGTAGAAATCTGCGTGTTTCCCACACTTGATATATACAACGAGTGGGTGAACCATAAAACAGGTTTCAATGTACTTACGTTTTGGCCAGAGGTAGGCGTCTATGATGTTGATACCACGCACCGTTATTTTGGACCCGCAGGGATTGAAGTGATATATGTTGGTAGTATCTGGAGCACTCCCCGAGTCCATCCGAAGCATAAGTTTACGTATGTCGGGTGGATGATTGATGAATCGTTTGTTACCACATTCTAGGATAATACACAATGTTTACTATTGGTCAGTCAGTTCAAATCTACAATCATTCTGAACCGCAGTGCAATAACAAGTTTGGGGAAGTCACCCGTATTGATATTGCCTATGACGGTTATACCCGCTACTATACGGTCGTACTGGATAACGAAGGTGGGGCACACTGTGTCTGTACCGAAGATGAAATGATGGAGGGGTAAATGTATAGTGGCTGGCCCTATTTCTTCGCCTTCGTAACTACTCTACTGCTCTCTCGTATCGCAAAGGAAATGAACAAATGATATACAATCCCAAAGTAGTGGTCCCACCTAAAAAGACACAAATAGAAATTACCACAACGAGTGCACCTATCATTCTATTCCATCAGATATCGGATATTGATAGGTTTACTGATGACTATGTGGGAAATATGTACGGTAAGAAATACAGTGAACATGAATATACCACTATACTATTCAACTCAGAACCGGGGATATATACCGTTACTAAGAAATACGAAATCCGTAATCTTGCAGGCGGGACCGATATCCTATATGTTCGGACATATGATACCGCTAGACAATACAAGAAGGATACGGTATATATCGCGTGGGGAATCTGGGGTGCGTCTGATGTGAGGGAACTATAACATTGCATATCACCGCAAAGGAACCAATGCAGATTGATATTCCCGATGGGGTCACTGTACATGCTTGTAAGCAACTTCCATTTGATATAAAGACATTCAAGGCAATTGGTGGAACCTACACGGTCAACTATTCAAAACCCACAACAGTAGGTGGGGCGCTCATGCGCTGGTATGTACGGCGATACCCCACCGAACGGATGAAAATGGTCAATGGGGAAGCCGTCACCTATGATATGTGGTTTGTTGACGTAAAGGATATCCCAACCGAACCACGTAAATTAAATAGGATTTAATATGACACCCTCGGTCAAACCAAAGATTAAAATTCGCAGAAAGGCATATCAGACCATCACGTTTAACGAAGTCATCCTATTCAATACACATGATGATTACATTAGATGGACTACTATGCGTATTCCATACACTCAGTGTACCGTTCCTCTTAAAGCTGACCAGAATACCGTATATACGATTGATGAGGTCTTGGATTACGATAACGGAGTTAGTTGGGGAGTACGGACCTATCCGACACAACGGACATATGATGGACATACGCCGTATCAAGTGTGGGTCGTGAGTATGGACGACTTTGACATAATAGAATAAATACCATTTAATATGACACCCTCGGTCAACACAACTAAAATCAGTATTCCTAAAGATGCGCCATTACATCTGTCATATAAGGGACAATTGACTGGTGATGTAGTATACTGTACCAACCCAGATGTCTATACCGTAACCGATATCGTACGCCAATCAGTATACGATCCTACCCCAATGTACTATGCCCGAAAGTTTCCATATCCACGGACCTATAATGGATACCCGTATGACACATGGATTGTTAATGCAGAGAACGTAGAACCCCACTTATAATAACCTATTTCTTTAATATAAACTGTTATTAGATATCATATGGGTATCAAAGTGATATCACGACGATATCACTCCATACTGTCGCACGATGACGGCACACACGTTCGTTCACTACGCTAGCAAAATTTTGCCTACTATACACCACATAGTACAAAGGAATTACCATGAGTAAGATTAGAATTCCACCTATTAGCCGACATCAGCAAACTGCCGTCTTTGTCTTTTACACAAAGGAGGCATTGAGGCATTATATACTCCATCAAGGGCAGATGCCTATTGAGGACGCAGATGTTACATATACTGTACTGCATGCGAATCCTGGTGAGTATAAGGTAACCCGTTGGTATTCTACTATGACGATTGACCACAATCTGTATGTACGAGAGTATGATACCCCACAATGGCACCCAGATGGATTCAATTATATTGGATGGGGAGTGGCTGGGGACAGTTATGTGCTGGTCAAGTACGGGTCGTTTTATCATACTTGACCACCGTTTTATCACATTTATAAAAGGAGGAGGTATGACCATAACCGAACTTATTAATGCGCTTGCACGTATTCAGACCACGTTTCCTAATATACGGGTGCGAGCTGAAGGATGGAATGAGATGGGAGACTTGAGTAGCTTCCCAGTACATGGAGATGTGCGCTTAGAGCGGGACAGCGTGGGGAACCCTGTCGTCGTTATCCGATAAACGGGAGATATACGGTCGGGTTACCCGCTGGTGTGCTTTCACGTATAGGTGATAGCGGGAACCATACCGGTGTGGAAATGTGGAAAACCCTATTAGTATGTTATAATGTCACACTTCTGACATTTTGACAATATCCGGCCTGTGTTAAAATGACACACGTTTTATCACTTTTTGCCCCCGTTTTATCACATCCTGAGAAACCGCTAAAATTGCGGGTTTCCCCTACTTGAAATATAGCGGGAGGCAATGTATTATTAGGGTATGACCAATACTGACCTGTATCTTATCTTTGCACTTGGGCCTGACTACCAGCCCCAGACCCTGGTGGGAGCGGCCCGTACCTTTGTGGAGGGGTACGCTATCCAGGATGACCACCTCCGGCGCCGCGAGGCTCCGATGGCCAATGGGTGCATGATGTTCCATGTGGTGTCGTCTGAGGCCCAGGCGAAGCAGCTGCTGGAGGCGTCCAACCCCTACCCCCTGCGGTCGCTTGACGCTTGAAGCGTTAACGGTTTGACGGTAGTTTGACGGTCCCGTTAATAGGTTATAATGACAGTGGCCCGTCATTTTGACATTAGCTGTATTATTTCTATACACCGAACAAACACCGAAGTACCGATAAAAGGTATTATGTAAAGTTGTTTTATCACGTTTTATCACCCGCGATTAAATCGGTTTTACGTCATCACTACGGATAACCGCACACCGCCCCATCACGCCCAGCGCATCCCGATACCCCATGCGCCTGGCGTCTTTCGCATTTCTTGCCGTCACTACGGTCTGCCATGAGTAGTGGGCGGTGCGGCAGGTATATACCCACTGCCGCATGCCCGCTAGGTGGGGGAGCTTTTTAGTGAGCATGGCGGGATTCTAGGTTTCGGATATTCACAAAGTGCGTCTGTCCCTCTGTGTCAATCACGTGCCGGAATACTCCCCGATAGGAACCGCCTGGAATGTTCACCACGCGGAGCAACTGCCCTTCCTTTAGTCCATGATTCAATGGGTTCCAGCCCACCCACTTATAGACTGCTCCAACGCGTACGCTCTTCGCCATTATCGGGTACCCACGACAGACTGGATAGCGCCGGTCGCCATTAGGAGCTCTTCCGCTCCATAGACGGTATTGGCCCCACAGCTCTCGCACTCGTACTTGCGGGCGTCCGGCTCGACGCCTTCCTGCTCCTGTCCACACCGAACGCAGATGCCGATATAGTCATCCTCACAGGCGCGGAGGATCGTGTCAAGGGTAATGCTGGGATGAATAGCCATTGCTTGGGTTCCTCTTACTTGGTGAGAGTATAGGGCTTGTTCCACTTGCCCACGTTCAGGTCGAAATAATACGCAGTGTGGAAATAGTCAATCTGCGCATCGCTATTGTCAAACCAGTCGGCCGACTTGAGCGCCGGGATGATTTCGCTGAGGAAGGCGAGGGAGGTACCCGCATAGTGCTCATGGTACCAGTACGGATTGACCTGCAGCTCGTACCGCTTCCGCATCTCGTCCTTATTGAGCTCGACGGGGACGTAGCCGAACATCCGCTGAGCGACCAGGTCACCGATGAAATCAATCGGGCCAGAGGTCAGAGTCAGGACGATAGTGGAATGATTCCGAACGCTGAGCGAACCCTTCATGCCGTACTTGGCAAGGATAGGCTTGACGGCCTGAGCGATGGTAGCCTTACGTTCCTGATTCATGTACGCCATTCTTTGTTTCTCCCTTGAGGTTATGACTTAAATATAACATGATTATGGGGTGGCGTCAAGGGAAAACCTGAGATTTCCTTATTTCGTTACAATTGGACAAGGTTAGGACCGCTTGTCCAGGTTTCGGGGTTTGTTCGGGTGTGTTTTATCACGCCCGCACGAAAAACCCCACCTGCCGTCGCAGATGGGGCGTTCGTGTAGTGGGCTAGCTAGGCACCGATGGGTCAGAGGCTGATGCATGATGCGGACTGGTTACGCAGTGACGTATGATAGATAGGGACAGCATGGAGTTAGGAGAGTTTCTAGAATCATCCCAACGACAGCGGCTGTATGTTCTACAGAAAACGTATGCTCGCCGTATACCGACAGAGGCGGGTGCATGGTTCCATCTTCACTACAAAGGGAGAGCATCTAATGTTGGATAACTGAGTAGTATCCTTCCACCGTTCGGTGCTGCGATTGACTGGTCCAAACCAGCAACCCCAGAGTGCTTCCGACTTACATACTAAATATACTTCAGTTGACCCCGTTTGTCAAGGGGTGACCACCTGTCGGATGATGTTCACCTCGTCGGGGCTGAAGAGAGGGGCACCACTCCGGAAGGGGGCAAGGAGTGACTGACGCTCGGACTCCGCACCTTTGAGGGTTCGGTGAACGGAATTAATCCGCTCGTGTCCATCCTCATCGTACGCAACCACGATATACACCGAATCCATTTCCATCTCCATTTGAAGGTACCCCTAAATATAATCCTTTATCCGAGGAATACAAGGGGTTACGCTATTTCGTTACAATTTGCGCACTGTCACGACACCTGTTTTATCACGCCGGCAAAAGGAAATGGGGAGCAACCCCCATTCCTTAGCGGACCAGAATATAGGCACTCATCTGCTTGCCCACATTCCGATAGAGCTTGAGCTCCGTACCTTCGACCAAGCCCTTCGCAGCACGGCCACCAAGTGCAGACACGTAGTGCTTACCCTTGGAACCCTCAACGATGTACCAAGGGTTGCCAGCGCCGGGAGACTCCAAGAGCTTGACGATATCAATAAAGTTCTGCTTCATTAGTTCCTCGCTCGTTTGACGAATCGTTTAAGTGTGGTTACCGCTTCCTTGTCCTCTGGTCTGACGAACACCACCCTGCCTGCGGTCTTGTGGTCGTATACCATTGCCCCCACATATCCCTGCACCGTACTACACTGGGTACACGTTTGAGTCTCGGGGAGCACCTCAAGCCTCTCATTGGGGATTACGCACTTACATCTGAAACACAGTCGCATTAACCCTCCAGGTCCACGTAGTCAGTGAAATCCAGCACCTTTTCCAGCTCCTCACGGATTTCCTTTTCCGTATAGAGTCGAGCGGGAATCATACGGGCCGGGTTGTCGCCACCCATAGTCTCCAGCTCGTCGTACAGAGAATCAAACCCCTGCCAGATTCGGTCAATCGCCGCCCAGGCAGGGATGAGCGTATAACTGGCGTCACCAAAGGTCACGCTGTTGAAACCATAATCGTAAATGGCCTCAATCTCCTCGCTACGAAACTCCATATACGTGAAGATATCACGGAGGCTGACCACGGTGAGCTTCTGCTTGTTGAGCATCTTACTTCCCCTTAGTGATGACGGTGAACCCGCTGTTATCCTTCTTCGCCTTACCCTTCGACTTCAATCCCACCACGACACCCTGCTCGTCAAGGAACCGCAGGTCCGTATCGTCACCACTGACCACCTTGACACCAGCCCACTTGGCCGGGAGCTCATCGAACACCACAGCCACGTTCATCGTCCCGTTAGCAAGGATATGGAGGGCATCCATTTCGTTAGACTCCGAACGGCTGAACGTCAGGTGGTAGTTAGCCGGAAGGTCACGACGATTGGTGAGCTTGGTGTAGTCGTAAAACTGGACCTCGGGGAACATTTCCATAATGTTGTTATACCACACGATACCATCCTTGTTGTAATCATACACCGGGATAGTCTCCCAGCGGATATCGGACGTACCATTAAGACGGAAGACCGGAATCATATTCTTCCGCTTCGCCTGACGGATACCCGCGAGGATATCATCAGCGAGGGTCTGCATGAACCCCTCACGGTTCTCAAAAAACTCCACCGTCTTGCGGATACGAGCCTTCTGGATCGCGTTGGTAGTCTCACCCTTCTTGAACATACCACCACGACCGGCGGTATTGAGACAGGCGAGGGCACAACCCACTGAAGCCATTGGGCAGGTATTGTAACCCGACAGCTTAGACGGGGCAAGGTGGAGGACGAACGACAGGTAGCCCTGCTTCTCACCCTTCATCAGCTTCGGATTGCCAGTGGACAACAGCTTCATTTCTTTCTCCCTTTAGGTTATGACTGAAATATAACCCTATATTGAAGAAAGTCAACCCTGCGGGGAAATCGTTACAATTGGACAAGACCTGGACACGGTTTGTAAGGGTTTCCCCTACACGTTTTATCACGCCGGCAAGAAAAAACCCCCAGCCGTAGCCGGGGGCTCCTTCCCCTTTGGGTTAGTTGGAACGGGTGAGGAGAACCCGTGCCACCGACTGCCAGTTGGTCGGGTTGTTCTTGGCCAGACCACACAGCTTCATAAGGGTACGGATGGACAGCTCACGCATGTCATCACGATGAACCTTGAGGAAGTCAAGGATGGGCTGACGGAGAGACTTGGGAACATCCTCACGGTCAAAGATACGACCCGACCCAGCGATATGCTGAACCCACACACCGAGGGCGTTACGGTCGTGAATCTGCAGGTCAAGGTAGAGGGACCGAGACATAAGTGCACCCATATGAGCAGCGAACTTGTTCTTACCCTCGTCCACGAACTTCTGGAAGTCAACGTTAGAGATGAAAATCATCGCACCGTTGTACTCAAACGACTGCGGGATATCGTTCTCACGGAGCTGGTGAGCCTCCTTCATATACGACACCTTACGGTTAGCCGAAGTGTCGCAGAGAACCTTGAGGATGTTGAGGGCATCCTCGTCGTGGAAGATATCGTCGGCATCGTCAAGGACAATGACGTTACCCGCGTTACGGTACTTGTAAGCCAGCATGTAGAGATTGATAGCCGACAGAGTACCGCGGACAATCTCGTGCTTGTCCTTGGCCTGGAGATTGAGAATCTGCTCCACGGTGTAGGTCTTACCCACGCCGGGGGCACCAGTCACAACCATCGCGCGGATGTTCTTGGCAATCGTACCCTTGGTGAGAATGGAAAGGATATCAAACCGCTCCTTCACATCCGACAGAATCTGCGTGTCGGACTTGGGCTTGGGCTTGTTAGCCTGCTTAGCGGCGATATCAGCCTTGGACGGACGACCACGCTTGACAATCTTCAACGACATTCTGAATCCTCTAGTAGTTTGGGGAAGTCTTTAAATCTACAACGATGGGGAAGAAAACACAAGTAGGGGAAACCCCTAAATTACACATTCTCGTAATACTGGGACAACTCAGCCACGCACTCCTCACAGAGCTGCAGGTCGCGGTCCATCTGGGTACGGAGCTTGACCCCACACTCGCAGTGCGTGGGGCGGGTAATGTCGGATTCCTTAATCGTTAAATCCGAAAGGCTGTAGGTCTTTGTATTCATACTCTGAATATAACCTATTATTCCCAGAACGGTAGTGCCCCAACATTAAGATTTCATTAAGATTTTAGGTGGAGTGATCTGTGATTTGTCAAGGGGATTAACGCCGTTGTTACACAATTGTTACATTCGTTTTATCACATTTCAATAGTTCACTAGTGGATGTTTTATCACGCCGGTACAAAAAAGAATCCCCAGCGGTTAAGCCGGGGATTCTTTGTCATCGGTAACTGAGGGAGGTTATTTAACCCTTACGCACTCACACCGACCAATAGGTGACGTTACCCTTACGTTCCTTGTGGAAGTACCCCTGCTTGACGGCGTACTGGAAGAATCCAGAGCCCCAGCTGGTGTCAACATCGGGACGGTTGAACACATCCCGGAGGATGTCACGCTTGGAGCGGGGACCGTTGGTGCGGAGGTAGGTCCGAACCCGCTCCAGTCGGCTGGTGGGGACACCCTCCGACTTAGCGAAGTTGAGTCCGTTCCATCCCGTCAAATCAGCGGGCCGGGAGGAATAACGGGGATTGACGAATCCGTAGCGACGATACACTGTATAGTTCCTTATCGGCAGAAGTTGATTTCGTTAACGATGGACTTTTCGTCCTCCCCAGTCTCCATCATCGACAGCTCGAACCAACGGATGGCCCCGTCAAGGTTCGTCGGCATTCCACCGAGGTTCTGGGCGGCGTTAATCGCGAGCTGGAGGTAACGGGGGTCAACCTTAGCCTTCTGGCGAAGGTCGAAGAGGGAGGTCACAGCGGGGAGAGTGTTCGTATTAGTCATATAATGAATATAGTGGGGAGTGGGGAAGAAATCAAGTAGGGGAAACCCCTATTTTTTAATAGTCGAACGCCGGGTCATCGGGATACCCACCGATGTGCCCGTTTTCGGCGATGTAGGCCTCGGCGGCCGAGATGGAGGTGAACCCGTGGGCGACGATGAAGCCCGTGCGGGTGTCACGGATGGCGAAGGCGCGGGAGAAGTTGGAACCCTGCGGGACGACGATGTAATGAGTATTAGTCATAGATGTAATATAACCCTATTTCCCCAGAACACAAGGGGGCTTTTACATTGTTACAATTCCTTCGGGGTTTGTTCGGTTTGTTTTATCACGCAGCCCGAGCGTCACACCTCGTAAGTGTGACGGTTGGGGAATCGCTGGTCTTCACCGATATGGGAGAACATCGGGATGCCAGTCATCTCTGCCAACTCCCCACGGAGCTTGAGCAACGTGGCAATCTGCTCGTCCATCTGAGCGATGAAGTCCAATGCACTACGGTACGCGTCATCAGCAAACCGAATCTGATGCTCGTAATACGCGGCCTCATCAATAGGA
>JACCDP011255785.1_pt1 | contig 10117 bp, 6 predicted proteins | sample 7445841 | NCBI WGS metagenome assembly JACCDP01 (sample SAMN15323441, study PRJNA562643) | freshwater metagenome | isolation source: river surface water | place: USA:Blue River Watershed | collected 2017-08-17
CGTTATGGCATTCGTAGGTGCTGATTACGCTGTAGCAGCCTAATCCCTTCCGCATCACTCGTGGAATTTAAAAAGAAGTGAACATTAAGTTTACCGAAACTCTAAATCGGTTGGTGGAAGCGCTGAATTAACCATTCGGCCCCAATTATTTTGGAAGGTGAATAAGATTAAACCTTATCCTAAACGTGTGACATGCTGGTATTATGATTACTTCGTAAGACACCGGTTCGAGTCCGGTCATCTCCACCACTTTTTAGAATCCCCACTTTACATTTGGTAATTTGGGGATTTTTTCGTATATTTGTAAAAATTGTTTTATATGCCCAGATGGCCAGAACCACCGAAAGATAAACCTACTAAATTTGAGGTTGTATATAAAGATGATGACGGAGTTGAATCGGTTTGGAAATATGATTTAAAGAAGTTTCCAAATGGACCGATAGAGGTTATAAATAAGTTTCCGCCACATTATGAAAAGGCGTTGAAAAAACAACAAAAGGAAGCTAAATTGGCAAAAAAACAATCAACATTAGAAAGAGCAAAAGCTGCAAATAAGAATGATAAGAATAGTGGAAAATATTGGTGAGTTGAATGAATTGAAGGAAAGGTTGGAAACCGAAATATCTATTTGGTATCCACTTTGGGTAGATAATGACAAACACCCATTAAACACCGATATCTCCTTTATATTTGTACGAACTGTGGAAGATAGATATATTATCCCACATAAACATACTGATGCGCTGTCACTCTCTAAATCACTAATAGAGGGTGTTTTGAATACCAATGGAGAAAAATGGGTATTCCAAAAGAAAAAGCTACTACAATCTCTAAATGTTAGGGAAGGATTGAATGATGTTGATACGGCGCATTTTCTTAAAACCGGAGAAATAATAGACTACTCTCAACCACTACAACATTTAGTAGCTCCTTTACTACACAAAGGTTACAAAGAAGACATCATTCAATCTATTCCCATTCTTAAACTTGCGGAAGCGATAGAACCGGAATTAAAAAAACATCGTAGAGAAAAAACTAAAACTTATAATTGGTATAATGATACGTTCATACCAACCCTTTCTCAGATTGAACAATTCGGAATTCGGGTCGATAGGGAAAAATTTTTTGATAGATGGCCACAAGCTCAAAAACAACTCAAAGGTGATGTGGTATATACCGAATACAATCCATTCACTGTAACAGGCCGTCCATCCAATAGACATGGTGGTGTGAACTATGCGGCATTGAACAAATCGGATGGTAGTAGAGATTGTTTTGTGGCGGATGGGATATTCCTACAAATGGATTACAATGCATATCACCCACGATTGATTGGTAAATTGGTTGGATACGAACTCCCACAAACAAATGTACACGAATGGTTGGCTGAACAATATGGGTGTGGTATCGATGAAGCAAAGGGTGTTACATTCCGATTACTTTATGGTGGTATTGATGATGAGTTTCGACAAATACCATACTTTGATAAGGTAGCTGAATTCATTGAGAAGTTTTGGGATGAATCGGTGGGTTGTGATTGTATTAAAACTCCACATCGTATTATTCCATTGGGTTGGGTAGAACAATCGAACCCACAAAAGGCGTTTAACTATCTCTTACAAGCGTTTGAGACCGAAGTGAATGTGGAAAAAATGAGAAAAATATTGGATTATATTAAGGGTACTGATATCTCTTTGGAATTGTACACTTATGACTCATTTTTATTTGATGTTCCTATTGATATTGATAAGGAGTTGATTAGAGGATTGAAAGTAATAATTGAGGAAGGTGGATTTCCCATTAAAGCAAGTTGGGGAAAAACTTACGGAAACCTCTAAAGAACATATTTATAGTATATACAAAAATATGCTATTAAATATGAGAAAACTTACGTTCCTTTTATCGTTTTTACTGATTTCTTTGTTTTCAATTGCACAAGCCGATGTGAGAGTAAAGAATGATGTGTTTGAAGTACTTTATTCACAATCATTAGAACAACCACTTATTATTAAGTATCGTTCTATAAACCGACCTACAAATGTGAATAGAGGTCATATGGATTTTTATACTGAAAAGGGAATTAAAACTTCAGATGGTGAAGATTACAAAGCAAACATCTACGATAAAGGACATGGTGCACCTGCAGCAACATTCTCTGATAATGAAGTAAATTTGAAGCAGACATTCTCATACCTAAATTCAATAATGCAAGACCAATATCTTAATAGAGGTGAGTGGAGATTGTTGGAAGAACAAGAGAGAAAATGGGATGATGTAGAACCACTTACCGTTTTAATAAAAACTTTCTTTGATACTCCTGCAAAAAGAGTACCAACCGGAGCGGCAGTTCCTTCACATTTACAAAAACACATTTATTTCGAAAAGAGTAATAAATGGAAATGTTTTGTATTTCTAAATCAAAAACCTAAATTCAAATGGGATGAATTAGAAATGGTATGTGACCCAGCTGACCATAAATTTTAATAAAAGATGACAATACCTGAATTAATTGAAGAAATTCTTAATGAATGGGCGTACCGAGTAGATGATGGAATGCCAGATATAAAAAACAAACAACACATTAAAGTATTGGATGAAGTACTTTCTGATGTTGGATTGTCTGAAGTTAAACATTTAATTGTTGAAACTTTAGAAGAAGCGGATAAGACATTTTCTAATCCTGCATTAAATAAGAAAGTAACATATAAGAATGCAAAGGGTGAAGATAAAGAAGGTATCGTTGGTAATCTTTTAAGACAACCAAAAGGTTCACCTGGTAGAGAAGCGGCAGAAAGAATGTTACCACCAGAAGGTTCTCCAGAAAGAGATGAAATTAATAAAGATTTAGGTGGTGAAGGTCAACCTACAAAGCCGGAAGATGAGAAAGGTAAAGAAGGTGGTGATGCTAAAGGTGGGGAAGAAGAAAAAGCAAAAGCAGCACAAGCAATGTTTGACCCTAAGGCAGACCCTGCTATGGCAGACCGTATGGATACTGAAAAAGATACATTGGCAAAAATAGCTGGAGAGAAAGAAAAAGAGAAACAAAGAGCAAAAGAGACGGATTCGGTAGATAAGCAAGATGCTAGTTTAGTAAATTATATTAATAAAGATTTTAACGAAGCACCTGATAAGGATTTTGAAGGAATGAGTGATGATGAAGTTCAATCAAAAGAGTTAGAGGCTAGAAATAACTTCACCGATATTATGAAAGAAAAAGGTGAAGATTCTCCTGAAGCTAAAGCTGCAAAAGCGGATTGGGCTAAACATATGACCGAAAAAAGTAAGAGAAGGGGTGATATGGAAAATGCAGCGATGTGGGATAGTATTAGACAAGATAATGACCCATCGTATAAACCAGCTGGACCTGGAGCAGGACCTGGTGGATTACCACCAACAAATGAGCCAGCAAGACCTGATGCAACACCACCAACCGATACTCAAAAAGATGCACCAAAACCACCGGCTGAATTACAACCGGCAAATGATGACCCAAATTCAAAAGCAAAGAAGTTTAAAGGTGAAACGTCTGGTAAAGAGATTCAAACAATTTCAATGGAAGGCGGTGGACAAGTATATGGTACAGTCCACAGGGATACAAAGATGGTTGATGATATCGTTAATCAGGTTAAAAATAGTATTCCAAAAGAAAAATGGAAAGATGTTGTATTTGTAGGTGAAGGTGGAGCAACTGGTGAAAATGGTGAATTAGAATTCCACGATGAAATGGTTCATGCAACTGAGAAGTTTAAAGAAATGGGTGCGGGTGTGGATACGTTTGATGGTGATGAATTGGATGTACACAATGACCAATCTAAATTATACCAAAAACAAAAAGAGAAAACCGGTCTTAATGATTCACAAGTTAAAGCTGGTAATTGGGCAAGTATGATTGGACAAGGAGAAGGTACTGATACCATGTCTCCAAACGATTTCTTAGATGATGAAGGTAAACAATTCTTACAAGATGCAGCTAAAGAAGCTGGTTTTCCTGAAATAGAAAATTGGGATGAACCAACTGAACAGGATAAAGATACATTATATAGGTTATCATTCCCAGAAGACAATGGTGATAAGAAAACAAAGATAAATGATATTCAAGTTGCTTTTAATGATATTAGAGATGAGAATATTATAGAGAAAAATAAACAATTAACGGCACAAGGTAAAATACCTATTACAATAGCTGGTGAAGGGCATATTGATTTAGTTGATAAAATGATGCAAAAATCAGAACAACCTGCTAAAGCAGAACCTGAAAAACCATCTGAACCAACTAAAGTAGAGCCTGAAAAACCGGCTGATAAAAAAGATTTTTCAAAAGAAGAACCTGGTCAAGAAGCAACATCATCTAGTGGTAAAAGAATTTATAGTATAGGTGGTGGATATTACTCTGATAAAAAAGGTGGACCGGCTAAGTATGTTAGAACCGAGTCCATTATTGATATGGCATTTGAAGATATTATTACCGAAGATGTTTTTGCACTTTTTGAAAAAACAATCACTGCAACTTTAGCAAATGGTGAAACTATTAAAGTACAAGAGTTACCACCGAGAGCACAAAAGAAAGCAACTGATAAAGCAAAAGCTGCGGCGGCACAAACTTCCGCTGAACAGCCAAAATCTACTGAACAACCAAAAGCAGCAGATAAGCCAGAATCGGAGTTCAAACCAATTCCATCACAAGATGTTCAAAAAGAAATACCAAAAGCAAATCCTGAAACATTTGGTGGTGAGAGTGATATACCAGATGGAATTGATAAAAAAGATTTGAATAAGTTTAATACTGATATTCAAAAGGTAAAACAAATTGTTGACGATGCAAAAGCTAAAGGTGAAAAAGCACCTAACATCAACCTTTGTCAAATCACTGTACCTGGTACAAACTTATATTGTGATAATAACTTAGGTATTCCGAGAGCAGAGATGCCACAATTTAAAGGTAAAGCAATAGAAGGTAGTAAAGCTGCAGGTATGCCGGTTGATAAAGATGGAGAAGTAGATACTGAACCGGTATTTAGAGAAATGTTAAAACAAAAAGGAATTGCAGTTTCACAAACCGAAGTTCCTGCTGATAAATTAAAAGCAACTCAATCAGAATTGGTTGGTGCTAAAGTTGTAGGAATGATGGGTGCATTGGAAGAAAATCCAAATCACGAAAAGATTACTGCACCAATTTATGTGAGTAGAGATGGATATGTGATTGATGGTCACCATAGATGGGCAGCGATTGCAGCATATAATGCAGCAAATCCTGATAAACAAATACCAATGAAAGTACAGGTAATTGACCAGGATATTAAAGATGCAATTCCAATGTGTAATCAATTTGCTGAAGATATAGGTATTGCAGCTAAAAAAGCAGATGCCAATAAAGAAACACCTAGTCAAAAACCTGCGGAACAACCTACTACAACACAACCACAACAAAAAGGTACTAAACCTACACCACAAACTGCAACTAAACCTACAAAGGGTAAAACACCAAAAACAGGTGGAACATCTGCAAAATCTGATATACCAGGAATGGATACCGATGCGTTTGGTGGATATTCGAGTGGATTATCATCTGATGAAGATCGTGGAAAAGAGGCATTAAATCAAATAAAAGATAAAGTAAAAGATTGGTCTGAAAAAGAAAAGAATTTCTTCAAAGAAAAAGTACATAAAGGAAATTCCCCAGAGAGAAGAAGTTGGGGTAAAGCTATTAAAGATAAAGCAAAAGGTGCAATTGCAGCTATTAAGAAAGGATTTAAGCATGAAGTGGAAGAATTTAAAGCTGCAGGGCATGGGCTTAAAAATTTCTTTAGTGGTAAACCAGTAAGTAAGCACGAACAAAAAGCACTTAAAGCTGTTGCTTTCAAAGTAGTAACTACTGCATTGTTTGGTGCGGCATTTGGTGGATTGGCACATGGTGCTGGTGCGTTTGCAAAACACGTTGCGGTAGAATTTATTCCGCATGTTATTGGTGAAACAATATTGAAAGGAGCTGGAAGTGCGGCTATATTTGCCGGACCTGAAGAAGAAAATACCGATTTGTTATTGGAAAAATTTGCAAACATAATTGCAGAAAAAATGGCATCTGAAGAAATACCTGCCGAATTAATGGTAAAGATGATAGATTCATACAACGCTAAAAAAGAAATTAAAAAGGAAATGAAAATAGAAAGTTTAATCAAACAAATTATTTCAGAAATTGTAACCGAAGCACCTGCAACACAAGGTGGTGATTGGAGATTAGCTGCAAGAAAAGGTGGACCAGATGGTAAGATTGTTTACTTTGGTACTAAAGAGAAAAAACAAGCGGCATTACAAAGTGGTTCTCACGTTGATGTTGATAAAAACTTAAATGCAGTTGGTGCAAAAGATGCAAAAGCAAAACCTGCTAAAAGCGTTGCAATGGATAAAGATTTGCAAGCTAGAGTAGATAAAGAAAAAGCTACATTAAATAAGATTAAGGGAAACCAACCAGCTCAAGCTCCTGTTAAACTTTCTTCTAAAATGGAAGAAGATGATGTATTTTTTAGTAAAAAATCGGTAGAAAGTAAAGCAACTGAAGCAGATGCTAAAATAGATAAATTACCAATAAAAGATAAAGAAAAATTAGTAATCAAAGGCGTAATTAGAAAAGTATTAAAAGGACAAGATTTAACAAAAGATGAAATCAAAGTAGCATCGGATTGGATAACATTCCCAGCAACTTCTGATGCTAAAATATACTTTGCATCTGAAGCGGGTAATTTTAAAGACCACGATAAGATTACTATTAGTACTTCTATGAGTGAAGAAGCAAGAGCTCAATTTAATGAGTTTTTAGAAAACAATGAAGTATTTGATGCGGGACACCCTGTTAAGAAAAAATCAATGGTAGCTTCTAAATTAACTCCAAAGAGAACATTTACGAAAGTTGCAAATATTAAAAAAGATAAAGAAGGTAATGTATCTAGCGTAACCGTTGGTAATACTACATTAGATAGAATACCAGTACCTGTTGAAAAAGAATTAGTAACACAATTTAAAAAACAAGGAATTCAAAATCCTGAACAAGAAGCTAAAAATGCGGTAGTAGCAATTGAGAGACATAATGCAATGATTAACTTCTTAGCTTCTCAAAAAGACATTGAAACAATTGATTTTGGGCACGATACAAATTCGTCAGAGGGAAGGAGAGATACTATTGAGAGTATAAAAGGAATGATGGGAAAAAAATTATTAGAAGATTTTACAAAATATTATAAAGGAAAAGCTAATATTCCAAAAGAAGCAAAAAATGTTTTAAACTTAATTAATAATTTAAGTAATCCATACATAAACCCAAGCGGTAATGCAGCGGAAAAACTTCAACAAGAAATTGATGCGATTGCTATATTGATGAACAATAATCCAGATTTTAGAGCCGGAGTTCCAGATATGCAAGAGATATTTGATTTTGTTGTAAAGTTAGGAGAAGGTTATTCAGGTTTCATGCCATCCGCATCAAACTGGAAAGTAACTGATATTGTAACTTATAAACCAACACAATCATTTAAATTTAAGAAAGGTGAATCACCTGCGGAAGCAATAGCTAGAAATTTACAAACATTTAAATCTACCGTATTAATTGAAGGTGGTTCTTCGGTTAAGTACGAAAAAGGTGGAGCCAGTGCGGGATTGGATAAAGTATTAATGACAGTTTATAATAAACATAAAGGATTTGATACTCAGAAAGAATTGGTAAAAATGTTTGATATATACAAATGGTCATTTACTCCTGGTGAACAACAAAGAGTAAAAAGTGAGCAAGAAATAAGAGCTAAAGATGCGGAATTAAACGATACATTAAATAGAGCGGTTAATGCTGGAATTATAACTCCTGCTGAGAAAAATGAAATATTAGCAGAAGGTGTTAAACAAGCAACATCTATGGCAAATAAAGTGGAGAAAAAGATACCATTTGAAAAATATAAACAATGTTTTGGTAAAACTGCAAGTGAACAAAAAAAGAATTACCAAAATTATAAAACACAATTAGGACTTTGGTGTAAAATGGGTGCTATTGCAGAAGTTATCAACAATAATGATGCTAGATATCAATTATTTGGTAACCTAAGAACTAGATATCCTAAGAAGGGAGCTCCAAAGCATGAAGTAATCGATGGTGTAAACGTATTGAGTGGTATGGGATGGTCTTATGATCCAGGTATAGCTGCAACCGGTAAAGAGTGTAAGTATATATCAATGAATAACGCCAACTCATCTCACATAGAACCTATACAAAGAAAAGGGTAAAAATACCCTTTCATCCGTTTTTTCATATTTATAGATGATTTAAAAGAAAAGGAAAAAGAGGATGAAAACACAGTTACTATGTACGTTTACAACGAAAGGTGAGTTACAGAATACATTACAGTTAATTAGAGAAACTTACCACATCGTTTATAATTACATTTATATTCTCCAAAATAAGGCGAATTTAGATGAATTATTCATCACGTACAACATTGATACAGCTTTCCAACCGGATACTCCGTTGGAAAATACAATCTTAATACACAGAAAAAAAGAATCTAACACACTATATACCATTAACGCTCTTAACGAATTAGTTAAAGAGGAAAATGGTGGAGTGTTAGATACTTCTTTTGTCATTAATTGGCAAAAGTTCAAAAATTCAATCATATTAACAAACGCCGAAGGTACTAAGAAAATTCAGACAAGAGTTTTTGAAGTAATTGATTTTGATGAAGGGAAAGAGGTTATAACTGAAGAACATAAATAATATTACAATGTTATTAAAAAAAGGTGATAACAACGAGAACGTAAAATTAATGCAAGAGAAACTAGGTATTTCTCCAGCGGTTACTAACTTTGGACCTAAAACCGAAGCAGCAGTAAAAGAATTTCAAGCTAAGCATGGTTTAGTTGCAGATGGTATTGTAGGACCAGGAACTTGGGCTAAAATAATGGGTGAAGGAACACCAGTTCCACCGCCACCTGTACAAACAATAGAGCCTGTTGGTGGATTGAAATTGGATAAATTAAAAGGACATATTCCTGATGCGGTAATCGCAATGATTCCTGATACGGCAGCTAAATTCCAAATCAATACTCCATTGAGATTGGCACACTTCTTAGCACAATGTGGACATGAGAGCGGTGGATTTAGAGCAACACAAGAAAATCTAAACTATTCAGCTAAAGGTTTGATGGGTATATTCAAAAAATATTTCCCAACTGAAGCGATTGCAAATCAGTATCAAAGAAACCCACAAAAGATTGCATCTAAAGTATATGCAAACCGCATGGGTAATGGAACTGAAGCAAGTGGAGAAGGCTACAAATTTAGAGGTAGAGGTTATATCCAATTGACAGGTAAGGATAACTACACCGCATTTGGTAAATCGATTGGTGAAGATATGACAGCTAATCCTGATAAAGTGGCATCTCAATACGCTTTATTATCGGCAGCTTGGTTCTTCTCTAAGAATGGTTTACATAAGATAGCGGATGAAGGTGCAAGTGATGTGGTTGTAACAAAAATAACAAAAAGAGTAAATGGTGGTACTATTGGATTACCTGATAGAATTAAACACTTTAAAGAATATTATCATTTGTTAGCATAAGAGAAAGGGAGTTAAATACTCCCTTTTTTATTTGGTTTTGTAACATATTTTTTGTATATTTGTTACAAATTATGATGGCAAAAATATATAGAAATTTCTTAGAAAAAACATTTGGAAATATCAGGATTTCTTCGTATATTTGTATCTCCATTATATTTATTAATGTAACGGAAGTGTAGGAAAGACACTATAATCCAACCTTAAAACATAAACGTTTTAAAACTTAAACTCTTAAAACTTAAAAGACATGGCAATTAATTTAGATGCTATTAAGAGCAGACTTAACAAACTGCAAAACACCCAAAGAACAACTGTAGAACTTTGGAAGCCAGCACCAGGCAAACACACAATCAGATTGGTGCCGTACAAATTCAATAAAGAGAATCCTTTCATTGAACTTTATTTTCACTACAACATTAACAACAAAACTTACTTATCTCCGATGAGTTTTGGCAGACCTGACCCTATCGTTGAGTTTGCTGACAAACTTAAAAGAATGGGTGATAAGGAAGATTGGA
>JACCDP010638506.1_pt1 | contig 10116 bp, 7 predicted proteins | sample 7445841 | NCBI WGS metagenome assembly JACCDP01 (sample SAMN15323441, study PRJNA562643) | freshwater metagenome | isolation source: river surface water | place: USA:Blue River Watershed | collected 2017-08-17
CTCGTCCAGGCGGACCAGGTCGTCCAGCCGGAGATCGTCCGGGTGGTTTTGGTGGACCTCGTCCAGCCGGAGATCGTCCGGGTGGTTTTGGTGGACCTCGTCCAGGCGGTGCCGGTGGTGGTTTCGCAGGTGCAGGTGCACCAGGTGGAGCACCAGGTGGAGCACCAGGTGGAAGACCAGGTGGTCGGCCGAATTCAACCGGTGGCCGGGGCAATACTGCAGGAGCTTTCGGAAAATCTGGTGGTCGCCCGTCAAAGGGTCGTAAGTCAAAGCGCGCAAAGCGTCAAGAGTTCGACAACATGATGGCTCCAGTCACAGGTGGTTCATCTGTGGCAATGGGTCGTGGCGATGTAATTCGTCTTGCTCGTGGATCATCACTGAGTGATTTTGCCGACAAGATCAACGCTGAACCAGCATCATTAGTTCAGATTCTTTTCAAGATGGGCGAAATGGTTACCGCAACGCAGTCGGTAAACGAAGAAACCTTGCAGCTGCTAGGTGCTGAATTGAATTACGAAATTCAGATCATTTCTCCAGAAGACGAAGATCGTGAACTTCTAGAGTCTTACGATCTTGAGTTTGGTGACGAAGGCGACGATGAGGACTTAGTAATTCGTCCACCAGTCGTAACAGTTATGGGCCACGTAGATCATGGTAAGACGCGCTTGCTAGATGCGATTCGTCAAACGAATGTGATTGAACGTGAAGCTGGCGGAATCACACAGCACATTGGTGCTTACCAAATTCATCACGTGCATGAAGGTGTAGAACGCGCCATTACATTCATCGATACACCAGGTCACGAAGCGTTTACCGCAATGCGTGCTCGTGGAGCTCAGGTAACTGACATCGCAGTTCTAGTAGTTGCTGCAGACGATGGTGTTAAGCCACAGACAATTGAAGCTTTGAATCATGCTCAGGCAGCAAACGTCCCAATCGTCGTTGCCGTCAACAAGATTGATAAAGAAGGCGCAGATTCCACAAAGGTTCGTGGCCAGTTAACCGAATATGGTTTAGTGCCGGAAGAGTATGGTGGCGACACAATCTTTGTGGATGTATCTGCAAAGAACAACCTCAACATAAATGAACTTATTGACTCAATTTTGTTGACCGCTGATGCGGGTCTAGATCTTCGAGCTAATCCAGTTCAAGATGCACAAGGTGTTGCGATTGAAGCCAACCTTGACCGTGGACGTGGCCCAGTTGCCACTGTTTTGGTTCAGCGCGGAACGCTACGTCCAGGAGATTCGATTGTTGTAGGTGACGCATTCGGTCGCGTCCGCGCAATGATGGATGAAAATGGTGTAGCAGTTAAGGAAGCTGGACCAGCACGTGCGGTTCAGGTTCTTGGTCTTACTTCGGTGCCGGGCGCTGGTGACAGCTTCTTAGTGGTTGCCGAGGATCGAATTGCTCGCCAGATCGCGCAATCTCGCGGTGCTCGTGAACGTAATGCTGAATTGGCGGCCCGACGTGGGCGTCACACTCTTGAAGATGTGCTTAAGGCACTCGAAAAGGGTGAAGTTGTTGAACTCAAGATCATTATCAAGGGTGACGTTTCCGGTTCGGTCGAAGCTCTTGAAGATGCTTTGCTGAATATTGACGTTGACGATGAGAACGTAATCTTGCGTGTCATTCACCGAGGTGTTGGCGCGATCACTGAAAATGACGTTTCCTTGGCTGCAGCATCTGATGCCATGATCATCGGTTTTAACGTTCGACCTGAGGGTAAGTCTCGCGACTTGGCCGACCGAGAAAATGTTGAGATTCGCTACTACAACGTGATCTACGGCGTAATCGATGACATCGAATCTGCACTTAAGGGAATGCGTAAGGCTGAATACGAAGAAGCAGAACTTGGCTCCGCTGAGGTTCGCGATGTATTCCGTTCCAGCAAGTTTGGAAACATTGCAGGATGCATGGTTCTTAATGGTGAAATCAAGCGCAAAGCAAAAGCCAGATTGGTTCGCGATGGAGCAGTTGTCCAAGCAGATCTTTCGATCGACACTTTGCGTCGATTCAAGGATGACGCGACTGAAGTACGTGAAGGTTTTGAGTGCGGTATCGGACTTGGATCATTCAACGATATCAAGGTCGGCGACATCATCGAAACATTTGAAATGCGTGAAATAGTGCGCAGTTAATTCTGCGCACTATTTTCGTTTTTAAGAACCAAAGGAGCTCAACATGGCAGATGCAGCAAGAGCACGTAAATTGGGTGAAAGATTCCAAGAAATCGTTGCCGAAACTCTGGAGCTTAAAGTTAAAGATCCTCGTCTTGGATTTGTAACGGTAACCAGTGTTCGAGTTTCTGCAGACTTACGTGAAGCCACCGTTTTCTACACAGTGTTTGGCGATGAGGCAGACGCTACAAGTTCAGCAGCAGCTCTGGATTCAAGCAAGGGCTTAGTTCGTAGTGAAATAGGGAAGCGCACTGGAATTAAGTTCACACCGACTGTGGAATTCATTCGCGATGCCCTGCCAGAAAATGTTCGTGTGATTGACGACTTGCTACAAGAGGCAGCAATTGCTGACAAAGCAGTTCATGAACAGGCAGCTCGGGCTCGTTATGCCGGTGAAGCTGATCCATATCGCAAATCAGATTCTGCTTCCGAGTAGGCACATATGTCTTCGTTTGCAACAACACCAGAGTGGGATGAAGCTATTTCGGCAATCTCCAACTCCAAAAGCGTATTGTTGCTCGCCCATGTCACCCCTGATGCAGATGCGTTAGGTTCTGCACTTGGACTCGGACTAGCCCTGCAAGGCTTGGGTAAAAAAGTTCAAGTAACGGTTGGTGAGGTTGGATTTACCACACCTGCATCGTTGAGTTTCCTACCAGGAACCGAATTGATTCATGCGCCAGAAGAGTTAAGTCCGGTTGACTTAGTTATTTCGTGTGATGTTTCATCGGACGCCCGGTTAGGTATTGCAAAACAGATTTTGGATGACGCGGCAGTTTCAATTGCAATTGATCACCACGCATCGTTTACTGGCTTTGGAACGATCCACTTGGTTGACCCCAAAGCTGCAGCTACGGCTGAAATTGTTCTGGAACTTATTGATCGACTTGAATTGCCGATCACGCAGGAAATAGCAGGGGCTATTTATTCTGGACTAAGCACCGATACTGGATCATTTAAATATCAATCAACTACAGCACACACGCTTCGCATGGCAGCTCGCTTGCTTGATACCGGCATAGATAGTGCGAGCCTGTCACGACTGCTGTTTGACGATGAACCGTTGGCGGCATTGGTAATGATGGGCGATGCGGTTAGCCGAGCCAAATTGATTCCACAAGCTGCATCTGGTCAAGGCCTTGTCTATACAAGCGTTTCATTAGCCCAACGACCAGGACTTGATGAATTGGCTGTTGAGCGGGTTATCGAAGCGTTACGAAAAGCCACTGAGGCAGAAGTAGCAGCAGTTTTCAAGCAAGCCGATGACGGGCATTGGAAGGTATCGTTACGAAGCAAGACCACAGTCGATGTTGGTGCCATCGCAAACCACTTAGGTGGGGGCGGGCATAAATTCGCGTCTGGTTACAGTTCATCGAGCGACCTGGATCAGACCGTTACGAAACTAATTAACGCTCTTGACGACAAGCAAACTAACTAGAAGTTGTTGACAGAGCTTTGAATGTAGAAGGTATTGTGCTGGTTGATAAGCCAGCAGGTCCAACATCCCACGATGTCGTTGCCAAGATGCGCAAGTTGTTTAATACCCGCAAAGTTGGACATGCTGGCACCTTAGATCCGATGGCTACCGGAATGTTAGTTATTGGAATTGGGCGAGCTACTAGATTGCTTGGATATTTCACTGCGCACGATAAAGAATATTTTGGAACGATACGACTAGGTATCTCAACAACTACCGATGACGCCCAAGGCGAACTTGTCGCCAAAGTCTCAGCAAGTCACATTACTGAGTCTCAAATTATTGAAACAGTTCGTGACTTTCGCGGGCCGATAATGCAGCAGCCTAGTGCCGTCAGTGCGATAAAGATTGATGGTGAACGCGCCTACACCAGAGTTAGAAATGGCGAAGAGATCAGCATTCCTCCTCGAAGCGTAATGATCAACGATCTAGAGATCGTTTCTATCAACAGGTTGCCTGAATTAGATGTCGTAGATGTCAAAGTTCGAGTCTTTTGCAGCGCTGGAACTTACATCAGGGCTTTAGCCAGAGACATCGGTAAGCAGCTTCAAGTCGGGGGACACTTAACAGAATTAAGGCGAACTCGATCCGGAGTTTTTGATTCAATGACCTCGCTGGAGGTGCTGCAAGAAAAACCAGAAATCATGGATTTGGCGACAGCAGTAAAGACAGGTTTCCAACACATTGTCCTTTCTGAGGAACAAGCCAAAAAGGCAGTCAATGGCGTAAGACTCTCTGCGCCGGATGAGTTAACGACGGGACACGTAGGACTAATCGGACCAGATGGCCGAGCTATTGGATTATTTGAAAATTCCGACTCAGTCCTGCATCCATTGGTAGTGTTTGCAACTAATGAATAAGCCAAATGTTCCAGTCGTTGTCACCATTGGTGTGTTTGATGGCGTCCATGCTGGCCACCGTCAAGTACTTGGTATTGCAAAAAGTATTGCCAACAGCATCAATGGCACTTTAACTGCTGCGACGTTTGATCCACCACCCAAAGCTTTCCTGCGACCAGAGTCATTTGCAGGTTTACTTACGCTTCCAGAGCGCCGGGCAAAACTTCTACTTGAAAACGGCGTGGATCACGTTGAGACTTTGAAATTCACAGATGCAATGGCTCACATGTCTAGCGACGAGTTCGTGGAGGACATATTGATTGGTACGTTGAATGCCCAAGTAGTTATCGTGGGCAGAAATTTTCGGTTTGGACATCGCGCTAGTGGCACTGTCGAAACACTTCAAACTTTGGCAAAGAAGTTTGGATTCGAGGTTCGCATAGTTGACCTCGTAGGTGACTCAACTGCTTGGTCATCGACTCGAATTAGAAATGCAATTTTGAAGGGTCACGTTGAAGGTGCAAATGGGTTGCTGGGACGTGCACATCGGGTATCAGGTGAAGTAGTTCATGGTGATCACCGCGGCCGCGAGATCGGATACCCAACCGCAAACATCGACGTTCTAGGCGGACTTCTTATTCCAGCAGATGGTGTTTATTCAGGTTTGCTATGGATTGATGGAATGGCCCACAGTTCCGCAATCAGCGTGGGTACCAATCCAACCTTTGACGATGTGGTTAATCGCCGAGTCGAGGCTTATGTAATTGGTGAAACTGGCCTGTACCTGTATGGCAAAGTCGTGGATTTGGACTTCGTTTCGCACATTCGGGACATGGAAAGCTTTGCTGGAATCCCAGAATTGCTCGAAGCCATGGATCGGGATGTATCCAAAGCCAAAGCCGATCTCGAAAAGTACCTAAATCAAGGCTGAATCTGACGATTTCGCTGTACCTACCCCTAACTGTTAGCCTTACAACACAGACGAATGAGGGGCGGGCGCCCCACATCTCGTGTCACATCTAAAGATCTTCGGATCTGTTCGCGCCCGAGAGGAAAAATCTATGCCATTGGAATCTGCAGTAAAGCAGGCCATCATCGCAGAACACGGCACTAAGCCTGGCGATACCGGAAGCCCAGAAGTCCAGATCGCATTGATGACACAGCGCATCAACGATCTAACCGGACACCTAAAAACTCATAAGCACGATCACCACAGCCGTCGCGGTTTGCTACTGCTTGTTGGTCAACGTCGTCGTCTACTTGATTACTTAACCAAGACAGACATCAATCGATACCGCGCGATCATCGAAAAACTCGGTATCCGCAGATAACTTTTCGTGCGCTTCTTAGGAAGTGAGCTGTGCCGATATATATTCGGCACAGCAAGCACAAAATCAAGACTCGCAGTTTTGCGATAACCGCGGATAGCACGCACATTCGAGCAGTTTGGTCGGTCCTCGGTAGTGAAGTTCGGCTCAATGAGCCGCGCTTCTCGATCGAAGATCGACATGTGATTTGAATGCATTTCACTCGTTTGAGGTGCAGTGTTATCCCTTTATAAAGAGGGAGGTTACCCATGGAGGGTAACGAAGTACAGACAAGCGTTGCTGTGATTGACAATGGGTCATTCGGAAAGCGCACAGTTAAGTTCGAAACCGGACGTCTAGCACGTCAGGCAAACGGCACCGCCGTTGTATACATGGATGACGACACAATGTTGCTATCCGCAACAACAGCTGGAAAGTCACCAAAGGATCAATTCGATTTCTTCCCGCTAACCGTAGATGTTGAAGAGCGCATGTACGCAGCAGGCCGGATTCCAGGATCATTCTTCCGTCGTGAAGGTCGCCCAACTGAAGATGCAATTCTTACTTGTCGTCTAATCGACCGTCCATTGCGTCCATCATTCGTAAAGGGACTTCGTAACGAAGTTCAGGTTGTTGTAACTGTGATGGCACTCAACCCAGACGTGCTTTATGACGTAATTGCAATCAATGCAGCATCGATGTCAACACAACTTGCAGGCTTGCCATTCTCGGGACCAATTGGTGGCGTTCGCGTTGCACTAATCAATGGTCAGTGGGTTGCTTTCCCAACACATAGCCAACTTGAAGACGCAGTCTTTGACATGGTTGTTGCTGGTCGAGTTGTTGGCGATGACGTTGCAATCATGATGGTTGAAGCCGAAGCCACTGAAAATACAATTGCATTAATCAAGGGTGGCGCGAAGGCTCCATCGGAAGAAATTGTTTCCGAAGGCCTTGAAGCCGCAAAGCCATTCATTGCGGAATTGTGTCGTGCTCAGTCAGCACTTGCTGATGTTGCAGCAAAAGAAACTGCAGATTTCCCAGTCTTCTTGGATTACGAAGCTGATGTCTTTGCAGCTGTTGAAGCCGCAGTTTCGGATGATCTAGCCAAGGCATTAACTATCGCCGGCAAGCAAGAGCGCGAAACTGAACTTGATCGCGTAAAGGAACTAACTATCGAAAAGGTAGCTGGCAACTTTGAAGGTCGCGAAAAGGAAGTTAGTGCAGCACTTCGTTCACTAACTAAGAAGCTTGTTCGCAAGCGCGTTATCAAGGACAAAGTTCGTATCGATGGCCGTGGCCTTCGCGACATCCGCTCCTTGAGCGCTGAAGTAGATGTAATTCCTCGCGTTCACGGTTCGGCATTGTTCGAACGTGGCGAGACTCAAATTCTTGGTGTAACAACCTTGAACATGATGAAGATGGAACAGCAGCTAGATACTTTGTCTCCAGTAACTCGCAAGCACTACATGCACAATTACAACTTCCCGCCTTACTCAACCGGTGAAACTGGTCGTGTAGGTAGCCCGAAGCGCCGCGAAATTGGTCACGGTGCATTGGCTGAACGCGCACTTGTGCCAGTCCTACCTTCAAAGCAGGACTTCCCATACGCAATCCGTCAGGTATCTGAGGCATTGGGTTCAAACGGTTCTACTTCAATGGGCTCAGTATGTGCTTCAACGCTTTCGCTTCTTAATGCAGGTGTGCCACTTCAGGCACCTGTTGCTGGAATTGCAATGGGTCTGATCTCTGATGAAATCGACGGCAAGACCGAGTATGTTGCACTTACCGACATCCTTGGTGCTGAAGATGCATTTGGCGACATGGACTTCAAAGTTGCAGGAACTAAGGATTTCATCACTGCACTGCAGTTAGACACCAAGCTTGATGGCATCCCAGCTTCAGTATTGGCTGGTGCGCTGACACAGGCTCGCGAAGCTCGTCTTGCGATCTTGGATGTAATGCTAGAAGCAATTGATGCTCCAGATGAAATGTCGCAGTACGCGCCTCGCATCATCACCGTAATGATTCCAATCGACAAGATTGGTGAAGTTATTGGTCCAAAGGGCAAGATCATCAACCAGATTCAAGAAGAAACTGGCGCAGACATCTCTATTGGTGATGACGGCACGGTTTACATTGGCGCTACAAACGGTGAAGCTGCAGATGCAGCACGCGCCCAGGTAAACGCCATTGCTAACCCAACAATGCCTGAAGTAGGCGAGCGCTATATGGGAACAGTTGTTAAGACAACTAACTTCGGGGCTTTCGTATCACTTTCACCAGGTAAGGATGGGTTGCTACACATTAGTCAGCTTCGCAAACTTTCCGGCGGCAAGCGTGTCGAGAATGTTGAAGATGTTCTTAAGGTTGGCGACAAAGTGCACGTTGAGATCGCAGAAATTGATCCACGTGGCAAGCTATCGCTAGTTCCAGTAGTTGAAGGTTCGGACGAAAGCGCAGATGACGCTGGAGACGAAGACTAAAACTGTGACATCACGAAACTCCGCAGTGGTCCTTGGGCATGAACAACGCCCAGGGACCACTCGCACGTTATTGACCGCCGAACAAGGCGGCTTAGTAAAGCGCACAGTATTACCTGGCGGACTTCGAATCATTACTGAACAAATGCCATCGGTGCGTTCGGCTGCAATCGGCATATGGGTAAACATCGGCTCCCGCGATGAAGTTGCATCACAAACTGGTTCGGCACACTATCTAGAGCACCTGTTGTTCAAGGGAACCAAGAACCGAAGCGCACTAGATATCTCATCGACTATTGATGCAGTCGGCGGAGAGATGAATGCATTTACTTCGAAGGAAGTAACTTGCTTCTACACCCGAGTTCTAGATACCAGCGTTCCGCAGGCAATTGATGTCCTAGTTGACATGATTACCTCAGCAACCATCACGTCAGTTGATGTTGATCAAGAACGTCAAGTTGTGCTCGAAGAGATTGCCATGCGTGACGATGATCCAGCTGATCTTGTACACGAGCAGTTTTCTAAAGCCATGTTCGGCGATGCTCCACTTGGACGCTCAATTCTAGGAACAGTGGAAAACATTTCTTCTTTGTCGCGCCGTTCAATAAATGGTTTCTACAAGAAGTACTACACCCCAGATCGCTTAATTGTTGCCGTTGCTGGAAATGTTGATCACGCAACGATTGTGAAATTAGTTCGCAAGGCTTTCAATCAAGGTGGCTTTGACTTAACTGGCGACGAGACACCATACGTTTCCGTGAAGAACAAAACAAAAGTTTTACAAACTGGTGGCTATGTTAAGCAAGACAAGACAACTGAACAAGCAAACCTTGTCATTGGCGTACCAGGCCTAGACCGGGCAGATGAGCGCCGTTACATCCAGTCCGTCTTCAATGCAGCTCTGGGTGGCGGAATGTCGAGTCGACTGTTCCAAGAAGTTCGGGAAAAGCGTGGACTTGTTTATACGGTCTACTCCTTCGGTCAGCAGTTCCAAGATGCTGGCATGGCGGGCGTCTACGCCGGATGTAGTCCAAAGAATTTAGATCAAGTTCGCGAAGTTATTACCAATGTTCTTGACGACGTAGCCCAAAATGGCATTACCGCCGCTGAGTTAAGTAAAGCCAAAGGCCAAGTAAGTGGCGGAATGGTTCTAGGTCTTGAAGACACTTCCTCACGAATGAGCAGAATTGCCAGAGCTGAGATGAACAATGGTTATGTGCCTTCAGTTTCCGAAGTACTAGACCGAGTCTCAGCGGTTACCATGGACGAAGTTCATGCACTTGCGCATCAGATCTGGTCACAAGACCGGCTAACTGCAGTTGTTGGACCGGAGTAACTCATGTCAAAGATTAAAGTAGGCGTCCTGGGAGCTAAGGGACGAATGGGGGCAACCGTCTGCGAAGCAATAACTGCCAGCTCAGATTGTGAACTAGTTGCTGCCCTGGACTTAAATGATGAACTTTCTGGATTAGTAACAAGTGGCGCAGAAGTAGTTGTTGACTTCACAACACCTAACTCAGTTGAAGCAAACTTGAAGTTCCTCGCTGACAACAATATTCATGCTGTAGTCGGCACAACAGGATTTGATGCTGACAAATTGGCAGTAGTAGAAAAGCAATTCGCAGCAAGTAAAGCAAATGTCGTGATTGCACCAAACTTTGGTTTAGCAGCAGTTTTGATGATGCAGTTTGCGGCGCAAGCGGCACCACACTTTGACAGCGTTGAAATTATCGAACTACATCATCCACGTAAAGCAGATGCGCCCAGTGGAACTGCGCGCCGAACTGCGGAAATGATTGCGGAAGCCCGCGCTGGCATGAAGGCTATGCC
>JACCDP010772074.1_pt1 | contig 10116 bp, 4 predicted proteins | sample 7445841 | NCBI WGS metagenome assembly JACCDP01 (sample SAMN15323441, study PRJNA562643) | freshwater metagenome | isolation source: river surface water | place: USA:Blue River Watershed | collected 2017-08-17
GCTGCGCAACGTCATGGTGTTGCTATTCCTCACCTTTGCTACAAAGACGGAATGCGCCCCGATGGCAATTGCCGTGCGTGTGTCGTGGAGATACAAGGTGAAAGAACGCTTGCCCCAAGTTGTTGTCGTAACGTCACCGCAGGCATGGAAGTTTCGGCCAACAGTGCGCGCGCTATCAAAAGCCAAAAAATGGTGGTGGAGATGTTGCTCTCCGATATGCCCGATAAAGGCTACAAGTGGAACGATGTCAACCCTGCTTCTAATGCAAGCTCAGCAAAGCCTGCAGGTCAACACGGTGAGCTAAGTGAATGGGCTGATCATTTAGAAGTCACTGTTCGTCCAGAACTCAAAGCCTTGCGCCGCGAGCAGCCAATCGCAGATGCATCCCACCCAGCCATGTTGGTCAATCTAGACGCATGCATACAGTGCAACCGATGCGTGCGCGCCTGCCGCGAAGAACAAGTCAATGATGTGATTGGCTTCGCACACCGTGGCAGCGACAGTGCCATTGTTTTTGATCTGCAAGATTCTATGGGTGCCAGCACTTGCGTCGCATGCGGTGAATGTGTGCAAGCGTGCCCCACAGGTGCATTGATGCCAAAAACACAAGTTGGTTCGCAAGCCGTTGATAAAAAAGTGGACTCAGTGTGTCCGTTTTGTGGCGTTGGGTGTTTGCTAACCTACAACGTCAAAGATAACAAAATCATTAGCGTGGATGGTCGCGACGGCCCTGCCAATCACAACCGTTTGTGTGTCAAAGGTCGATTTGGATTTGACTACATTCACCATCCGCAACGGCTGACAGTGCCGTTGATTCGTAAACAAGGTGTTCCTAAAGATCCAGAGTCCATCAACCAGTTGAACCGTGATGCGGCCGATTGGTCTGCTGTATTTCGTGAAGCGAGTTGGGAAGAAGCCTTGGCTCTCAGTGCAGCCAAGCTCAAGCAATTACGCGATTCATTCGGCAATAAATCGTTGGCTGGTTTTGGTTCAGCCAAGGGCAGCAATGAAGAAGCTTACTTATTCCAAAAATTAGTACGTACTGGATTTGGCTCTAACAACGTAGACCATTGCACCCGCTTGTGCCACGCTTCCAGTGTGGCCGCATTATTGGAAGGCGTGGGCTCTGGTGCAGTGAGCAACCAAGTCAACGATGTTGAGCATGCGGGTTTGATTTTGGTGATTGGCTCCAACCCCACCAACAACCATCCTGTCGCCGCAACCTGGATGAAGAACGCTGCCAAGAAAGGCACAAAGATTGTGTTGGCCGATCCGCGCATCACTGACATCGGCAAACACGCATGGCGCACCTTGCAATTCAAACCCGATACCGATGTGGCGATGCTCAATGCCATGATTTATACGGTTATTGAAGAGGGCTTAGTCAAGGAGGACTTCATTCGCGATCGCGCCAATAACTTCGAGGCTTTGAAAGAAAACGTCCAAGGCTATAGCCCAGAAGCCATGGCGCCTATTTGCGGAATTGCTGCTGCCACCTTGCGCGAAGTAGCGCGTGAATTTGCCACCACCCAAAGCGCCATGATTTTGTGGGGCATGGGTGTGAGCCAGCATGTGCACGGGACAGATAACGCACGGTGCCTTATTGCATTGGTCACGGTGACAGGGCAAATAGGTAAACCCGGTTCTGGTTTGCATCCTTTGCGCGGACAAAACAATGTCCAAGGTGCGAGCGATGCGGGTTTGATTCCCATGATGTTTCCCAATTACCAAAGAGTCAACAACGATGCTGCCCATGCATGGTTTGAGAAATTTTGGGATACACCGCTCGACAACACACCTGGCTACACAGTGGTAGAAATCATGCACAAAGCTTTGGCGGATGACAGCGATCCACACAAGATCCGTGGCATGTACATCATGGGTGAAAACCCAGCCATGAGCGATCCAGACCTCAACCACGCTCGGCACGCCATGGCATCTTTAGAACACATGGTGGTGCAAGATATCTTCATGACCGAGACGGCATGGTTGGCCGACGTGGTTTTACCCGCAACAGCTTGGCCAGAAAAAACAGGCACCGTCAGCAACACCGATCGCATGGTGCAGCTCGGCAAACAAGCGATCGATCCACCTGGCCAAGCAAAACCAGACCTTTGGATCATTCAACAAATTGCCAAAGGCATGGGGCTGGACTGGAATTACCCAGGCGAGCATTGCGGTGTGGCAGCGGTGTACGAGGAAATGCGACAAGCCATGCATGCTTCCATCAGTGGCATTACATGGGAGCGTTTGCAGCGTGAATCTAGTGTGACCTACCCATGTCTCACGGAAGATGACCCAGGTGAACCTATTGTGTTTACCAAACATTTCGATACCGATGACGGCCGTGTGCATTTGGTGCCTGCCGACATCATCCCCGCCAATGAGCGCCCTGATAGCGACTATCCCTTCGTGTTGATCACTGGACGTCAACTAGAACATTGGCACACTGGCAGCATGACACGTCGCGCAAGCGTGTTAGATGCCATAGAGCCCAAGGCCAGTGCTTCGATGTGCGGTGCTGATCTTGAAAAATTGAACTTGCGTGCGGGCGACGTCATCACTGTCGCATCACGTAGAGGGCAAGTTACTTTACACCTGCGACGCGATGACGGAACGCCGCTAGGCGCTGTTTTTATGCCTTTTGCGTATTACGAAGCTGCGGCGAATCTGATGACGAATCCTGCGCTGGACCCAGTTGGCAAAATTCCAGAATTTAAATACTGCGCTGTGGCGATACGCGCTGGTGGAGATCTCGCAACAAATATTGGCTTTAATAAACAGTAAGAGTTTTAGTTAATGATTCGATTCATTGACTAACAATTAAAACTACTGCTTAAAGCGGGCGATCACAAACTTAAATATGGAAGTTGCTAACCCGCAGCTTCCAAGCCATTTGCGAAATGCGCCTGCATACGCGCCACGCTGGCTGACACATCACGCGCAAGCAGCGCATCCAGCAAAGCCTGGTGCTCACGCAAAGACTCCTCAATCCGTCCGCTTTTGAGTAGCGAGTTATGGCGATTGAGTTTCATCACCTTGCGTAAGTCCGCCACCATTTGGTCGCGCCATCGGTTGTTAGCGATCTCGAGCAAGCGCATATGAAAGCGTTCGTTGATTTCGAAGAACTTGTCGGTGTTGCCAACAGCTGCAACCAACTCTTGGTGAATGCTGTTGAGGTCAGCCAACTCAGCATCGCTCGCTTGGACTGCCACCACACCTGCCGCGTCAGACTCTAATAAAGAGAGCAGGTGGTAGACGTCGTGTTGGTCTTTGTCATTGACTTCGGTGACATAAGCGCCACGGCGCATCTTCATCGTCACCAAACCTTCGGTGGCTAATACTTTGAGCGCTTCACGCAAAGGGGTGCGGCTGATGCCGTATTCCTCGGCCAAGCGCATTTCGTCGATCCAGCTGCCGGGCGCTAGTTCGCGCGCAAAAATGCGCTGACGCAGCAGTTCAGCGACTTCTTCGTACAGCGCGCGTTGGGCTAGGGACAGGGCAGACATGGCCTAATTCTATAGCAAAACAGTATTTTGAATTCATAATTATGAATGATAGAATGCTTGGCATCGGGAAATCCTTTCATCTTTAAGACCCAATTCCTATGGCCCAAGCACCGCAATCCCCCTCTGCCGACATCGACGCATGGCTTCGCGCCGCCGCCAAATCTGCGCCTAATGGCGATGTCGCCGCGCTCAATTGGCAAACGCCTGACGGCATCAGCGTCAAACCGCTCTACACCGCAGACGACACCAAGGCCTTGCCCCACGCCAACACCTTGCCTGGGTTCGAGCCGTTTTTGCGCGGCCCGCAAGCCACCATGTATGCCGTGCGTCCTTGGACGATTCGCCAGTACGCTGGTTTCTCCACCGCCGAAGAATCCAACGCTTTTTATCGCAAAGCATTAGCCGCTGGCGGTCAAGGTGTGTCGGTCGCATTCGACTTGGCCACCCACCGTGGCTATGACTCCGACCATCCCCGCGTCACGGGTGACGTGGGCAAAGCGGGTGTGGCGATCGATTCGGTCGAAGACATGAAGATCTTGTTCGACCAAATTCCCTTGGACAAAGTCTCGGTCTCGATGACGATGAACGGCGCTGTGTTGCCCGTGCTCGCAGGCTATGTAGTGGCAGCGGAAGAGCAGGGCGTGTCGCAAGCGCAATTAAGCGGCACGATCCAAAACGACATCCTCAAAGAATTCATGGTGCGCAACACCTATATCTATCCGCCCGAGCCCAGCATGCGCATCATTGGCGACATCATTGGCTACACCGCCGCGCACATGCCTAAGTTCAACTCGATCTCGATATCGGGTTACCACATGCAAGAGGCGGGTGCCAACCAAGCTTTGGAATTGGCCTTCACCTTGGCCGATGGCAAAGAATATGTGAAGACCGCTATCGACAGTGGCTTAGATGTAGACGCCTTCGCCGGTCGCCTGTCATTCTTCTGGGCGATTGGCATGAACTTCTATTTAGAGATCGCCAAAATGCGCGCCGCCCGTTTGCTGTGGTGCCGCATCATGAAGGGCTTCAACGCCAAGAATCCGAAGAGCCTGATGTTGCGCACCCACTGCCAAACCAGCGGTTGGAGTTTGACTGAGCAAGACCCTTACAACAACATCGTGCGTACCACCGTCGAAGCCATGGCCGCTGTTTTTGGTGGCACGCAGTCGTTGCACACCAATAGTTTTGACGAAGCGATTGCGTTGCCTACGGAGTTTTCATCGCGCATCGCCCGCAATACGCAACTCATCATCCAAGAAGAAACCCACATCACCAATGTGATCGACCCTTGGGCTGGTAGTTACATGATGGAGTCGCTCACCCAAGAAATGGCCGACAAAGCCTGGGCCATCATCGAAGAAGTCGAAGCCATGGGTGGCATGACCAAAGCAGTTGACAGCGGTTGGGCCAAGCTCAAGATCGAAGCCGCCGCCGCACAAAAACAAGCGCGGATTGACTCAGGCCAAGACGTGATTGTTGGCGTGAACAAATACAAGCTCGCCACCGAAGATGCGATCGACGCGCGCGATATCGACAACGTCGCGGTGCGCGATGGGCAAATCGCACGTTTGCAAAAAATCAAAGCTACGCGTGATGACGCAGCTGTCAAGGCTGCACTTGAGGCGCTGACTTTCGCTGCCGGACACGGGGGCAACTTACTCGACTTGTCGATCAAAGCCATGCGATTGCGCGCAACCGTCGGCGAAGTAAGCGATGCACTAGAAGTCGTATTCGGCCGTCACCGTGCCGATACCCAAAAAGTGACCGGCGTTTACGCCGCTGCCTACGACCATGGCAACAACGACGGAGACACGATGGAATATTGGAACCAACTCAAAGCCGATATCGCTGCGTTTGCCGACAAAGAAGGCCGCCGCCCGCGCGTGATGATTTCCAAGCTCGGCCAAGACGGCCATGACCGTGGTGCCAAAGTGGTGGCTACCGCATTCGCCGATTTAGGCTTTGACGTCGACATGGGCCCGCTCTTCCAAACGCCTGAAGAATGCGCGCGCCAAGCGATTGAAAACGACGTGCATGCAGTCGGCGTATCCACATTAGCCGCAGGCCACAAAACCTTGGTGCCCGCCATCATTGCCGAACTCAAAAAGCAAGGCGCCGACGACATCATCGTTTTCGTCGGTGGGGTGATTCCACGTCAAGACTACGACTTCCTCTACCAAGCGGGTGTCAAAGGTATTTATGGACCGGGCACGCCAATTCCAGTGAGTGCCAGAGATGTGCTGTCGCACATTCAAAAGTCGCTGGCTAGTTAATGCGCAGCTCTGTGATCACCACTTACAAGTGCGCAACTTTTATCCCTAACTCTTGAACAGCAGTCGCACTTTTGACTTCCTCTGATGCAAATCAACCCTAATCAGCTTTTACAAGCCTTGCGCCACGGCGACCCCGCCGAGCAACGCCGCGCCATGGCGAAAGCGATTACTTTGCTGGAGTCCACCCGTAACGACCACCGTGTGATGGCGGATGCTTTGTTGACATCGGTGTTACCGCACAGCGGCAAGTCGTTTCGTTTGGGCATCAGTGGTGTGCCGGGCGTGGGCAAGTCCACCTTCATCGAAGCCTTGGGGCTTTTTCTTATTAGCAAAGGCCACCGTGTGGCGGTTTTGGCGGTCGATCCATCGTCTAGTGTGTCGGGCGGATCCATCTTGGGTGACAAAACCCGCATGGAGCATTTGTCTGTGCATCCACAAGCCTACATCCGTCCAAGTCCTGCCAGTGGAACCTTAGGCGGTGTCGCAGAAAAAACCCGCGAATGTATGTTGGTCTGCGAAGCGGCCGGCTATGACGTGGTGATTGTCGAGACCGTTGGCGTGGGTCAGTCTGAGACCGCAGTAGCCAATATGACCGACATGTTTTGTTTGATGCAGTTACCCAATGCAGGTGACGACTTGCAAGCTATCAAAAAAGGCGTGATGGAGTTGGCCGATTTAGTCGTTATCAATAAGGCTGATATTGACGGTGCTGCTGCTACCCGCGCCGAAGCGCAAATTACCAGTGCTTTGCGTTTGCTGGGTTTGCATGGTAATCCACAAAACCAACACCATGACACCGCTTCTTGGCATCCCCAAGTGGTGCAACTCAGCGCGTTGCTGGGCCAAGGCTTGGATGCATTTTGGAATGCCGCCAGTGAATTTCAAAAACTCCAAATTGCCAACGGCCGCTTCGCGTCGCGCCGACAAAACCAAGCACTGTCTTGGATGTGGGAACGTATCGAAGCCGGGCTCAAACACAACTTTCATGCACAGCCGCAAGTCCAGGCTCAGTTGGCGGGTATGTGCGAGCAAATTATGGCAGGGCAATTGGCGCCCTCGACGGCGGCCAGACAACTACTTGCTATTGCTAATGGTGAAAGCGCAAACGGGTTAGGCGATTCGCTATGAAAAAGCCATACAGACATTCTTCCTGAGATCGATCAGGACTTAAAAAATTTAGACGGGAGTAAACAAACCATGCAAGACATTCTTGAACAACTAGAAGAAAAGCGCGCAGCGGCGCGCTTGGGCGGTGGGCAAAAGCGTATCGACGCGCAACACGCCAAAGGCAAGCTCACGGCACGCGAGCGCCTCGAGGTCTTGTTAGACGAAGGCACTTTCGAAGAGTGGGACATGTTCGTTGAACACCGTTGCACCGACTTCGGCATGGCCGACCAAAAAATCCCAGGCGACGGTGTGGTTACAGGCTACGGCATGATCAACGGACGCTTGGTGTTTGTGTACAGCCAAGACTTCACGGTGTATGGCGGTGCATTGTCTGAAACGCACGCAGAAAAGATTTGCAAAATCATGGACCAAGCCATGAAGGTTGGCGCACCTGTTATCGGATTGAACGACTCAGGTGGTGCTCGCATTCAAGAAGGTGTGGCGTCGCTAGGCGGATATGCCGATGTTTTCCAGCGCAACGTGATGGCCAGCGGTGTGGTGCCGCAAATCAGTTTGATCATGGGCCCGTCAGCTGGTGGTGCGGTGTATTCACCAGCTTTGACCGACTTCATCTTCATGGTGAAAGACAGCTCGTATATGTTTGTCACTGGCCCCGAAGTTGTCAAGACCGTGACGCACGAAGAGGTCAGCGCCGAAGAACTCGGTGGTGCCATCACCCACACCACCAAAAGCGGTGTCGCCGATATGGCGTTTAACAACGATGTAGAAGCTTTGTTGATGTTGCGTCGGCTCTACAACTACTTGCCAGCGAATAACCGCGAAAAAGCGCCCATACGTAAAAGCGGTGATCCGACCGAGCGCATGGACACCAGCTTAGACACCTTGGTGCCCGAGAACCCCAACAAGCCTTACGACATGAAAGAGCTGATCGTCAAAACCGTAGACGACGGCGACTTCTTTGAACTGCAACCCGACTACGCGCAAAACATCTTGATCGGCTTTGCACGTATGGACGGACAAACCGTCGGCATCGTCGCCAACCAACCTTTGGTCTTGGCAGGGTGCTTAGACATCAAGAGCTCTATCAAGGCCGCACGCTTTGTGCGTTTTTGTGATGCCTTCAATGTGCCTGTGATCACCTTTGTGGACGTGCCTGGTTTCATGCCCGGTACCAGCCAAGAATACGGCGGCATCATCAAGCACGGCGCCAAGTTGCTCTATGCCTATGCCGAATGCACGGTGCCGAAAATCACGGTGATCACCCGCAAAGCCTATGGCGGTGCCTATGACGTGATGGCTTCCAAACATCTGCGTGGCGACGTCAACTTCGCCTGGCCCAATGCCGAGATTGCGGTGATGGGCGCCAAAGGCGCGGTGGAGATCATCTTCCGTGAAGACAAGGGTGATCCCGTAAAAATTGCCGCCAAAGAAGCCGAATACAAAGCGCGCTTCGCCAATCCGTTTGTGGCTGGCGCGCGCGGCTTTATCGACGACGTGATCCAACCCCACGAAACCCGCAAGCGCATTTGCCGCTCCTTGGTTATGCTCAAAGATAAAAAGATTGATAACCCATGGCGCAAGCACGGCAATATTCCGTTGTAAGCCTAGGAGAGAAATATGTTTAAAAAAATACTCATCGCCAACCGTGGCGAAATCGCCTGCCGTGTCATGGCCACCGCCCGCAAAATGGGCATACAGACGGTTGCCGTTTACTCTGAAGCCGACAAAGAAGCGCGCCATGTGGCGATGGCTGATGAAGCCGTTTGCATCGGGCCTGCATCCTCGCGTGAGTCCTATTTGGTGGCCGACAAAATCATCGCTGTAGCCAAGGAAACTGGTGCCCAAGCCATTCACCCTGGATATGGGTTTTTGAGCGAGAACGCAGACTTCTCCAAACGCTGTGAAGAGTCGGGCATTGTTTTCATTGGGCCTAAACACCACTCCATCGCGGCCATGGGCGACAAGATCGCCTCTAAGAAACTGGCTGAAAAAGCAGGTGTGAATTGCATTCCCGGTGTGAACGACGCCATCGAAACACCTGAGAAAGCCGTCGAGATTGCCAAAAGCATTGGCTATCCCGTGATGATCAAAGCCAGCGCAGGCGGCGGCGGTAAAGGCTTGCGCGTGGCCTACAACGACAAAGAGGCGTTAGAGGGCTTCACCAGTTGCCGCAACGAAGCACGCAATAGTTTTGGCGACGACCGTGTGTTTATTGAAAAGTTTGTCGAAGAACCGCGCCATATCGAAATCCAACTGATCGGAGATTCACAAGGCCATGTGCTGTATTTAAATGAGCGCGAGTGCTCCATCCAACGGCGCCACCAAAAAGTGATTGAAGAGGCACCATCGCCTTTCATCAGCGACGCCACCCGCAAAGCCATGGGCGAACAAGCCGTGGCTTTGGCGAAAGCGGTGAAATACCAAAGCGCGGGCACGGTTGAGTTTGTGGTCGGCAAAGACCAGAGCTTTTATTTCCTTGAGATGAACACCCGCTTGCAGGTGGAACACCCCGTGACCGAATGCATCACCGGTTTGGACTTGGTCGAATGGATGATCCGCATTGCCGCGGGTGAGCCACTCACACTTAAACAAGAAGATGTGCAACGCAACGGATGGGCGATTGAGTGCCGTATCAATGCAGAAGATCCTTTCCGTAATTTCTTGCCATCGACTGGTCGATTGGTGCGCTTCCATCCGCCAGAGCCCACGATGTTCCAAGCCAATACCGAGCAGTTGCTTGGTGTGCGCGTAGACACCGGTGTGCAAGAGGGTGGCGAGATCCCAATGTTTTACGACTCGATGATCGCCAAGCTCATCGTGCATGGCCGCGACCGCAACGATGCCATCGCCAAAATGCGCGAAGCTTTGAACGCCTTCGTGATTCGTGGCATCAGCTCGAACATTCCATTCCAATCTGCCTTGCTGGCGCATCCACGTTTTGTGTCGGGTGAATTCAATACAGGCTTTATTGCCGAGCAATACGCCCATGGTTTCCGCGCGCAAGACGTGACCCACCAAGACCCAGACTTTCTGATTGCTTTGGCTGCTTTTGTGCGTCGTCGCTCGCGCGAACGTGCTGCAAGTTTGAGTGGTCAGCTACCAGGCTATGACGTGAAGGTCGGTCAGGCCTACACCATCATCACACTCGACGCCAAAGGTGAGCACCAGCACACCCAGGTGGAAGTGGACGATTCCATGGGTCGCCA
>JACCDP011053346.1_pt1 | contig 10114 bp, 8 predicted proteins | sample 7445841 | NCBI WGS metagenome assembly JACCDP01 (sample SAMN15323441, study PRJNA562643) | freshwater metagenome | isolation source: river surface water | place: USA:Blue River Watershed | collected 2017-08-17
AAATAAATTTGGAGAAATAGATTGACTTTTCTGCCCAAAAAGTAAACGATTTTTATTTTAAATCACAAAAATAAATAACTTGGCAAGAACTTAAAAAAGAAATAATCCAACCAATATGATCTGATTTTTATAATCTAAGCAAAAAATACTCATAATTGATAAACTCGCTTCAAAAGGAGTTTTGAAACCTTAAATGATGTCCACAACTAAAATTATACCCAAGAGGCCTGGCACTAATAATCTAAGTGGGCCCAGTAATCTCAAATTTTTTAGTGATTGTAGGGAGTATTTATTTAAACTTATCTGATTTAGTCATGAGGTGTAGAATATTTATCATATTATTTCAAAACATGATTATCCTTATGACCTGATTAAGTAAAGTATAATTTTTTGCATTTAAAAATCTCATATTTAGAAACAATAGGGTTATAGTATAATCTACTATGACTTACATTTTCGTGACAAATTCACTTACTGGAGGAGGTGCTGAACGATCTACAAATTTAATAGTTAACGAATTGAGACTTAGAAAAATGGATGTGGTATTGGTTCCCATTAATTCAAGTGTTCAAGACTTTATCACAGTAAATTCTCCAATAATTCAAATTAACCGAAAATGGGGTTCAGGAATACTTTTAACCTGTATAGCAATTCTAAAATTCCAAAAAATTTTAATAAATCTTAATCCAAGAGTGTTGATTTTAAATTGTGAATTACCAGAATTCTTTGGTGCATTGTTTGTAAGGAAGGCAAAAATAATTGTAGTAGAGCATTCTAGAATTGCCTGGCAAAAACGTATTCGTCTTGGCAAAATTATCCGAAAAATTCTTGTATATCGTGGTGCACATTGGATCTCGGTCTCCCCAATAATTTATAGCCCATTAATCGATAAAAGTGTTTATTCGAAAATAATTGAAAACCCAGTGATTAACTTACCAAATAATTATTTGAATGAAAATCGATTAAATCGACTGGACAGGATCATATTCATCGGACGGTTGAGTGAGGAAAAAAATCCAAAATTAATTATAGATGTTGCGCATGAATCACACATAAATGCAGAGTTAATTGGGACCGGGCCTTTGCTTAGTGAATTAGAATCGTATGCACAAAAAATAAAAGCGAATGTTAAATTTAGTGGATATAAAAAAAATCCATGGCAAGAAGTCAAAAATGGAGATTTAATCATAATTCCATCAATTGCTGAAGGTGATGGTTTGGTATTGCTTGAAGCTATAAGCATTGGCGTTCCTATTTTGTTAAACGATAATCTTGATTTTAGGCGGTTTGCCTTGGACGAGATCCACTATTGTAAGTCTTTTGAGGATTACATGGATAGAATCAAAATTTTTCAAAGTGATTTATCCAGGCTTATTGTTCCACCTTCTAAGAGTAAAGAAATTCTATTAACTAGAGAGCTGTCTGGTATCATCAATGAATGGGAGCAATTTCTTATTTCAGTACACAAAAATTAGTCAAAATTATTGAACCTCCTAGTACGTTTCCTACAATTTATTTTTTTGCTATAAAATCATTCTGTGTAAATTCAAATTGGAGGTATATTGTTTGCGACTTGCAATAACAGGATCTACTGGAAAAATTGGTTCCGAATTATATAAGATATTTAAATCCAAGGGGATTTTTGCTAATATACCGAGCAAGGAAAATTTAATAGACGATTTGATTGAAATGAATCCTACAGTTATAATAAATTGTATTGGTTCTGGAACAGATGTTAGGCAAAAGATAAATGACGTGGAAATCTGGAACTCAAATTACTATCTTCCTAGTGAAATATTGAATTATTCATGTAAAAAAGGCATTAAGTTTATTAATCTTGGCTCATTATTAGAAAAAGAACCTAAATTTAAATCCTCATATGTTTTATCTAAAAGAGCATTCACGAGTAATATTTCAAAGAGATTTGACGACGGAGACCAAGCCATTTCTATTCTGATTCCTATAGTTTATGGATTGAATCCAGAGCATATACTTATCGATGAGATCATTAATTCATTCCAATTAAAAATTCCTGTAAAACTTGAATCTCCAGATGCAATTAGAGAATTTTTACATATAAAAGACCTAGCCTCTATTTTAATTGAGATTATGGATATAGATGTGTTTAAAAATGCGCGATATGAAATTGGTAACGGGACAGGTTATAAACTTTCAGAGGTCTGTGATTCAATACTGGGTCAATATTTTAGCCCTTCCTGGATATCTACTCCAAACCATGTAAGAACTAATTCTTTTAGAATTGTTGCAAATATGGACTTGTTTCCAAAGCTATCCTCTTCAAATCAACAATCAGATTTAATTGCATGGCTATCAAATATGTTGAAGAATGGAGATAATCTTAGGCAATGAAATGGCTAATAACCGGTGGTTGTGGATTTATAGGTAGTAATCTAGCAAGTTATTTACAGACAAAAGGTGGAACTCCAATTGTTGTGGATAATTTGAGTAGACCTCGAGTAGAAGAAAATCGAAATTGGTTGTTGAATGAATTCGGGATCAAAACACATGAAATGGATATACTAGATTTAAGTAAGCTAAATTTGATATTTAAAAAAGAAAAAAATATAAATGGGATTATACATTTAGCTGGGCAAGTATCCTTATTATCTAGCATTCATAATCCAAGAAGGGATTTTGAAATCAATGCCCTTGGAACTCTAAATGTATTGGAATGTTTTAGAAATCACGCAAGGGATGCGCATCTAGTTTTTACTTCATCAAATAAAGTTTATGGAGAACTTTCAAATTTAAATTTGGATGAGAACAACACACGATATTCACTAGTAGATTACCCTCATGGTATTAATGAAGAATTTGCAATTAATCCAAGTGGAGGTTATGGTTCTTCAAAGTATTCTGCTGAACTATTGATTGCAGACTGGAGTAGAAATTACTCTTTAAAAGCAACAGTATTAAGACAAAGTTCTGTTTACGGTGCAAGACAATTTCCAACTTCTGATCAAGGGTGGGCAGCTTTTTTCGCCGAGCAGTTTATTGCAGGAAAAAATTTTGAAATATCAGGTAATGGTAAACAAGTCAGAGATCTACTTTATGTAGAAGATTTATTCGATTTAATTTATACTATAATTGAACAGGGTTTTGATACTACAGGCACATTTAATGTTGGTGGAGGTCAAGTTAACAGTTTATCTTTGTTAGAACTTTTCAAAGAATTATCACTTAGAACTAGAAATTTCCCTGAGTACTTAGAAGGTTCTATGAGACCTTTTGATCAAAAAGTCTTTATTTCTGATAATTCAAAAATATCACTTAAAACTGGTTGGGAACCAAAAACTACAATCAATAAAGGATTGACTAAACTATTACAATGGATTGAGTCACGTTGAAAATACTTTTTTGAATCAAAAAAAGCGCCTATAAAATCTTTTAGGCCAATAATTTAATACTAATTTCCAATAGAGTTTTCCGGGAGTTTTTTCTAATCTAGGAATTCTGTTAAATATGATTCCCTCTTTGATCCAGTGATTAAGAATTTTTTCATCCTTAGGTTCAATTTGGCATTTCGCGAATTCGGTAGCCATTAAAATGGCATGAGCGTATAAAGGTCTTATTTTTGAGCCAAACTCAATTGAAATGCTGTCTGGACTTGCAAACATATTTACCAAAGGTTTATCCAAGTATCCTGCATTTCCTCCTTTAATAACGGACCAATAAAGCATCAATAAATCTGGCCCAATTGCTGTTTCGTATGCGTGCTGATCCAGTATTTTAGATTTTAAACCATCAATAGCATCAACTGTCCTTATTAGTGCACAAGTTGCTGATGCAGTCAATTCACTCTTCACCATTCTAGGAACTAATTCAGCCCATTTGCATCCGATAAATGGTTCTCCAACCCAGTTGTATACTCCTGTACTCAAATGCCCAAACGCACCACAAACTCCAACATCCAAGTTGTTTAAAGTGACAAAATTAATTAACTCTGAAATTGCATCTTTTTCAAGCCAATCGTCAGACCATAGAATTTTTACCCATTCAGTTTTTATTAAATTTAGTCCCTTCAACCAATTTTGGACTGCGCCTAGATTATGGTCAGATCGAAGATAGACTATTGATAAAGAGTCCTGAAATCTAGCTACTACCTCACTTGTATGATCACTACTTGCGTTATCAACAATAACAGTTTGGAATTCCCTGTAGCTCTGATTAACCAACGAGTAAAGTGCTCTTTCAAGCAATTCAGCTCTATTATACGTGGGTATCAAAACTGAAATATTCAAAATTTCTATATCCATTCAAATAAGAAAAACCTGAAGTTGATGATAGCAGATTTTTTCCAGAAAAGACTACAACAAATACGCATACAAAATAATTATTCCAAAAAATCTTGAAATCTAGTGAAAGAGAAGTGGTTTTTATCTAAAATTCAAACAGCTACCTCCCTTAACATTTGAAATTATTTTCAAATCTCAAGGAGATACAGAGATTAATTGAATAAATGATCAATAAAAGTGATTTTGAAATAGCTATTAATAAAAGTATATTTGGCTTGTGGTATCTTATGTGTTATGAAAATAAGGTCTTATAATCATTTGCCTATCAATAGTCAGTCCCATGTAAAATTTTTTAATCTTATAAATTATATAGCCTAAGATTAAAAAAATGTTTTTACTATATTAATAAACAAGGTAAGTTCTATTGATAAACACAGTCTAGTAGAAGAGATAAGTAATGCGAAGAGAAAAGTTAACAGTACACCTATCAGGAGGGCTTGGCAATCAACTGTTCCAAATCTCAACGGGTCTAAAATTGAGTGAAGTCACCAATAAGCAACTAACTATTAATATTAATTTATACAAAAATCCAATAATTAGAAGTAGGCTAAATTCTAATTATAATAAAAAAAGAAAGTTCGAACTATCATTTTTTGAATTTATAAATAATATCGCCATTGATGAGTCGTTCACTCCAATAAATGGAAAATTTGAAAAGCTAATTTCAAAGTTGAATGAAAAACAAAGACGCGTAATAGGAATTGCAACCGAAGATAGTTTTCGTAAAAATGAATGGGATAATCCTCAAAAAATAAGAAGAATTGTTGGACATTTTATGTCTCCAGAATATTTTAATCATTTTAATTATCATGAGGTATTTAAAGTTGCAAACGAGAAACTTAATCAATGGTCTAAAGATTTAATCCAAAGAATTGAAATTGAAAACCTAACAATGTTACATGTTCGCCTAGGAGATTATCTTAATCAAAGAAATATTATTGTGCCTAGTGAATTTTACTATTTAGCAGGAATTGATTACACCCAAGCACTTTCAAATAGTTTTGGTAGACCTTTACTTTTTAGTGATCAACCAGAGTTAATTAAGCAACTTTTTCCAAAGGTATATAAAAAAGTTGAAGTGGTATTTCCCCCAACAAATATTTTCGTTGCAGAGCAACTTTATGTAATAGCTCAAAGTAAAAGTTTTATTTGTTCAAACTCAACATTTTCATGGTGGGCGAGTAACTTAAGAAATAATGTCTCTAAAATTGTAGTTGCACCTAAATTTTTCTATTCGTCTGGATATAATCAACAAAAAGTCTCCAATTTCTGGCCACCTAATGTCCACTTTATAGGATAATTGAATTATGGGTTTAACTTTTATATTAGTCGATTCCAATAAAGTTATTGGACTGAATGATGCTAGTTTTGAATCACTTATAAGCGAACTTAGTAAACTTGGACTGGAACAAACTGAGAAAAGTGACTTCGACATTTATATTGCCATAAATCATAATAAAAATATATATTCTCGAATGAATCAACCACAAAAAGTCGCAAAAAAAGTTTTGATAAGACTAGAGCCTTACTCAGTTTTTCCCGCTCAATACTCAAGCAAAATTGAATCTAAATATGACATTGTGATCAGCCCAGGCTCAGTAAATGATTTCAAAAATTCATCATATTTCATAGGTTTTCCTCATTCTATACAAAAAAATCCCGCTAAACCCACCTTTAAGAATCAACCTTCATTGGAAGCTTTTATTGAAATGAATTCAAAAACATTAGAATCAAATTGGAGAAACCGCAATTTACTTTGTTCCATGGTGGCAGCAAATAAGGTATCTATAACCAGAAACTCAAACTACAAATTGAGAAGACAGCTTGCATCTAAATTTAATACAGAAAAAATCCAAATATTCGGCCCACTCTGGAATGATCCCTTACTTGATAAACTAGCCCACAGGGTGAAGACTTTAAAATTTAATCTCAATTATGGATCAATTGTTAACTTGATAGAAGTGTATGGGAACTTGTTTAAAAAATACCCTCATGCAAAGGGAATAATCGAAGATAAATATTCAGTATTATTTAATTCTAAATTCAGCCTTGTAGTTGAAAATAGCATGGAGTACGTCAGTGAAAAAATTTTTGATGTATTGGTGAGTAAATCTATACCAGTATATTTTGGTCCCAGTCTGAGTAGCGTAGGTTTACCAGAAGAAATTGCACTCAAAGGCAAATTGCTACAGTCTTTCAACTTAGAATTTCTGACAGAGCTTGACTATAAAGTAGTTGTAAAATACTTGGATGCAGGAGAGAAGTTCATGAATTCATACACATATCTGAGTACATGGAAATCCGAATCAGTTTATAAATCTATAGCAAACAGAATAGTTAGTGAGCTGATTAAATAATGCTCACAATCTGCTTATGGACAAGAGGAAGAGAAGATTTCTTAGCAAATACGCTATTAAGTTTTGAAAAATTATTTAAGTACGATTTTATCAATTTTATGTTGATAGATAACGGGTCTAGTCAAGAAGCGCAGAAAATACTGGCTAACTGGGTGAGTAAATTTCCAGATAGAACATATATTTATAGATTTGAAGTTAATGACACTAGATTCTCAAAAAGTTGGAAATTAATAAGAGAGTATGCAACTGATTGGATAGTTTTTCCAGGTGATGATGATGAATTTATTCCTGAAATAATTGAAGAGTGGATTGAAAGTTTGAAAACTCATCCAAACCTAGTTGCATTCAATGCCTCACTACAAGTTATAAATGCCGACGGTAAAGAGTCCAAGATAAATATCTATCCTAATGCAGCTAGCATTACAAATAGAATTGAAAGCATAGCCCAGTCATTTCATTGCCCACCTTTTAATTGGCCAAGTCTATTTTTCAAGTTATCTGCTATTCCAGAGGAAATTCCAAATTCAAGGTACGCTTGTGATTGGTGGATTGGCTGTATTTTACTTCTTTCAGGTGAAGTTTTAACTACGAAATCAATTGGCGTTAGATATCGACGCCACATTGGTCAAGAAAGTCAGAGAGCACCTCTACGGCGAAAAAATTTTGAGTCATACATCTGGTTGAGTAAATTAATAAATGAAAAGATTTATTTGGATTGGGTGCGAAGTTTATCTGATGTAGAAAAAATTATTTTTTGGGATTATTTAATAGCGAACCCTCCTATTTATGGAGATGATGTTTTCAACAAGCTTTTATTAGCAAGTATATATTTTTCATTGTTGCATGAAGTAAAGTCGCTAGCAGAAAAAATTATATTGATAAATAAGTACGCCAGTTTAAATGGTGTTTTGCTTCATAAAGGACAAGTTTTGAATCTATTAGAATTGAATCAAAATGAAAATTTTGTATTTCCATCAAACTATTCATTACAATTAGGGCAGGGTGGTTGTGAAAAACTCATAAATATCTTAAAAAATTATGAAGTTTCGGCAACCTACTTTAATTTTAAAATTTATTGTATACATTCACAAAAGTTGAAAGATGGGGTATTTATTGATTGTGTCGAGTTAAAAGAGGACGATACTGAATATAATTTAGATATTATCACAAAAGAAATCACGAATTTTCTAGAGCAGAGCGATCAATTTAATTTTTCCATATCTCCTAAGGAGCGAAAAGTAATATTAATATTAAGAAGTTATAAGCGATTCATTCCTAAATGGTCACTTAACATTTTAAGAAGAATATAGAAAACCTTTATCATATTAACTTTAATTTAGAACTTCTAGAATATCACTCCTGCAGGCGTTTTCTGGCGAAATTTTTTTATTTAAAACTTTGTCCCACCAAGTCATAGTGGATTCTACAGCTCTGACTTGACTCCAATAAGGTCGCCACCCCAAAACTTCTCTTGCAAGACTTGAGTCCAATTGTAAAAATTCAGATTCAAGCCCAATCTTGTTTTCAGCTAAATAATCAATTTTGGATTCTGAGGCCCTAAAGCTTTGAGCAATTTCCAAGACTTCCTTTACTTTTAAACTCTCACCATCTGGGCCGAAATTAAAACTTTCAATAGCATTACCATTTAATGAATGCTCCAGAGCCATTAAGTATCCAATTGTTGGATCTAAGACATGTTGCCATGGTCTAGTGCTATTAGGATTTCTTACCTTGATTGGTTTATCTTGAAGTAAAGACCTTATCAAGTCAGGAAATAATCTGTCCTTTGCAAAATCTCCACCTCCGATTACATTTCCAGCTCTAACTGAGAATACTTTAGGTCCACCAAACTTATTCTCTAAACTCTGCCAAGCTTTTACAGCTGCTTCGACAGCAACTTTGCTTGAACTATAAGGATCTTTACCCTCAAGGCAATCACTTTCTTTAAAGAAATTCCTTAGTTCATCATTTTTGTAAACTTTATCTGTAGTAATTACCATTATAGCTTTTAAAAAATCATATTTGAATGCTGATTGCAGTAGATTCAAAGTACCCATCAGATTTGTTTCAAAAGTTGAGTAGGGGTCCGTATAGGATTCCGAAACTATTGGTTGAGCAGCAAGGTGAATAATACTCGATGGCTTATATTTACAGATGAACTCATCCACCTCAATACTATTACGTATATCACTAAATGTCTCTGGAATTTTACCTTTTCTTTCAAGTCTTTTAAAAAGTGAATTTTCTGTAGGTGCAAGGGAATAACCAATTGACGATATTCCAAGCTGCTCCAATAGGAGAGTCATCCACGTACCTTTAAATCCAGTATGTCCAGTAATTAGCACTGGATGATCAGGTGAAGATACACTGAGTAATCGAGGTATATTCATGAGTTAAATCTAGTATGATTGAGGTCGCTTTGCATAATGACCATGTGGAATTGGCCAGTTGATTGGGATTTAGTGGAAGATTCAGAAGCACAAATAGTAAGTAGACTCGCTGAGCGCGCTATGAAGTCACGACATCAGAGTAATAAATTTATTCCAGGAGAATCTCAAATTCCAGTTACAGGAAAAGTTTTTGGCTCAGAAGAAATTTCAGCTGCTATTGAAGCTTCTTTAGAGTTTTGGCTTACCGCAGGACATTTTACAGAAGAGTTTGAACGTAAAATTGCAAGTATTATGAGAATGAGGGCTGGCCTAATGGTCAATTCTGGTTCCTCGGCCAATCTATTAGCCCTCAGTTCCCTAACGAGTGGAAGGTTAGGTGACAGAGCACTAAAACCGGGTGATGAAATAATTACTGTTGCTGCAGGTTTTCCAACAACAGTTACTCCCATACTTCAGAATAATTTAGTACCAGTTTATGTTGATGTTGATCTAGGGACCTATGTTGCGAATACAAAATCTATACTTACGGCAGTATCTGATAAAACAAAAGCAATTATGATGGCGCATACTTTAGGTAATCCATTTGAGCTAGACAAGATTGCAAGGTTTGCTGAGGAAAATGACTTATGGCTAATTGAGGATTCATGTGATGCACTCGGGGGCACATTTAATGGAAGTCCAATAGGTAGCTTTGGGGATTTATCAACTCTTAGTTTTTATCCAGCACATCATATTACTACAGGAGAAGGGGGTGCAGTTTTAATAAAACGTGCGATTCTAAAACCTATTGTCGAGTCATTTAGAGATTGGGGTAGAGATTGCTGGTGTGCTCCAGGATGTGACAATACATGTGCAAAAAGGTTTGAATGGAAGCTAGGTGAATTACCACAAGGATTTGATCATAAGTATACGTACTCACACTTAGGCTACAACTTAAAATCTGGAGATATTCAAGCAGCAATTGGTATTGCTCAACTAGAGAGATTAGCAAACTTCATATTTCTAAGGCGTCAAAACTGGCAATATTTAAGGGATAACTTGAAGAGCTTAG
>JACCDP011130260.1_pt1 | contig 10114 bp, 10 predicted proteins | sample 7445841 | NCBI WGS metagenome assembly JACCDP01 (sample SAMN15323441, study PRJNA562643) | freshwater metagenome | isolation source: river surface water | place: USA:Blue River Watershed | collected 2017-08-17
CTCATCGCGTGGCGGTTGATAACCGTCTGCGCCCAATCCCCGCGACTCACCCGTTCCGTGCACCAAGCCGGAGCGCCTTCCCGACCGGAGATCCCGATGATGAAGCGCAAACCTTCCCTGCTGGCTGCTTCGCTGGCCGCTGCGCTGGCCGCCGCCGGCTGCAGCGCCGGAACGACGGGCGACGGCGAACTCCTGCCCATCAGCGCACAGTCGGCGGCGCTGACGGCGAACAGCGTCATCGCGCTGCACCTGGACGACCTGGCGGCGGCGCTCAAGACGATGGAAGGCTCGAAGCTGGTGGAGCGCGTCTTCCCCAGGAGCCAGATCGCGACCCCGTGTCCGCCTCCGGTCGACCCGAGCCTGCCGCCGCCGAACTGCGACGTCGCCGCCCCGACGAGCGCGCTCGACACGACCGACGACATGGACGCGATGAAGAAGGCGCTGGCCGAGCAGGTCTTCTCGGAGGCGAACGTCGAGGCCGGTGCTCCCGGAGCCGACGCCACCCACGTCGTCTTCCGGCTCAGGCCGCAGACCTCGTGTCCCAAGAGCGTGGACGAGAACGGCACGGAGAGCATTGACGCCGAGTGCGCGAAGACGCTGACCGACGTTCCGGTCCGCTTCACCGTCAGCTCGCGCACCGTGGGCGACGTGGACGTGTCGCTCGCCGTCGGCGCGGCGCATCCCGCGGAGATTGGCCTGCATTCAGGCGCGGTCACGGTCGATGTCGCCCTTGCCGAGGCCAAGGCAGCGCTGAAGTCGCTGGCCGATGCGGGGGATGAGAGCTACGAAGCGCCCGACCTGCTCGAGGGGCGCTTTCGTCTGGCCGTCACCCGGAATGCGGCGAAGGACTACTCGGCGGCCTTCTCCATCGTCGAGGCGGTGCGGCTTGCCGACAAGGCAGAGACCGACCCCGAGCACGTCGCACTGACGCTGGCCCCGGCGAACGACGTCCTGTCGCTTCGCGTCAAGGGCGGCGAGCGGACGGCGCTCGCGGCGTTGAACCTGGGAGCGGTCGACCTGACGGCGGCGCTGGATCAGTTCTGGTCACGCAACAGCACCGAAAACTGCGTCTATCCGGAGGACCCTTCGCTGCCCCCCGAATGCACCACGACGCCGGCCCAGAAGCGGACGGGGACCATCCGGGCGCACCTCGCAGGGCTCGAGGTCACGGGTGACATGAACGCCGCGAGCGACGCGCTGACGCTGACGGGGCTGGGGCTTGGCGACGAGACCAGCTGGGTCAAGTTCGGCACGCAGACCTTGTTTGCGCTGGACCTGAACTCGGCGCTGGGCCGCCACTTCGACCTGTCGATGACCGACGCCGAGGCCGGTGGTTCGGTGACGCTGACGCCGGGCGTGACACTGCACCTGTCGCACGACCTGCGGTCGATCGCGAATCAGGCCGACGAGGGCGAGATCCCCGACTGGATGATGCAGGGCACGGTCGACCTGTCGCTGACGGGTGCCGGCAGCGCCACGCTGGCCGAGGTCAAGAGCCCCGAGGCGGCGCCGTGCGACGACGTCGGCAACTGCCCCGAGCCCGCGCCGGCGCGTTTTGCAAAGGTTTCGCTGGGCACGCTGGTGCTGTCGGCGTCGGGAGCGACGCCGGTGACCGTCGGCAGCGGCCAGTGCCTGGTCGAGGCGCCCGAGGGCGACCATGACCACCCGATCGAAAGCTTCGCCGCAGGCGCCTGCGAATAGCGGCCCTGCACGCCATGAAACCGAACCGGCCCGGTCATCCGAGGGGATGGTCGGGCCGGTTCGTTCGAGCGCCCCCGGAAATCTACGGGTGTTGGCGCGACGGGCCGGTCGGATAAGGTGCCAACAGGCAGCGGCGGGTCGATCGTTCCAGCGGCGGCAGACCGGACGGGTGTCGTGACCACCCGCCCGGACGTTCGGAGAAAACGCCGCCACCCCGGCGGTCCGGCTCGGGCCGACCATCTTCGGGGGGCGGGGCGCGCGTTCTGGCAGGGGCTTCGGCGGGATCGTGACTCCCGAAGAAGCTCGCGCGCGAAGCAGTCGAGCGGGGTTGGCAGGAGCCCCGGACTGCTCCGGACGAGGCCGCTGCAGTTGGGCCGCGTCCCGGAAACGTTGCGGCGACTGGTCCGCCGCTGCCTTGCTCGAATGCTTGGACGCACGACGCGGTGGGAAGTTTCAAGCCGCTCCGAAGAAAAGTTTTGCCTCGGTCCGGTCTCTTTCCGTGCCGTGCGCGACGACCCGGACGGCCGCAAAACGCATGAATGGCCGCAGCCATTCCGACGCAGCCGGTTCGGGGCCTCTGCAGGGTGGTTGCGGCCTTTCGCCGGGCCATTTCGAATGGCCGACTCGCGCGACGCACCGTGTGGGCGGTAAACTCTCCCCGATGCGGAAGGTTGCCGACGGGTTGATTCTGGCCGAGGGCGGGGCGCTGTTCTTCGAGGCGGCGGTGCGCGGCGAGTGGCGCCCATGCGTGGCGGTCGGAACCACGGCGGGGCCGCGGGCCTTCCTCAACGTCTGCGCGCATCGCAACCAGCCCGTGGTGGTCGACGACCGTCCGTTCGACAGCGAAGGCCGGATGGAGTGCCGCGCGCACGGGGCGAAGTACGACGCGCTCACCGGCGAATGCGTGGAGGGCCCATGCGTCGGGGCTCGGCTCGTGCCGGTGCGGGTCGAGCAGCTGACCGACGGGCTGTGGACCGTTGACGACGATGTGGTGGACGACTCGATGTACGCCGACGAGTCCGCGGATCAGTAGCTGAAGCCCGCCACGCCGAGGACGGAGACATTGCCCGGCAGGATCGCGCTGCCGCCGCCCTGCGCGAAGAGGAACGTCTCGGCCTCGAGGCCCGCGAAGGTGCGCCCGAAGGTGGCGACGCCGGCGAGGCCGCCAAGCACCGTCATCGAGGTGCCTCCTGCAGCGATGCGGTAGCCGAGGTTCATGCTGGGAACGAGGCGGAACCGGCCGCCGACAGGGACGTGGAACTGCACGCCACCACCGAAGAAAAGGGCCGTTCCGATCGAAGGGTCCGCGCGGGTGAGGCCGAAGCGCGCGCCGCCCGCGACGTAGCGCGACTGGAAGGTTCCCCAGTCGATCGAGAGGCCCGACGGTCCGGTGAAATCGAGTCCGGGGAAGCGGCTCGCCATCTCGGCGTGAACCATGAAGTAGCTCATCGGTCCGCTGGAGACGGCGGGCGCAGGGGCCGGAGCGGGCGCGACCGCACGGGCATCGGGCATCGTCAGGAGGAAGGCGCCGAGAGCGAGAGCAATCGAGCCGCAGGGCCGCATGGCAGGACGTTAGGGAGGGAGTGAACGGCCTGCAAATCGCTGCGGACGACGGAGGCTTGCGCCGGATTCCCCCGGTCGGTCATGCTCAGCCCGATGCCTGTCACCCGCAGTTCCGAGGGCCTTCGCGCCCGCCTCGAAGCGCTCGTCTCGGCCCTGGGGTCGCGCCGGGACGACTGGCGCATCGACGAGTGGGAGGCCGAGCAGGGCATCACGCTGACCCTTCGCTCCGGGTCGCGGGCGCTGGTGGGGGAGCTGGAGGCGGCGGATCTGACGCGGCCCTGCTTCGCAACGACGCGGCTCTTCAACGTCTATTACCGGCGGCGCGGCGAGGATCGTCGCGACCTCATGGCAGACGAGCGCGACGTGCTCGACTCTCTCGTCGCCGCGCTGCGCAGAGAAGAAGAGGGCCTCGTCGTCGTGCCGCCGCGGGCCGAGACGACCGGCAGCGTGCAGGTGCGCGAGCTGGAGGTGTCGCGCGCGCTCGTGCGCGAAGGCCCGGGCGCCTACTACCTGAACCCCTACGTCGGCTGTCTTCTGGCCTGTCCCTTCTGCTACGCGCAGCACCGGGCCGACTTCAGCCGCTCGCTCGAGGGACTCTCCCCGCAGCCGTGGGGACGATGGCTGGACGTGAAGGTCAACGCGCCGGAGGTCCTCGCGGAGGAAGTGCGGCGCCTGCCTCCGGGGCTCGTGCGGATGAGCCCGATCATCACCGACCCCTACCAGCCCATCGAGCGGCGTTACCGGGTGACGCGGCGGTGCCTCGAGGTGCTCGCGGGGAGTGATTTCACGCCGGTGGTGCTGACCCGCGCGTCGAGCGTCCTCGAAGACATCGAGCTGTTGCGGCGCTGCCGGGGCGCGGTGGTGGGCATGAGCGTGCCGACCGACGATGACGCGGTTCGGACGGCGTTCGAACCGGCCACGGAGCCGATCGAGGAGCGCCTCGAGACGCTGCGGGCCCTGAAGGAGGCGGGCCTGCGGACCTTCGGCGTGATTCAGCCGATGCTGCCGATGACGCCCGAACGGCTCGCCGAGAAGTTGGCGCCTCATGTCGACGCGGTGCGCATCGGGCCGCTGTACGAGAAGCTGCGTGTCGCGAAGGCGCTCGCCACGGTGGGTCGGAGGGAGTTTCTGGACGAGGCGTGGGAGCGCGCGACGTACGAAGCGCTCAAGCGGGCCCTCGAAGCGCGGGGCGTGCCCGTCAACCCCGAGGGTCCCGCCTGGTCGTTCCTCGCCTGATTCAGGCCGCGCTCGCCACCTGCGCAGAGGCGCCGGGATTGAGCTCGAGCGCGACGGCGACGGCGTTCACCACAGAGGCGATGCGCACCGCCTCGAAGACGTGGTCCTCGGTGAGCCCGCCCTCCAGCACCACCTTCTCGTGCGCCTTCACGCAGGCCTCGCAGCCGTTGATGGCGCTGACCGCGAGCGACGCCAGCTCGAAGTCGATCTTGGAGCCGAGCGGCTGGGCGAGGCGGTTCATGCGCAGGCGCGCCGGCTTCTGCTCGTATGAGGCCTTACCGAGCATGTGACGAAACCGGTAGAAGACATTGTTCATCGCCATGAGCGCGGCGGCGGCCTTCGCGTCTTCGAGCACGTTCGCGTCCACCTGCCCGGAGGCCTCGGCGACGACCGCCTGGGTCAGCTGCGGGTTTCGCGCCGCGTAGGCCGACGCCGCTGCGACGCCCCACCGCTGGGCCGGCGTGAGCAGACCGGCCCGCATCACCACCGCCTCGAGGTTGAGCTTGATGTCCTTCGCCGCGTCGGGGAGCGACTGACGAAGCGCCTCGAGGGCCGACATCACTGCACCGCCGGGGTCGAGAGCGTCTTCTCGCCCTTCTTCCAGTTGCACGGGCAGAGTTCGTCGGTCTGGAGCGCGTCGAGGGTGCGCAGCACCTCGTCGACGTTCCGGCCAACGCTCAGGTCGTTCACGCTGACCCAGCGGATGATGCCCTGCGGGTCGACGATGAAGGTGGCGCGAAGCGGCACGCCGTCCTGCTTGTGAAGCACGCCCAGCGCGCTCGAGAGCTCGCGCTTGAGGTCGGCCAGCATCGGGAACGGAAGGTTGCGCAGGTCGGCGTGGTCCTTGCGCCACGCGAGGTGGACGTACTGGCTGTCGCAGCTGACGCCCAGCACCTGCGCGTCGCGATCGGAGAAGTCCGACTCGCGCTTGCCGAACTCGGCGATTTCGGTCGGGCAGACGAAGGTGAAGTCCAGCGGCCAGAAGAAGACGACCTTCCACTTGTCGGAGTAGCTCTTGTCGCTGATCTCCTGGAATTCGCGGCCCTGATCGAGGCTCACGACGCCCTGAAGCTTGAAGGAGGGGAAGGTGTCGCCGATGGTCAGCATGGAGGTGCTCCTTGTGGGGTGGCGTCCGACGGGGCGCCTGTCTGGCGTCTACATTTAGACGCTGTCTAGCCTGATGCCGGGCTCGAAAGGCCGATTCGCCGCGCGGGTCTTTTCTCGAATCTGCTGGCTGCAGCTTAGGCCTTCGAGGCCTTGGGGCGAGCGGCCGGACGACGGGCGCGGGCCTTGCCGCGCAACACCACCTGAAACTCGCTGACGTCGAAGCCGTCGAGCTCTTTCACTCGTCGGACCTCGAGCGCCTCCCAGGGAACGTCGTGGATGACGCCGGTCGTCTCGTCGACGAGGTGGTGGTGCCGCTCGAGCATCGGATCGAAGACGAGCCGGCCCTCGGCGAGGACCCACGAACGCAGCAGGCCCCTCTCAACGAAGAGGTTGAGCGTGTTGTAGACGGTCGCCCGCGAGATGAGCGGAAAGCGCTCGCGTACCCTCTGCCACACGAGATCGGCGCTCGGATGCTCGGTCGTCTTGAGCACGTACTCAGCGACGGCGACGCGCTGTGCGGTGGGAGGAATGCCTTGAGCCTTGAGCCTGTCGACGGTGCCCATCCCTTTTGACTAAGTCCAACGTGTGACGGCGTCAAACCGAACCGACCGCGGGCCTTCCGCATCGCTATGGCGCCGGCGTGTTGCCTCCGTGCGGATCGGGTGCTACTGGGACGCGGCGAAGCGACACGTGGCGACGACGAACCGGCTCGAAGCGGGGACACCATGAAAATCGTCGAATTCCTGCGACCCGAGTTGGTGATTCCCGAGCTTCACGCGACCGACAAGACCGAGGCGCTGCGCGAGGTCTGTGCCTTCCTCGCCGCCCGCGACCCGTCGATGCCTCCGAAAGAGACGCTCTTCTCGGTGCTCCAGGAGCGCGAGCAGCTCCGCTCCACCGGCATCGGCGACCATGTTGCGATTCCCCACGGCCGCTTCGCGGGCCTCCCTCGCCTGACGGCGGCGTTTGCGCGCTCGAAGCCCGGCATCTCGTTCATCGGCACCGACGACAACCCCGGCACGTTTCACCACTTCATCGTCGTCTTCGCGCCCGAGGCCTCTGCCGGCCTGCACCTGAAGGCGCTGGCGCGCATCACGCGGCTCTTCAAGAACGCGGAGCTTCGACAGCGCGTCCTGGAGGCGCCCGATGCGGCTGCGATCTTCCAGCGCATCGCCGAGGAGGACGCGAAGGTCTGAACTAACGCAGCTCATCGATCCCGCCCTCTTCCATGCCGATCGGGGGCTCTTCCCGTTCCGTCGCGGGAAGGTGCGCGAGGCACCGCACGATCGCCTGGCAGAACTGCGGCAGGTCGCTTGGCTGGCGGCTCGTGATGAGGAGGCCGTCCTCAACCACCGGCTCGTCCACCACGTCGAGCCCCGCCGATTCCAGATCGAACTGCACGGTGCGCCAGGCCGTGACGCGCTTCTCGTCGAGCAGCCCCGCCGTGAACAGCAGCTGCGGACCGTGGCAGATGGCGAAGATCGGCTTGTCCTCGAAGTCGCGCACGAAGCGGATGAAGCGGTTGTCGGCGCGCAGCTGATCGGGCGAGTAGCCCCCCGGAACGAACAGCGCGTCGTACTCCTCGGGCGACGCGTCATCGATGGAGAATTGCGGCGTCACCTTCACTTCACCGTGGTAGCCGGCAATTTCATCCTCGTGCGGCGCAATGACGTCGACCTGATGGCCGGCGTCGCGAAGCGCCTGCACCGGGTCCGCCAGCTCGTGATCCTCGAAGCCCTTGGTTGCCACGCATGCCACGCGCATCACGCACCTCCGATGCGGCAACGCTAAGTCGCGTCGGGTCTCAGCGCGCCGGCAGGTCGTAGATGCGAACGCCCGCCCCCTCGTATGCGGGCGTCAGCCCCAGCTGCTGCTCGAGGAGAAACCGGGTCTCGCGCAGGTCCACGACAATGTGGCGCACGCCTCGCCGGGCCAGCTGCTCGAGCGCCTGCTCACGCTCGACCGGCATCTCGCGACGGCGGTACTCGAGGACGCCGTTAAGGCCCCCGGGGACGTCTGCCTCGGAGACGACCCGAAGCGCGTCCCCCTCCTTCCCCCAGCTGACACGAACGAAGGCCTGCCCTCCGAATTGCCTGTAATTCAGTGCGATTCGATGCCGACCTGCCGGCAGGAACACCCGCGCCGTCCTCACGGTGACGGGATGCGCGCCGCTGTTGTCGATGAGCGGCCGGCCGTCGATGCTCAGCACCGCCGCGTCGTCGCTCGCCACCTCGAACCGGTACTCGCCGGCTTCGACCACTTGCAGATCACCCGCGATATCGAAGGAGAAGTGCGTCGTCTCGGCGTCGGGCAGGAGCGGCCGCTGAAGCGACGGCGCGAGGTTCGTGAGCGACCAGCCGGTGCGATGCGTCGGCGCGTCCCGCGCGAGCAGCGGACCAGCGACGGGGTCAGCCGCCAAGGCCTTCACCAGGCGCTCCGGCGTGCGCGTCAGGTAGCCGCCGACGATGGGGTGCCCATGCTGCGTCTGATGCCACAAGGACCGCATGTCGCGTGTCGCATCGAGGACGGCGAACGGCGCCGCGTCGTTTGCCCAGGCATGCATCGGCGACGGTACCGGAAACGACGACAGGAAGAGCGCATGAGGCCAGTGCTCCGCCACCGCGAGGGCCGCAAGAGGCGCAACGAGACGCCATCGCCAGCGTCTCGCCAGGAGATCGAGAGTGGGAGCGAGAGCCGCCGCAAGCCCGAAGGTCGCCGCCGCCGCGAGCCTCACCGGCACGCCCGCAAACGAGAGGGTTGGCACGGCCTTCACGAGCAGGGCGTAGGGCATGGGGCTGCCCCAGACCACCGCCCCGCCCCACTTCAGCGCCGGTCCGAGAGACAGCAGCACGCCCAGGAGCGCGGCCGCGAGGTAGCCACCCACGCGCGGCGCCCGCAGCACGAGGCCGGCGACGGCAAAGGCGAGCAGGAGGTACCCGAGGTAGCTCGCGTTCTCGGCGCCGTTGCCGCTCCACGCCTGATTCGCCGCGAAGTACCGGCCCACGGCGCTCGCGGCGTTCGGCACGAAGAACGACTGCAGATCGGCCGAGAAAACCGACGCATCATGCGAGCCGTCCATCGGCTCGTGCCGCAGCGCCCGCACCATCGCGAAGCCCAGCGGACCGACCAGCACGAGGTAGCTCGCGCAGAGAAGAAGCCCGTTCGTCAGCCACCGCCATCGCGGCGCCCCACCCGGCCGCAGGAGATGCGCGGCGACGAGTCCGGCGCTGACGATCGTCGCCGTGAAGAGGTGGTACCAGCTCGCCAGTGAGGCGAGCGCCAGCATCACGCCCCCGAACAGCGCCCAGCGCCGCGTCCCGCTCGACAACACGCGCTGCAGCCCCAGTACGAAGAGCGGCAGATACTCCATCGACATAATATGCAAATGGCCGCGTGCGTGGCCGAAGTGGAACGTGGTGAAGGTGTAGGCGCAGCCGGAGAGGAACGCGGCGGACCGTGAGGCGCCGTTGCCGCGCCCGAGCAGGTACATCGCAGCGCCGGAGGAGGCGAAGGTCCAGAGCACGACGAGGTTGTGGGCGAGCCACGGCGACGCGACACCGCGCAGCAGCACCGACAGCAGCACCGACAGCAGCACCGATAGCAGCGCATCGGGCAGGTCGAAGGTCTGGAAGACGAGCGTCGTGCCGTCCGGGTGCCACAGCGCCTCGGTCTGGAAGGGGCTGTGACCGGCGAGCAGCGCGCGCCGCAGCCAATCGATGTTCCAGAGGTTCTGCCAGGCGTCTCCCCGGTCGCCCAAAAGCCGGTCGGAGAGGTGCGCGCCGAGGGGCCAGGTGAAGAGCAGGGCGAGCGGCAGGTAGGCCAGCAGGAAGGGCGCCTCGGCCCTGAGACGCCGAATGAGCGGGAGCGGCCCGGTCGTCGGCGGGTGTGCTGTCGGGAATGGGTCGGCCATGGGAACTGTCACCCCGTCGCCCGTCGGAGTGGAAGAACCGGCGACCGGACGGCACGGCGCGCGACGCGACGCTTGTTCGGCCGGTGACTGCTCACTATGCTTCTCCGCAGAAATCGGTCTTCGCCGATTCGGACCTCCCCACCCATGACACAGAACAGTCTCTCCCACGTCGCCCGCCGAGTGGCGCTCGTCCTCTTCGCCGGCGTGGTGGTCAGCATCGGCGCGAGCATCGGTGCCCAGCCGCCCGCGCTTGCACCGTCCGTTCAGGCCGCCGGCAAGGACGACCTGCGAAAGGGTAAGGACTACGACCTCGCGTCGATGGAGATCCTCCGCCGCGTCGTCGTCTACATCAAGGACAACTACGTCGACCCGAAGCGCATCGACCCGAAGGAGATGTTCGTCTCGGCGCTCGAGGCGATCGAGAAGGGCACCGCCGAGGTGATGGTCGAGGGCACCGCGAAGGACGGCCGCGTGCGCGTCACCTGCGGCACCGCCAGCCGCGACTTCGAGTTCAAGGACGTCGACACGCTCTGGATGATCCCGCACCGCATCCGGCCGGTCTTCGAGTTCATCCAGACGAACCTCGTCGCCACCGAG
>JACCDP010178218.1_pt1 | contig 10113 bp, 6 predicted proteins | sample 7445841 | NCBI WGS metagenome assembly JACCDP01 (sample SAMN15323441, study PRJNA562643) | freshwater metagenome | isolation source: river surface water | place: USA:Blue River Watershed | collected 2017-08-17
ACACTGGCATCCCGGGCCTCATCGCCTACGAGGCGTGGATCGCCGGCCAGCCGACCTCCTACGACTGGCCCCGCCTCAGCGAGAGCGCGGCCTCGAGCATGTGCTACACGAGCGGCACCACCGGCCATCCCAAGGCGGCCCTGTACAGCCATCGCTCGACGATCCTGCACGCCTTCGCATCGGCCATGCCCGACGTGATGGGCCTGTCGGCCCGTGACTCGGTGTTGCCGGTGGTGCCCATGTTCCACGTCAACGCCTGGGGCATTCCCTATTCGGCGGCGATGGTGGGCTGCAAGTTGGTCTTTCCCGGGCCGGCGCTGGACGGCAAGTCGGTTTACGAATTGATGGAGGCCGAGGGCGTCACCTTCGCCGCCGGCGTGCCGACGGTCTGGCAAATGCTGCTCGGCCACGTGGGTCCGAACCAGCTCAAGTTCTCCACGCTCAATCGAACGGTGATCGGTGGCGCAGCCTGCCCGCCCGCGATGATCGAGGCTTTCCGCAACCAGTATGGGGTGGACGTGCTGCACGCCTGGGGCATGACCGAGATGAGCCCGCTGGGCACCCTGTGCACCCTGAAGAACAAGCACCTCGCGCTGCCGGAAGACGAGCAAATGAAGATCCGCCTGAAGCAGGGCCGGGCCATCTTCGGGGTGGATATGCGCATCATCGGCGACGACGGCCAGGAGCAGCCCTGGGACGGCAAGACCTACGGCGACCTGGAGGTGCGTGGCCCCTGGGTCATCGACAGCTACTTCCGGGGCGAGGGCAGTCCGCTCAACGACGGCTGGTTCCCCACGGGTGACGTGGCCACCATCGACCCCGACGGCTACATGCAAATCACCGACCGCAGCAAGGACGTCATCAAGTCCGGCGGCGAGTGGATCTCCTCGATCGATATCGAGAACATCGCCATGGGCCACCCGGCCATTGCCATGGCGGCCTGCATCGGCATGAAGCACCCCAAGTGGGACGAGCGCCCGATCGTGGCGGTGGTGAAAAAGCCCGGCCAGGAGGTGGCCCGCGAGGACCTGCTCAAGTTCTACGAGGGCAAGATTGCCAAGTGGCAAATCCCCGACGACGTGGTCTTTGTGGAAGCAATTCCCCTGGGGGCCACAGGGAAAATGCTCAAAACGAAATTGCGCGAGCAGCTCAAGGATTACCGCTTGCCCACGGCCTGACGCTGCCTTTCATCACTTTCTTCCATCAGCGTCGCGCAGGGCACTCGCCAGCCGCGCTGCTCTAGGGGAGTTCCCGAGCGTAGGGAACTCCCTGAGCGAATTCGAAGTACGAAACTTGTACGCTCCGGCCATCCCAGCCTATCAAGGAGCCTCACATGAAATTCGTCCTCAGGACTGTTGCCTTTTCCGCCCTGGTCGCCGTGTCGGGCCTCGCGCTCGCGCAAAAGGGCGAGACGGTGCGCATCGCCTACATGGACCCGCTGTCGGGTCCCTTCGCCAACGTGGGCCAGAACCAGCTCAAGAGCTGGCAGTTCGTTGCCGAGCAGCTCTCGGGTGCCAAGAACGAGGCTGGGGTGAAGTTCGAGGTGGTGGGCTTTGACAACAAGGGCTCGCCCCAGGAAAGCCTCAACACGCTCAGGGCCGCCATCGACCAGGGCTTTCGCTACATCACCCAGGGCAACGGCTCCGGCGCGGGCCTGGCCCTGCTTGAGGCGGTGTCCAAGCACAACGAGCGCAACCCCGGTAAAGAAATCATTTACCTGAACTACTCCGCGGTTGACCCGGCGATGACCAACGAGCGCTGCGACTACTGGCACTTCCGCCTGGACGCCGACACCTCGATGAAGATGGAGGCGCTCAGCTCCTTCGTGAAGGACCAGCCCAAGGTCAAGAGCGTCTACCTCATCAACCAGAACTACTCGCACGGCCAGCAGGTTGCCAAGTACTTCAAGGAAAGCCTGGCTCGCAAGCGCCAGGACGTCAAGATTGCCGGCGAAGACCTGCACCCCTTCGGTCAGGTCAAGGATTTCGCGCCCTATGTGGCCAAGATCAAGCAGTCGGGCGCAGACGCCATCGTCACGGGCAACTGGGGCCAGGACTTGACCCTGCTGGTCAAGGCGATGAACGACGCCGGCCTCAAGATCCCGATGTACACCTACTACTCGCAGGTCAGCGGCACCCCCACGGCGCTGGCGGCGGGCGGTGAGTCCGAGGTCTATGTGGTGGCCTATGGGCATGCCAATCACACCGGTGAAATCGGCAAGTTGATGGCCGACTTCAAGAAGAAGTTCAACGACGACTACTACGGCCTCGCCACGTACAACGGCATCAAGCTGATGAGCGCGGCGATGGCCAAGGCCAAGTCCACCAACCCGGTGGCCGTGGCCAAGGCGATGGAGGGCCTGTCGGTCAAGAGCTTCGCCGGCGAAGTGACCATGCGCGCCTCCGACCACCAGCTGCAGCAGTCGCTTTTCATCACCAAGTGGCAAAAGGCCAAGAAGGGTGAGTACAGCGTCGAGAACACCGGCTACACCTTTGTTCCGGTGCGCCAGTTCGAGCCCTACGTGTCCAGCACGCCCACCAGCTGCAACATGAAGCGTCCGGGCTGAGGACAGACGCGTCGAGTCGCTGACCCGGGTGGCTGACCTGGGTAGCGTCCACGCCCGGCCCGGCGCCACTGCCGGATTCCCCGCTGTGTTGGCGGGAATCTTGGGTGACCGCCTGAGCCCGTCTGCCGGTGGTGCACACTCCGTGCGCCCTGGCCAGACGGGCTTTTCATCGTGCACATGATTTCCGAATGGAATTCTTCACCATTTCCCTGTTGAACGGCATCAGCTACGGGCTGCTGCTGTTCATGCTGAGCGCCGGTCTCACGCTGATTTTCAGCATGATGGGCGTGCTCAACTTCGCCCATGCCAGCTTCTACATGCTGGGCGCCTATTTCGCCTACAGCGTCACCGAGCTGGTGGGTTTCTGGCCTGCGCTCTTGCTGGCGCCCTTGGGCGTGGGGGCATTGGGTGCGCTGTTCGAGCGTTACTGCCTGCGGCGGGTCCATGCCTTTGGTCATGTGCCTGAGCTGTTGATCACCTTCGGCCTGTCTTTCATCGTGCTGGAAATGGTGCAGCTGGTATGGGGCACCAGCTCGGTGGACTACCGGGTGCCGGCACAACTGAGTGGCCCCCTGTTCACCCTGTACGGAACCCAGTTTCCGCTCTATCGCGGCTTCATGATGGCGGTGGCCATCGTGATGCTTCTGGCCCTTTGGCTCATGCTCACTCGCACCCGCATTGGCCTGGTTATCCAGGCAGCGCTCACGCATCCGGAGACGGTGGAGGCGCTGGGCCATAACGTGCCGCGCATCTTCATGGGTGTGTTCGGAGGCGGGGCAGCCCTCGCCGGCTTGGCGGGTGTGATCGGCGGCAATGCCTTCGTCACCGAGCCGGGCATGGCGGCCACGGTGGGCTCGGTGATTTTCGTGGTGGTGGTTGTGGGCGGCATGGGCTCGCTGGCTGGAGCTTTTCTCTCGTCTATCTTGATCGGCACGATCCAGACCTTTGCGGTCGGCATCGACACCTCTCTGGTGTCGATCTTGTCTGCCCTGGGCTGGCAAGTAGGGCCAGATGCGCCAGGCTACGCCCTGTGGAAGCTCAAGGTCAGCCAGGTGGCGCCCGTGCTGCCTTACGTGTTCTTGGTGCTTATCTTGATCTTCCGGCCTAAGGGTCTTCTGGGAAACCGGGAGGAGTAACCGCATGGCCAACACCTACTATGAGTTCAAGCCCTACAACGTCGGCCGCTGGGTGGTCTGGGGCCTGTATGCCTTGATCCTGGCATTCGCGCCCCTGGTCTTCACCAGTTCGTTGTCACACACGATGCTCAGCCAAATGGGCATCGCGATCATCGTCTGCCTGTCCTACAACATGTTGTTGGGGCAGGGCGGCATGCTCAGCTTCGGGCATGCGGTCTACTCCGGGATGGGCGCCTTCCTGGCGATGCACACGCTGAACCTGGTGACCAAGGGCCAACTGCCACTGCCAGTGAGCCTGCTGCCCTTGGTGGGGGGCGTCGCCGCGATGCTGTTTGCCGTGGTGCTGGGCTGGGTGACCACCAAGAAGTCGGCCACCACCTTTGCCATGATCACCCTGGGCGTTGGCGAACTGGTCTGGGCCTCGGCACTGATGTTTCCCGAGTTCTTTGGTGGCGAGGGCGGCGTTTCTGGCAACCGGGTCACCGGGTCCAAGCCCTGGGGGATTACCTTCGGACCTCAGGTGCAGCTTTACTACCTGATCGCCCTCTACACCTTCGTGTGTACCGCGGCCATGTTCGCCTTCACACGCACCCCCCTGGGCCGCATGCTCAATGCGGTGCGGGACAACCCGGAGCGGGTGGAGTTTGTCGGCTACAACACCCAGGTAGTGCGCTACATAGCCTTCCTGGTGGCGGCCTTCTTCGCCGGCGTCGGCGGCGGCCTGGCGGCATTGAACTTTGAGATCGTCACCGCCGAGGTGGTGGGCGGGCAGCGCTCGGGCGCCTATCTGCTGTTTACCTTCCTGGGCGGGGCCACCTTCTTCTTCGGACCCATCATCGGCGCGGTGTTGATGGTGCTGGCTTTTGTGCTGCTGTCCGAGTTCACCAAGGCCTGGCTGCTGTACCTCGGCTTGACCTTCCTGTTCATGGTGATGTTCGCCCCCGGCGGTATTGCCAGCCTGGTGATGATGAACCTGCGGGTGGCTGCCTTCGGTCGGCTGCGCGAGTTGTGGGTCAGCTACCTGGGCCTGGGCGTGACCGCGCTGTCGGCGCTGGCGGGAGCAGGCGCCATGATCGAGATGGTCTACCACCTCAAGCTCAATGCTGCGCTCGGCCCCGAGCTGCGCTTCATGGGGGTGCCCCTCAATGCGCAGAGCGTGGACAGCTGGTTCGGCGCCGGCTTCGTGCTGGTGACCGGCATCCTACTTTTCGAGCTGGCCCGGCGCCAATATGTCCGCCAGTGGGGCGAGACCCAGGAGTTCATCGAGAAAGAGATCAAGCGGCGGGAGATGTTGATATGAGCGCCCAGACTTTCGCCCTGGAACTCACGGACCTGCACAAGAGTTTTGGCAAGACCGAGATCATTCGCGGTGCCAACCTGCAGGTGCGCGCGGGCGAGCGGGTGGCGGTGATCGGGCCCAATGGCGCGGGCAAGTCCACCCTGTTCAACCTGATCAGCGGCCGCTTTGCGCCCACCAGCGGCGAAGTGCGACTCAACGGCCAGCGCATTGACGGCAAGAAGCCGTATGAAATCAACCGACTGGGGCTCTCCCGCAGCTTCCAGATCACCAATATCTTCCCCAAGCTCAGTGTCTTCGAGAATCTGCGCTGCGGGGTGCTGTGGAGCCTGGGTTACCGCTACACCTTCCTCAAGTTCCTGGCCAATCTGGAAGATGCCAACGACCGCGCCGAAGCCTTGATGGAGATGATCCGACTGGACAGAAAGCGCGACATCCTGGCGATGAACCTCACCTACGCTGAGCAACGGGCGCTGGAGATCGGCATCACCATCGCGGGTGGTGCGGGAGTCATCTTGCTGGACGAACCCACTGCTGGCATGAGCAAGAGCGAAACCACCCGCTTCATTCACCTCATTCGCGAGGTGACCGAAGGCAAGACCCTGCTCACGGTGGAACACGACATGGGCGTGGTCTTCGGCCTGGCCGACCGCATTGCGGTGGTGGTGTACGGCGAGGTCATCGCTTTTGACACCCCGGAGAAGGTTCGTGCCGACCCCCGGGTGCAGGAAGCCTATCTGGGCTCGGTCGTCGCCGCCCAACAAGCTGGGGAGGGCCACTGACCATGCTGCGTGTTGACAACCTTCACGCCTTCTACGGCAAGAGCCATGTGCTGCATGGCGTGACCTTTGCTGTGGGCGAAGGCGAGATCGTGGCCCTTCTCGGGCGCAACGGGTCGGGGCGGTCCACCACCGCCAAGGCCGTCATGGGCATGGTTGACTGCGAGGGCTCCATCGTCTGGAAGGGCCAAGAGATCGTCGGCAAGAAGCCCTACCAGATCGCCCACTTGGGGCTGGGCTATGTGCCCGAGAACCGCGACATCTTCCCCAAACTCACCGTGCGCCAAAACCTGATGCTCGGGCAAAAGGAGGCCGGCAAGGTCGGCCGCTGGGATTTTGACGACATGTTCCGCCTGTTCCCGCGCCTCAAGGAGCGGGAGCACACCGAGGCGGGTGTGCTCTCTGGCGGCGAGCAGCAGATGCTGACCCTGTGCCGCACCTTGATGGGCGACCCGGACCTCATCATCATCGATGAGCCCACCGAGGGCCTCGCGCCCAAGATCGTGGAGCTGGTGGCCGAATACCTGCAGGCGCTCAAAAGCCGTGGCGTGTCGGTGCTGCTCATTGAGCAAAAGCTCACCATTGCGATGCGCATCTCCGACCGCGCCCTGGTGATGGGCCATGGCGCCATCGTGTTCCAGGGCACACCTGAGGCGCTCAAGTCAGACGCCTACATCCGCAAGGAGTGGCTGGAGGTCTGAGGCCAGCGCAACTCAGAAGGTGGGTGGCAAGGGGGTTCCGCTCCCATCTCAGCGTATTGCGTCCTGGACTCTCTGTCATTCACGACGAGTGCCTGGATCGTATGCACTGTCGTATCGGGTGTCTTTGCCCCTGCTTCCCAACGACGTAGCGCGATGTGCAGCAAAAGCCAGTTCCGCCCGGCTGCGTCGCTTGTCCCACCCGGGACAAGCCCGGAATCCGGGGTTTTCAGGCGCCCCCTAAAATCAGGTCGTTTTCGCACGACCGTTCTTTTTTGCCCTACCCCCCTCGAGGAACCCCATGACGGCTGAATACAAGGTCCACGGCGACGTGGCCGTGATCACCCTGAACAACCCGCCCGTCAACGGCCTGGGTCTGGCAACCCGCATCGGTATCACGGACGGCCTGGCCCAAGCCAATGCCGATTCCGCCGTGCAGGCCATCGTCATTACCGGTGGCGGCAAGGCCTTCTCGGGTGGCGCCGACATCCGCGAGTTCGGCAGCCCCAAGGCGCTGGCCGAGCCTAACCTTCTGTCGGTCATCGCCGCGGTGGAAGCCTCGGACAAGCCGGTCGTGGCTGCGCTGCACACGGTGGCCATGGGCGGCGGCCTCGAACTCGCCCTCGGCTGCCACTACCGCATCGCCGCGCCCGGTACCTCGATCGCTCTGCCCGAGGTAAAGCTGGGTCTGGTGCCGGGTGCCGGCGGCACGGTACGCCTGCCGCGCGCCCTGGGCGTGGAGGCGGCCCTCAACATGATCGTGAGTGGCGAGCCGGTCAAGAGTGAGATGCTGGCCCAACTCCCCGGGCAAAAGCTGTTTGACAAGCTCTCCGCCTCACCCGAGAGCCTGGCCGAAGAGGCCCTGGCCTTGGCCCGTGAGGTGGCCGACAAACGCCCCCTGCCCAAGGTGCGCGATCTGCCGGCCAAGCACCCGCAAGGCGACGCCTACTTCAAGTTCGCCCGCAACATGGTCGCGGGCATGGCCAAGAACTTCCCCGCGCCGCTCAAATGCGTCGACGTGGTGGAAAACGCGACCAAGCATTCCTTCGCCGAGGCCCTGCGGCTTGAGCGCGAAGTGTTCATCAATCTGATGTGGACGCCCGAGTGCATCGCCCTGCGCCACCTCTTCGTGGCCGAGCGCGCCACCTCCAAGATCCCGGACGTGCCCGAGGACACCCCCAAGCGCAACATCGCCAAGGTCGCCGTGATTGGCGCGGGCACCATGGGTGGCGGCATCTCGATGAACTTCCTGAACGCCGGGATTCCGGTGACGATTCTCGAGATGAAGCAGGAGGCGCTGGACCGTGGCGTGGCCACCATCCGCAAGAACTACGAGTCCCAGGTCAAGAAAGGCAAGCTCAAGCAGGACAAGTACGAGGAGCGCATGGCGCTCCTGACCACCACCTTGGCTTATGACGACATCGGCAGCGCCGACCTCGTGATCGAAGCCGTTTTTGAGGAGATGGGCGTCAAGCAAAAGGTCTTCGAAGCGCTCGACAAGGTGATGAAGCCCGGCGCCATCCTGGCGTCCAACACCTCCACCCTGGACGTGAACCAGATTGCTTCCTTCACCCGGCGTCCCCAGGACGTGGTGGGCCTGCACTTTTTCAGCCCGGCCAACGTGATGAAGCTGCTGGAAGTGGTGCGCGGCGCCCAGACCGCCAAGGACGTGATGGCCACGGTGATGGCCCTGGCCAAAAAGATCAAGAAGACCGCGGTCGTCTCTGGCGTGTGCGACGGCTTCATTGGCAACCGCATGATCGAGCAGTACAGCCGCCAGGCAGGCTTCCTGCTGGACGAAGGTTGCACCCCGCAGCAGGTGGACAAGGCGGTCGAGAAGTTCGGCTTTGCCATGGGACCTTTCCGCATGGGCGACCTGGCGGGCAACGACATCGGCTGGGCGATCCGCAAGCGCCGCGCCGTCGAAAAACCTGGCCTGAAGTACAGCGCCAGTGCCGACAAGCTGTGCGAGTTGGGTCGCTACGGACAGAAGACCGGCGCCGGCTGGTACGACTACCAGGCCGGCAAGCGTGACGCCATCCCCTCGCCGGTGGTGGCCGCGCTGGTCGAGGAGCACCGCAAGGCCCTGGGCATCACGGCGCGCAAGATTTCCGACGAAGAGATCGTCCAGCGCCTGGTCTTCTCACTGGTCAACGAGGCGGCGCACATTCTGGAAGAAGGCATTGCCGCCCGCGCCAGCGACATCGACATGGTCTACCTCACCGGCTACGGCTTTCCCATCCACCGCGGGGGCCCCATGCTGTACGCCGACCAGTTTGGCCTGTTCAACGTGGTCCAGGCGATGAAACGCTTCCAGAAGAATCCGCTGGACGACGCAAGCTTCTGGGAGCCCGCACCGCTGCTGGCCCAACTGGCTGCCGAGAGCAAGACCTTCAACGGCGCTGCCTGAGGACGCGATGATCAAACGTATTCTCCTGGCGCTCCTCGCGGCGCTCGCACTGCTGGCACTCGCCGTTGCCATCAATACCTGGCGCCATGGTTCACGCCAGATCCAGGTACCGCCCGCGCCAGCGCTGGCGGTGGATGAGGCGGCGGTGGCCGACAAGCTCGCTGCCGCCATCCGATTTCGCACGGTCTCCAGCCATGACGACCCGAACCTCAACGCCGAGGAGTTCCGCAAGCTTCACGCCATGCTGGAGCAGCGGTTTCCGCTGGTACACAAGCACCTCAAAAAGGAAATTGTTGGCGGCCTGAGCCTCCTCTACACCTGGCCGGGCAGTGATGCGCAGGCCAAGCCGGTCGCCTTTCTGGCGCACCATGATGTGGTTCCGATTGCCGAGGGCACCGAGGCCAAGTGGCAAGCCCAGCCTTGGACCGGCGAGGTCAAAGACGGTTTCGTCTGGGGCCGCGGCGCTTGGGACGACAAGGCTAATCTGATTGCCCAGCTCGAGGCGGTGGAGATGCTGTTGGCGCAGGGCTTCCAGCCCCGGCAGACGGTGTATTTGTTCTCTGGCGCCGATGAAGAGGTTGGCGGCCGCCGTGGTGCGATGGCAGCCGTCAAGCTCTTGGCCGATCGCCAAGTCAAACTCGACTTCGTCATCGACGAGGGCCTGTTGATCACCCAAGGCGTGATGCCCGGCCTGACCAAGCCGGCTGCCCTGATCGGCATTGCCGAAAAGGGCTACCTCTCGGTGGTGCTCAAGGTCGACGCAACGCCCGGACACTCCTCCATGCCCCCGCCCCCTGGCGGTAGCGCCATCGGCATGATGAGCGCAGCCCTGCGTCGTCTGGAGGACGAACAGCTGCCCGCGGCTCTGCGCGGCGTAGCGCGCGAGATGTTCGAAACCCTTGCGCCGGAGATGAGTGGCTTCCAGCGAGTGGCGCTGTCCAACCTTTGGCTCTTCGGGCCGGTGGTGCAGTCTCAAATGGAGAAGGCCGCCAGTACCAATGCCATGCTGCGCACCACCACCGCGCTGACCCTGGTTCACGCGGGCAACAAGGACAACGTGCTGCCCGGTCATGCCGAGGCCACGGTGAACTTTCGAATCCTGCCTGGCGACACGCGTGAATCGGTGCTGGCGCACGTCAAGGCGAAATCGGGCGAGCGCTTCATCCTGGAGAGCCTGCCGAACAATTCCGAGCCTTCTCCTGTGTCGCCCACGCAGTCGGCGTCCTA
>JACCDP011308979.1_pt1 | contig 10112 bp, 10 predicted proteins | sample 7445841 | NCBI WGS metagenome assembly JACCDP01 (sample SAMN15323441, study PRJNA562643) | freshwater metagenome | isolation source: river surface water | place: USA:Blue River Watershed | collected 2017-08-17
TAATTCTTTTATTTTTGGTATTAAACCTTGTTTTAATAAAGATTGAATCCAAAAATCTCGATGTGTTTGTTTTAATTTGGATTTTGAAATATGACCAATTAATCTTTTGTTTAAAGATTGTGTTGTTCTACCTATATATCTTATTTTACAAGTTATAGGATCTATTAATGTGTATATTTTTACTTTCATAATACAAATATACAATATTTTTCTTTAATTTCCAAATATTTTACTAATTATTTTATAATTTTATTTATTTACCCGTTCCGCCTAAAAGAAGAAACATTAATTCACTAAAAGCTCTGTAATCATTCATAGGCATATAACTACAGTTATATCCTCTTGCTTCATTTTTTTCTATTGCAGGGCCCGCAAATTGCAAGGCCCGCATTGAAGGTAAAACCTGTTTAGAATAAAGATATTGACCATTAATCATTATATCATCTGTTAAATTAGGATATTTTTTAACCATCATACTTAAATATCTGGTTATTATATCCTGCCAAGTTTCTCTTCTATTAAGTTCTGGTATATGTTTTGCATATTTATTATACACCACAACATTTGAAAGTAATTCTATTCCCTTACTCATTAAATCAATTTATTCATTAATAATTACTCACTATTATTCAGAAAATATTATATTATCATTTTCTTCTATTTTCTTTTCTTTTATATATTTTGATAGATTAAAAGTCTCATTGTCAATATTTATCTTATCAGCTAATTCTGCTTCTGGACTTATCTTAACATTCAACTCTTTTTCTATATTTAGTCTTAATTTTTCGTCTTTAAATAATACTTGCTTAACCTTTACTAAAAAAGGTACAGCATTTGGGTTTCCTTTATATATATCTGTAAAAAATTCAAGAATCAATTCTTTGGCATCATCACCAAATTCAGAATACTTTCCTTCTTTTAAGGCATTGTATTCTTTCATGTATTCTTCTGGAAATTTAAAAATATATAATACTTGTTTATCTATATCAACTAAGTCTACAAATAATTCATTACTTGTAAATTTATGTTCATATGCTGTAAATTCAGGCGCTTTAAAAGAAAAATCATGTAAAATACATAGACAATCTTTGTATTTACCCGTATCTTCAAACATATAAACATTCTTAAGATGATTAAAAAACCTCTTATCAAACCCAATTATTTCTGATAATAATGGCAATAAGTATGTTTTAGATTTATTATATCTAATTTCACTCATTATTTACCACTATTTTATTGTTATAAAATCATCATTTAACTTCATACATCCATTAGCTTCATACAAGGCTTTAGAGCAATCATAAATTTTATTATGTATATGCCATTTAATTTCTTGTAAAAGCTCGTCTAATCCCTTGTATTCCCATCCAGATAAGGTTTTAAAGCCTTTCTCTGCTGCTTCTAACCATTTATCACTAACTTCGTATATAAAAGGTATTTTTTCAAACCTTGATATATATAGAAATTGAAATGGTAACAAGGTGTAATCACTTAAATTTAAATCTTTTTTAATTTGTTCAGCAGCTTTAACATATATTGCTGCTTGTATGTAATATCTCCATTTAATAAAACTTGATGAAAACTCATCAATTCTACTACTACCTGTTTTTAAATCAATTATTCTTATTGTTTTGTTTTTATGGTCTATGGTTAGTATATCTACTATTCCTCTTAACCTAAAATCTCCATAAATAAAACTAAAATCAACTTGATTTATTTTTTCATTGTCATTATTGAAAATATCTTTTGAATTTTCGTGTATTAATAATGTATCAACTAAATCTTGTCCCCATTGAATATCTTCAGAGGTTGCTAATGTTTTATCTTTTGACTCATATTGAGCTTCTAAATAACTCCAGAATTCTTTTGTATCGAATTTATCATTAAGAACAGCTGGATTCTTTACACTTCCCCAATAACCATTATTTTTAATTATCTTTAAAACATCAGCCTTACTTGGTAATTCTTCGTACATCTTAAGAACATCATCAATTAGATTACCTAGTGTAGCTGTTGGTTTTGAACCATTAAAAATATAGTACTTTTTATCAAATTCTTTTGTTTTATTGATAAAATCATTTAATAAGTCATCTGTAATAGACCCTATAGTAGCTCCTTCATTATCAACAACAGGACGCTTTACTAAACTCATAGGACCTTCTCTATCAAAACTAGATATCCTACTAAAACTTAAATTGATTTTATCTTTGTTTAAATCAAACAATTTAATTACTTCTTCATCTTCTTTCTTCATTTAATAAATTTAAAATATTTTGACCCAAACTCCTGGGTTATCTTTATCAACGCTATACCAATCTTCTGACCTTAAATTATCTAATGTTGGTATATCTCCATTAATTGTCATAGGTATAGGAAATACATATTTTACACTATCATCTTCTATAAAATTATGTGCTGTGAATAAGTCTTGTATAACTTCTAAGCTATTACTAAAATCAAATTCTCTGTTTTGTTTTCTTACATGATGAAATCCTATGAATAGTGGATTCCCTTTACCTGCTTTCATTTCTTCAATCTGTGCTCTAAAAGATTCTAATACATTAGGTCTGTTTCTATCAACATAACCTTTTACATATTTCCTTTTAGAATTATAAGATTGAATTCCTAATCCTCTCAAGAAAGTTCCAACAGCAGGGGAACTAAATATTCCCCTAGCTGCTTTAACTTTACTATTTTTTGAAGATGGTACATTACCTTTTATAAATATCATTTTTTATATCGTTAAAAAATTTTCTAACTTGTTCATCTGTAAATTTATTTTTGCAAAAATTATATATCATACACGTAATTTGTATATTGTCTTTTGTGTATCCTTTATTTGAATCTATTCTGTCTACAGATGGGGAGTAAGGATGATATTTTGAATCATCAATTACTAAATTAATACCAGTTACTTCACAAACTCCTTTTTTTAATTTTTCGCACAATACTTCGCTAGTCAAATCAAAATCATAATTGTTTTGTTTAGCTCTTTGTTTACAATTATTTCTTAACATAGCTGCTCTTCCTGTGATGGTGAAGCATTTTTTGTGTCTTTGATTTTCATTGTATTCAGATAAACTTCCACTAAATTGTCTTATCTTTCTTTCATACTGACATTTATTACATTCAGCAGATAAATAATGGAGTTTATTTTTTCCGTCTCTTTTTGTGGAAAATTGTCTTATAGGTCTATTAATAGAACATTTGGGACACTCTCTAACTTCATCAGTTAATCTTCGAGCATCCCTTTCTTCGGTAGTCATGCCAATTTTTTTCATAATTTATATATTTTTACAAATATACAAAATTAAATTGATATTTCCTAATTTATTAGAAGTTTTTTTATGACACTACCTGGTATAAATATCATATTACCAATAAATTATGTGTTCTTCTCCTTTTTTCTCTGTTAATATTTCATTAACTCTACAAAAAGCATTGCAATACCATTTAGTAGATCCAGATTTAACTGAGTCATAAGGATGATTTGATTTTAATACTTCGTGCTTATCTTTATCTATAAATTTCTCAAAATAAGCCGCTTCTGTTCCTAAAAGGACAAATATCAAACCATCTTTATTATCACTAATTAACTTAACAGTTTCTCTTGTAAAATTTCTCCAATAATCTGCATGAGCCATTTCACTACCTTTTTCAGATGTTGACGCAGCATCTAGCAATAACACTCCTTGATAAGTCCAAGAATACATTGTCTCATCAAACAATAAGTTTTTTGATAAATTATCTTCATCCGGATAAACTGTTCTATTAACACAATCTCTAATAAGACCTAATTCTTTCTCTATTTCATCGTCTCCAGTGCAAGAACTCATTGCAAATGGTATTCCTGTAGCTTTCGTGCTTTTGTATGGCTCTGAGCCTATTATTACGCACTTTAATATTTCAGGAGGACAACTTCTAAAGTTTTCAAATAATCTTGACTTATATGGAAATACAAGACCTTTTCCGTCTTTAACATTAGGTATTATATTAAATACTTCATGAACAAATGACATCAAATTATGCATATAAACAGAATTCAATAAAGGTTGAAGTATTTTAGTCCAAGAGTCAGTAAACATTACATTATAGTTCGTGTTTACTCCTATTTTTGTCTCAACTCTAACCATTATCTACCTCCATTTCTTCAACTTGATCATCATCTATATCTTCATCATCACCAAAGAAAACATCATTAACAACCTCCTCTAATCTTATTGGATTAAATGCATTGATTTCGTTCTCTAATCTTTCTCTTAATTCATCTAAATTAGGTATATCAGGAGCAGGAGCAATATTAATCCAATTACCAACAGGATTATTATCTAAACCAGCATTATAAGATTTTCTTATAGAATATTTATAAGGCTTAGGATTTAAATCAACTTCTCCCCAATTAAAATAATTAGAATAATATTTGAAATCATCTTCATTAGCTACAAAGTCACCATTTCTTGTTTTATTATAGAAATAACCTTTTCTTCTTTCAATATACATTGATAATTCTTCAGTTAATTGATTGTTTGAAGAATATATATCATATACAATGCTTGTTAAAGATATATTTACATAATTTTCAAATTTAGTTAATATTTTATCTTGATGTTTCATTGCGTATTTAATTACAGCAAAACAAATCAACAGATAATTCATAACTTTAGCCTTATTGTAAGTAGGTGTATGTAATCTAAACTCTATAGTTTCTTTATTCCCAAATAATAAAGGTATTAGGTTCACAAAATGATAACGAGACGTTATATTCCATTTACTATGCCCTCCTGGATCTGATGGATGATGAATTATATTATCTAAATTAGCTCCTGCATCAAAGTAATCTTGATTCATTGATAAAAACTTATATAAAATATTGAAGTTATTTTTAACATCTTCTTTTGTTTTTATATCTTTATCAAATAAAAGCATTGTCTCTTTAAGAGGAAATGGTTTAGTGTAATGTTTTCTTTTTATTCCATAGTTTTCTTTTTTATGGAATGGAAATAAAGAGAACATATCATCTTGTATCAAGAAAAGAATCTTGTAAACAGCTAAAAAGAATTCTTCAGTTCTAGGAACTCCTCCAATATGTAAATGTAAGGAACAATTATTATCATATTTTGTTCTTTTATTTAACTCAGTCAAAGAATCTAACACTGTTTGTAATCCTTCTTTTCCTTTTAATGGAATTGTAACATATTCTAAACCATTGATACTACCATCTCTTAATGGTAATAAACCTAAATAATCAGATTTGATTTTAGGTATCATTCCTTTAGTTGTTTCAAACTCTAAACCAAATGTTAAACCTTTTATAAATTTCTCATCAAGTTTTTCAATGTCTTTGCAATATTCTGGCTCATAAAACTTATTATGAATAGCCATAACATTATCCATAATACCTCTTGAATCATAAGGAAGACTGTTTTTTGTTCTTTGATCACAATTATCAATTAAGGCAAATCTATATGCTGAAACAGATCTTCTATCCATATAAACTCCTGAAGCAAGATCTTCTGCATATTTAGGATTATTTTTTACAATATCTTCATTTATGCAAATATATTTACCTCCATCAATAAGAATAAAAGGTGATTTATACTTGTTTTTTATTGTAAATGCTCCAAATAAAGGAGTATTGTTTTCATTGAATCCAATTAATCCCTTTGTTGTATTGAAAGATTTATTAAAATCTTTTTTAAGAACGTAAGACTTAACTGCATGGTCATAAATTATGTATCCAGTATGACTCTTATAGAATGTATCGCCTATTTTATAGCATTCTCCAGAGTTTTCTATTAATGGATCTCCTTTTATGTAGTAGATTCCATCCATTTTTCTACATTCTGTTTTGTTTGCTGTTTTTCCTGCAAACGTAGTAACTATAGTAACACTCATAGTTTTTTATTCTTTTGGTTCTAATTCTATTAATTTTCTTGATTTTGCTAAAAATGATTCTAAAATCATATAGGCTTCTATAGCTTTTGGATTGTTTTTATAAACTTGCAATCTTTTTATATCTAATGGCAATTTCTTGAAAACAAATCCAAAGATATCTTCAACAGCTTTATCTACTAAATCAGAATCAGCGTAAGAGGTAACAGAAGGAAGGTTTTTACCAATTTTTGATTGAGCTTCTTCTCTTTCTTTTTCTAATATACTCTTTTCATTTTCTTCAAGAATTTCCATTATTGAATCTAATGAATTATAAGATTTAGTTTTACCTTGTTTTACTTCAGATTCATCTTCAGATTTTATTACATGTTTGTCTCTAATATTGATACAGTTACCTCCTAATATTTCATAAACTCTAGAAGACCCTAAAGGAGATATTATGTCATTAACACAAACATCATTTAGTTTTATTCCTTGAGTAATATCCGATTTATTTTGGTAACTTAAATCAATAACAGGATGAGCAGAAGCAAATGATAGTTTAACCCAATCAAATGGATTATTCATAACTTTTTTACCAAGACATAAAGAATAATCTATAGATTGCAACAATCTAACTCCTTCATAAAAGTAATATAGAGGAGGATTAACTATTTCTTTAGCTCCATTTATTTGGCTCATAAAAGGTATAAATCCTTCTTCTGAATCTACTCCATTTGAGTTATTGGCAAAAACAAATTCATCTTTAATAAATCTTTTATTTACTTTTGTCCAAAATGATGCTTCAGCTGTTTTTATAGTATCTCCAAGGAAATAAAAACCAAATCCTTTGATATAACAATAGCATCCAGTCATTGTTTCTCCATCAATCCAATATCTCATTTTCCAGAAATAAGATTGTTTTTGATATTTAACCTTTGGTTTAGATTCTTTGTATATATTATGTGAAGAAGGTAATAATATTGAACTTTTAACAACCTCTTTTGGCCCACATCCTATTTCACAAGAATCTGCTGCATTGAAATTTCTTGCATCATAACCATCAAATTCATCATATCCATCAAATAAATTATTTAAATTATAATTTTCTTTGTATCCAGATTTATGAGCTGGTTTATTGCTGTAAGAACTAGCTGATGGATAAGTATATGATTTGCTTTGATGACAATTTCCTCTATTGATTTTTATTTTATTAGCTCTAGCGATATCTCCATCTTTTATAACATATATTGTGTTATAATCAAATCCAATTACATTAGATTTATTTCCACCAATAGCATACAATGATTTCTCAATAGATGATATGTATAAACTATTTTTAGACTCTTTGTAATAATAAAGAGGTCTTTCTTCATACATTTGTTTATCAGCATCATTAGCGAATTTTTTTGAAGCTCCTCTCCAACAGTAAATTATATTAGGATGCTTAAGATCTTGAAAAACAAGCGCTGCAGCTCCATTGTATTCGCTTAATACTTTAAAGTTTTGACTTTTATAAAGACATTCTAATAAGACTTCACTATCTATTTTAGTTCTATCTAGTTCTTCATCTTTTATACTTATTCCAAAAGTCTTAGCTAAATCTTCATGATTTAACAAACTACCATTATGTACTCCAACAAACTCATGACCTTTTCCTATTTTACCAAATCCAAAAGGATGTGCATTATGCTCATTATGAGATCCAAATGTAGCGTGTCTAGTATGTCCTATTATTGCAGGCACTGTTTTAGGAACAGAATACCCTACATCTACTATAAAGTTTCTATAAACCTTATTAGCGTCTACTCCAACTCTTATGAATCCATTAGAAGTAACACCACATGAATGAGTCCCTCTATCTTCATTATAAGTTCCTAAAAGGTCAAATTTAGCTTTATTAAATGTTCTAGGGTCTTTTCCAGCCCAACTTAAGATGCCACACATATTTTCTTATTTATTTTTTCTTTTATTTTAATTAATAGATTCTCACTTTTTTCTTTATCAGCATTATCTATAGCTGACTTGATTTCTTCTCCAAATTCTGAAATTATATTTTTCACTTCTCCTGAATTAACTAAATCAACAGCTTCTTTTGTTTTATTAAAAGCCCATTCAATTAATTCATCAGATGCTATCCAGAAATTAGATAATGTTCTGTATTCCACGCCATAATCTTTAAAGCGGAAACAACCAGCATTACCATACATTTTTCTTCTCTCTGTATCTTTATCTAAAGATATTGATTCTAAGCCAAGCATAATATCCATTGCGAATATTATCAATTCACTTACTTCAACAGATGGGTTTTCATAACCTATATGAATATGTCCACCACATGTTCTCATACAACCTCCTGCTTTTGGAGGTGTATTCATATCTTTTAAATATACATTAAAATCAGGATCACAACCAAACATTTTAGCTTGTTTTGTTCTGAGATATTTCTTATCTAATGTTGCAGATGCTTTTATTTCTAATTTACAATCATACATAAAAGCTAGTTGATTTAAATAGTCTTTAACAAAATTAATTTCTCTAACAAGTGCTTTTGGGTTGTCGCATGGTGGTACGTTAAATTCAACCATTACATTATCTTCTTGAATAGCATGACCTTCATCAGATATGTATTTTGGTTTATCTTTTGTTCCTCCAATCATTCCTTCTGCTGATATGATTTCTCCGTTTTTACTTAAAAACAATTCTGGATCAGCGCCTACTGTGAAATTTTTAACCATTTTTATCTATTTTTTAATATTAATATATTGTCTATAATGCTTAAGCAATAATCTTTTGTTTCTTTTTTACATTCTCTAAATTCAGGATGTCCTTGAATACATAAAGAACTTGTTGTTTTGTAATAAACTATTTCTGGTTCTACAAATTTTTCTGGAAGTTTAATTTCCTTGTTAGAACCATCTAAATACGTGTTACTCATAAAATCTTTAGCCCATCCTATTAGATCATATTGTTCTCTATTCATTTTGAATGGAAACATCATTTGATGATGAGTTGATGTCATAATTAAAGTTAATAAGGATTGAGAGCTCGAACTTTCAATATCTCTATAATAACTATCAAGATGTATATAATGAGGACTTGTATGACCTGATACATGTTGAATTAATTTTCCACCTGATAATACTGTTAGTATTTGAGCACCTCTACATATTCCAAGTTTTGGAACATGATTATAGTGGTAAAACATATCTTGACATTCTGCGTCTCTAGATGAATCTGTAAAAGTTCTTGAACCTTTATCTTCTCCATATAATGAAGGATCAACATCAGCACCTCCTGTAAATAATATTAAATCAGGATTTACTTTATTTAACATTTTTTCTTCTTTTAACTTTCTAAATACAAAGAATTCAGCATCGTAAATAGTGTTAAGAAATGTTCTGTAATCTTCATTAATACCTGAATCAGATACAATTAATAGATTCTTTTTTTCCATTTTCTTTTATACTTTTTAAATTTTTCTTAATTAATAATTGTGGTAATACTTCTAAGTATTTTTCTTTTGTTTTTTCTCCAAAAGAAGGAGCTGAATTAATCTCTATAATTATAAATTTAGGATCTTCTCTTAATTCACCTTTTTTGTTTTTAGCACTTTGTACTTTAACATCAACAGCCCCAAAGTCTAATCCTGTTGATTTTAATGCTAATACTGAATGTTTTACTATTTCATCCCAACAAGTTGGTTTATCAAATAAATCATTATCTTCCATTATCCAAACACAGTGGTCGTCATTTCTATACCACTTATCTTCTTCCGGAGTATCTGCTTTTAACATTTTTCTACAAGTATAGAAATAACCGTCTTCAGTTACATGTAGTCTATATTCTCTTACATAATTGTAAAATTTCTCGAATATATACTCATCTAATCTATCCCATCGCTTATCTAACCATGTTTTTAGCTCTTCTAATGAATCTAATTTGTAATTACCTCTTCCTTTACTGCCAAGCCTATGTTTAGCTATTATAGGAAACTGAAGGTCGCCTATATATTCTTCAGAATCATCTTTATCTATAAAATATTTAGCGTCAATAGTTGTCCACCATTTAGCTGTGTTAACATTATTATCGCTAAAGCAAATTTTCATCAATAATTTATCTGCAGAATTTTTAATAGCATCAACTGTATTTATTTCTACTCTTTCTTCTCCTCTACCTATTTTTTCTAATCTAGTGAAAGAACCTAATCTTATAACTGATCTAAATGGGAATAAAGGAAA
>JACCDP010235777.1_pt1 | contig 10111 bp, 17 predicted proteins | sample 7445841 | NCBI WGS metagenome assembly JACCDP01 (sample SAMN15323441, study PRJNA562643) | freshwater metagenome | isolation source: river surface water | place: USA:Blue River Watershed | collected 2017-08-17
CAAGCTTGGGCTGATGTGCATATTGCCTATGGGGGCTTTATCTGCCTCAGCTGGAATGTGACCCTGTATAATGGTGAAACGATTAAGGGGGCGCTGACCCCTGTGCGTAAAAAATGACCCGCCTGCTTTTCCTAATCCTGTGCAGCTCAGCCCTAGCTGCTGACCCGGCAGTGACCCCTAAGCTGGTCAGGGGCATCATAGCCATTGAGTCTAGCGGCAGGGCTGGGGTGACCGGGGACAGTGGCGCTGCTAGGGGGCTTGCCCAATTTCACCTAGCCAGCTGGCTGGACACAGGCGTTTGGCGCGCTGCTAGGGGTCTGCCTACCTACCCTTATAGCTACGCCTATGACGCAGCCTGCAGCCAAGCCTACCTGCACAGCTGGCTGGAGCTTAACGCAGCTAGGTTCAGGAAGGCTACCGGGCGCGCACCCACCCCAGCTGATCTGTATGCCATACACAATCTGGGCTTCAAGGGATACGCACAAAGGTCATTTGACTTTGCCAGATGCCCTAGCATCACCAAGCGCAAGGCAGCACACCTAAGATAACTTTAAGACCAACGCACTTGAGCAACAGCCCTACACCAGAAGCGCGCTTTACCTTTGCAGCTATTGACCCCGGTATGTCTGGGGGTGTTGCCGTAGTGCGTATGTATGCTAATAGACCTGAAGTGACGCTGAGTAAGATGCCTGAAGACTTGGCTGAGCTTGCCGCGCTCCTGCCGTTTGGCTGTGATGTGGTGATTGAAAAAGTCCCACCCTTTGTGGGCAGGCTCATCCCTTCCAGCGCTGCCTTCAAGCTGGGCAAGTCTGCCGGGTGGGTGGAAGGCTTCTGCGCAGGACGGCAGCACCCGGTGATCCTTGTGACCCCTCAGAAGTGGCAAGCCCCCTTGGGCATCCCCAAGGGCAATAGGACGCAAGCCCAATGGAAAGCTGCCCTGAAAGCTGAAGCTAGCAGGCGCTACCCTGATGCTGAAGGGCTGACCCTAGCAACGGCAGACGCACTGCTTATTGCAGATTGGTTCAAGTCTCAGCACCCCTTCCTTAATTTTTAACCTATGACTGATAAGAAAACCCCCAAGTCCCCTGCCCCTAGCTATACGCAGGTAGGCAGCACCAGCTACATCCTGCTTTCTGACGGCAGCTTTGCGCGCAAGCTCAAGCCTGTGGTGGTCAATGGTGTCAGCTATTATAATCTGAGCAAGGGCAAGGGTGTGCTTATGCGCATCACTGCTGACCGGGTTGCTGAATACATCAGCGCCATTGAAAACCCGCAGCCTGAAAAGCCTGTTGCCTGATCCTTCTGCACCTGTAGCACAATGGCTGTGCGTCTCATTTGTAATGAGAAGGCTGCAGGTTCAAGTCCTGTCAGGTGCTTATATTTCCAACCCAAATAATAACCCGCTATGACCACCAAGAAAACCAAGACCAACGCTGAAGACCCGCAGACTGAAGCCAGCCTGCTCCCTGTGACCCCCGCCCCGGAAGCTGCAAACCTCACGCCTAGTCAGGCGCTTGTCCTTGCAGTGGCTGGCTGTGCCAACGCTCGCGCCCTGCGCGTCAATCCGCACTTCCGCAGCAGATACTTTGCGCTTTCGGATTTGCTGGAGATCGTCAAACCCACCTTTGCCAAGTATGGCTTGGCTATCATCCAGATCCCTAGCACTGAGGATGGGCGTATTAGCATCAGCGCGCAGGTCTTCCACACTAGCGGTCACAGCTGGGACTTTAAAAGCGTTGGCATTAAATCTGAAGGTCTGACACTGCAGGCGCTTGGGTCTGCTATGAGCTACCTGAAGCGCTACCAGCTGGCTACCCTGTGTGGTGTGGCTGCGGACTTGGAGGATGATGACGGCAATAGCGGCAGCAAGCAGCCCTATGCCAGCAGCCCTAAGCAGACCGCCCCGGCAGCTCAGCCTGCCGCCAATCACCAGCGCGCTGATGATAGCAGGCGTGAAGTCAGTTTTGATTGGCTGACTACTGAAGTTGAGAGGATGGCAGCTGAAGCTATCCTTGTGCGCAAGGGCTGGCTTGCCCCTGACGCGCCCCTTGCAAGCCTTGCTGACCAATATGTGAAGCAGCTCCAGCAGCCTTCTATGCGCGCTGCCTTTGCCAAGGCTGTTGAAACTGAGCTGTCCCAGACCAATGGCTAAGCATAACCCTAAGCTTAACCCTTGCCGCCCGGTCACTGACAGCTGCCAGAAGCTGTGGGACTTGGCTGGTGAAGTGAAGGAAAGCAAATGGATCAATGGCAGTGGTGAGAAGGCTATTGCTGCTGAGCTTGTGGTTTCTGAAGGCTTCAAGCCCCGGCATATGCGCAAGGTCTTCTTTCTCTCCGGCAGGCAGCTGCGTAAGGCTGTGACCATCTATAAAGCGCGCTACAATGTCTGAGCCTGAACACCCGCACACCCCGCAGTTTGTCAGTAAGGACACCTTTACTGTGCTGTGGGAAACCCTGAAGACCTGCCAAGCTAGTGAGCAGCACCTGTATAAGCAGCTGGAGCAGTCCAAGTCCCAAGCTGATTGGCTTGCCTATGAAGCTGCGCGCCTTGGCAAGCTGGCTAAGGAATACAGTGACCGGGCTGACGCGCTCAAGGCTGAGCTGGGCAGGGTCACTGAGGATAACCACAGCCTTAATGGTCACCTTAAGACCATACTAGATGAGCTGACGGCAGTGCGCCTTGATCTCAAGTGGTATGTCAGCCAGCAGGCTGTGCAGCGTAGCGTGAATGAGGAAGCCCTGACCGCCCTGATTGCTGCTGGTAAGGCTATGCGTGACAGCTTGAACAAGTGGAAAATCAGCAGCTTTAACTATGGTGTGCAGGAAGCTAGACCTGCCTACCCTGAGCTTGTCCAAGCTTGGGACGCTGCCTTTGATAACCTCCCCAAATGAAAACCCTACCCACACTGCCCCCGGAAGTGATTGCTGAGCGCGCTGCTGCGCTTGGTCTGTCTGAAGCTCAGGTTAAGTCCCTGCTTAGCTGCGGTCATAACACCCCTAACGAAAGGGCTGCGCGCCTAGACCCGCGCAACCACCATATCATTTGGGTAGATGGTAAGCCTAAGCTGCGGGTGCGCATACAGAATAAGGTCAAGCTGTTTGCCCTGCCGGAAGACCTAGACGCTATGCGTGCTGAGCGTGACCGCCTGCTGATCCAGCTGGGCTATAAGGGTCAGGACTTCAAGCGTGAGCTGCGCCAGAAAGGGGTCAGCCTGTGAAGGTATTAGACCTATTTGCAGGCAGCAGGTCATTCAGCAAACAGGCTGAGCTTATGGGTATGCAGGTTTATTCCTCAGACATTAATGCCTTTGAAGGCATAGACTATGTGACTGACATTCTTAACTTTGATGTGAGCGCGCTGCCTTGGAAGCCAGACATTATCTGGGCTTCCCCGCCCTGCACCTGCTTTTCAGTGGCTTCCATTGGCAGACATTGGGCGCTGCCTGATAGGACACCTAAGACAGAAGCTGCGCTATTGGCTATCAAGGTGGTGCAGAAGACTGCTGAGATCATCAGGCAGTTAGCCCCGGCACACTACTTCATAGAAAACCCTAGGGGTATGCTACGCACCCTGCCTGTGCTGTCCCATATTCCCTACCTGCATACTGTGACCTATTGCCAATATGGTGATAGCAGAATGAAGCCCACAGACATTTGGACTAACAGCACCAGCTGGAAGCCTAAGCCTGCCTGCAGTAATGGTGACAGCTGCCACACCCCAGCCCCTAGGGGCGCGCGCACAGGCACACAGGGTCTTAAAGATGCCTATGAGCGTAGTAAAGTCCCCCCCCCCTATGCATTGAAATACTTACCAGCTGCACACTATGAGCAACCACACTGAATACACACCCTGCCCCGGTCAGGACGCTAACGGCACTACCAAGCACTTTGTGACCATCAAGCGCGGCAACGCTAACACCCTGTTTCTTTCTTTCAATGGTCAGCTGCTGCGCTTTGATACAGCCACTGACTGCCTGACCTTCTGCTGTATGCTAAACAGTGGCTTCATCACGCAGACCTTTGCCCCTGATAACCTTTCCCATAAACCCAAACCCAAGAAAAATAAATGATCACCAAGCAAATGATTGCAGCCCTGCCTACCTCCAGCTGGACAAGGGCTGACTATGATGCGCATAACGCGCTTAACCAGACAGCAGGCAAGCTCCTGTTGGTCAGCCCCGGTCACTACCACCACTACACCAGCAACCCGCAGAAGGAAACGGAAGCCCTGCGCGTTGGCATCCTGACCCATATGTGCGTCCTTGAGCCTGAGCTGTTCGCTACCAATGTGATCTGCGCCCCTGAAGACGCGCCTAAGAAGCCCACCCAGAAACAGATCAATGCTAAGAAGCCCAAGCCTGAGACGCTGGAAGCTATTGCTTGGTGGCAAAACTTTGATGAGTCCAGCAAGGGTAAGATTGTGGCTGACCGGGATGAGTATGCCACTGCCCTTGCCTGCGGCACTGCGCTGCGCGCTGAGCTTGCCCACTACGCTGTCAGGGCTGTAGCCACTGAGCTTAGCCTGACCAGTGACTACTCAGGCGTGAGCCTTAAGGGGCAGCTGGATATGGTCACTGAGGATGGGTATATTGAAGACCTGAAAACCTTTGGTGAGCATATCAATAACCCGCGCAAGGTTATGGCTGCGGTCTATAAAAGGGGCTACCATATCCAAGCAGCGTGGTATTGCCTGCTATTCAAGCAGGTGTTTGGTTTCCGTCCTGCCGGGTTTCGTATGCGCTGCGTAGAGAAGGCTGCACCCAATGCCACCCAGACCTTTGAGCTGAGCGCTGAGCTGATCGCTGAAGGTGGTGTGCTGGTGCAGCAAATCCTTGAGACTTACAAAGCCTGCAAGTCTTTTGACAGCTACCCTATGTATCCCAAACAGGTCATCACCCTTAAGCCTTTTGAAAACCAGAAGCCCGGTGATCTGGATGAAATTACCTTTGCCTAAGACTATGCGCCCAATCTTTATTGAGCTTACCCTGCTCAGTGGCATCAGGACTTGGCTGCAGGTCAATCAGGTGGTCAGCATCACGCGCATTGGTAAGGCTACCTATGTGCGCTGTGTGGATGACTTCCCTGACCCCAGCAGCACCAATAACATCAGGGCTGTGCAGGAAGACCCTGAATGGATTTTCAGCCAGCTTGAAGCGCTGACCCACAAAGCCCCTAACTCTCCTACCAATAACTAAGCTATGAATGACAATTCCAATAAGCCCAAGCTGGTGACGATCAGCCAGCCCGGTGAATACACTGTGCGCGCCTGCAAGGTGCGTCCTGAAGACTGCAGCAAAACCCAGAAGGGTGACCCTAAGATTAAGGTGCTGATGGTCACTGAAGACAGCCAGAAGATTAATGACACCTTTTTTGGCAGCACTGAAGGTGCGCTGAAACGCGCTGCTGCCTTTGTCTGCACTGCCACAGGTAAGAAGATGGGACTGCCGCCCAAGGATGAGCAGGGTCTGTTTGACTATCTTAACAAGGCAGCTGGCTGCTGGCTCAAGGTGACTGTGGTGCAGGAAGATGTGACCTTTGCTGGTGGTATGACCCGCCGGATTAGCAAGGTGACCAAGTTTGCCCCCGCAGTCCGTATTGCCCCCGCGCAGGAAGCCCCACCCTTCTGATGCTGCGCGCCAAGGGCAGCAGGTTTGAGCATTGGGCTTACCTGATGCCAAGCCAAGCTTATGACCGGGCGCTGGTGGAGCGCAAAGGCAGGCTGGGGTATGACTACCCTAAGCTTGTCAGCATCACCAAGCGCCTGCTTAAGACCACCCAGCCTAAGGCGCAGCGCTTTGTGCGCGATCACTTCAGACACAATCCCTTCATCACCATACACCCAATAAAGTGAAAACCAAACTGCCCCAGCCTTCTGGACTCAGGTGCAGGGTTGAACCTGCAAAGCAGTATGACCGCGCCCTAGTGATCAAGTCAGGCAGGCTTGCGTATGACTTTGATAAGCTGGTTAGCGTGACTAGGCGCGTCTATAAGCTCAGCCCGGAAGACGCGCGCGATTGGGTGGAGTATAATATTTGCAACCTCCCTAACATCAAACTGCACTAACCCAGACTAAACCCATTGACACAAGGCTGCCTGACCCCCAGCCCTAGTCACCCAATACATACCCGCTATGACAATGCGCTACCTTTCTACCTTCAGTGGCATAGAAGCTGCCTCAGTTGCTTGGCACGATCTAGGCTTTGAAGCTGTAGGCTTTTCTGAGATCAATCCTTTCGCATCAGCAGTCCTTGCTGCGCGCTTTCCCAAAACCCGAAACTATGGAGACATTACCAAACACGCCAGCTGGGGACTCAAACCCGGCTCAACTGACATTCTCATTGGTGGAAGCCCCTGCCAATCATTCAGTATCTGCGGCAAAAAACTTGGGTTCGCAGACCCAAGGGGCAACCTTACCCTTGTCTTTCTCCAGCTCATTGAACAGCTGCGCCCGCAGTGGGTGGTCTGGGAAAATGTCCCAAACTGTCTTTCAACAAACGGAGGCAGGGACTTTGGAAGCTTCCTGCACCAGCTGGTCAGCAGTGGGTATGGCTGCTGCTGGAGAGTTTTGGACGCTAGACACCAAGGAAGCCCTAGACCCCTGCCCCAGCGCCGCAGGCGCGTTTACCTTATCGCAAACCTTACAAGCATCCAACATTCCGCAGAAGTGCTTTTTAAGCCCCAAGCTGTGCCGGGAGATGCTGACGCGCTCAGCAGCATTGGGGAAGACACTGCCGCCCACGCTCAAGGAAGCCCTTACCCTGATTGCCAGCCAGACCTGAAGATGGTTGGTTTTCAGATTGGCAACCTGAGACGGCGCGCAGGCGCTACGCCTGATGACAGGTTTATTACCTGCCTCAAGTCCAGCACCGGGGATCAGACCCCCTGCGTAGCCTATGACGGCAAGGCGCGCCACCTGACTAGCGTAGAATGGGAAAGGCTGCAGGGCTTCCCTGACAATCATACCCAGATCCCTTGGAAGGGTAAGCCAGCTGAGGAATGTCCTGACCACCTGCGCCAGATTGCCTGTGGTAATTCTATGGCTGTGCCAATTATCAGGATGCTGGGTGAGCGTATCAAAGCTGTCCACACTGCCCACAATCTGAACAGCCACCTATGACAAACCTACCTAGCCCCGGTCATAACCTACCCTGTGACTTGGATGCTGAACGCACTGTGCTTGCCTCTATCCTTGTGGATAGCGCGCAGGACAAACCAACGCTGACCAGCTGCCTCAAGGCTGACCTGCAGCCTTCTGACTTCTATGAGCCTAAGCACCAGCTGATCTACCTAGCCTGCCAGAAGGTAGCTGAGGAAGGCGCGCTGCCTGATGAGCTGGCAGTTGCTGACAAGCTGCGCACCACCCTGCAGCTGGATATGGCTGGGGGTGTCCCTTACATAAATGAGCTGACCGGGAAGCTGTTTGCCCCTTCCCCTAATGTGTCCAAGGCAGTCACGATCATTAAGGACAAGCTGAACCTCCGCAGGCTCATCTACGCATCTAAGGAGCTGCAGACAAAAGCGCAGTCAGGCATCTTCAGCCCAGCTGAGCTGGCGGCAGGCTTCCAAGCTAGCACCAAGCTCATTATTGAGTCCGGCAAGCGCTCAGAAACCACACAGCGTATGGAGCTGGATGAGCTGTGCAGCTTTGACCGCTTTAATGATCCCAATACCTTGGTGGGCAAGCGTTGGCTATGCAAAGGGGGTAGTCTTCTATTCTCAGGGCAAGCTGGCGCGGGTAAGTCCACCCTACTGACTCAGCTGTGCATCAGCTGGGCGCTAGGCAGGGACTTATGGGGTATGAAGCCTGTGCGCCCACTGCGTATGCTCATCCTGCAGTCTGAGAATGACGGCGGGGATTTAGGGGAGCAGCTGCAGGACTGCCTCAAGGCTATGCAGCTCACCCAAGCTGAGAATGAGCAGCTGCGTGAGCGCGTATTTATCTACCGGGAAGCTGTGAAGACCGGGGAAGCCTTTGGGACGCTGCTGGAAGACCTGATTACCACCCACCAGATTGACTGTGCTGTGGTAGATCCGTTGCTGGGCTTCAGTGGTGGGGACATATCCAAGCAGGACTTCTGCAGCCACTTCCTGCGCCATATCCTGCAGCCTATCCTGATGCGCACCGGGTGCTGCCTCATAGCTGGTCACCACCAGAATAAGCCGCCCAGAAAGAAGGAAGACCAAAGCAGTATGCTTTCAACATACGACTTCACCGGGAGCAGTGAGTTAGCCAATTGGTTCAGATCCACAGCCATTTTACGCCGGGAAGACCCTGAGCTGCCCCACTTTGTCTTTAAGCTAGGCAAGCGCGGAAGCAGGGCAGGGATGAAAGACAAGCAGGGTAATTTTACTGAGTCACTGAGGATCAGGCACAGCAAGGTTAGGGGTGAAATCAAGTGGGAGATTAATGACCTGCCGCCCCCTTCTGAGGAAGTCTGACGCGCTCACCTTAGCCCCTAAGCTTACCCCCTATGCACAGCCCTGACCAAACCCGGCACAAACCTATTACCCTAAAGGGTAATATAGGGGGTTATTACCCCCTGCTTAATCGCTACGCTAGCAGGGGGGTCTGCCCCCCTATCCCATCCCCAAGCCCCTTAACGCGCAGATCCAATGGCTAAGAAGTCTAGAAGGCATTGGCAGAAGCTGCAGCATTGGGCTAAGCAGTGGAAGACTAACAGACCGGGTATGCTGGCTAACCTTAGCGCGCTGATTGCCTCTAGGAAGGCTTTGAAGGCTCATAAGGTATCAAGGGTAGGGGCAATAGTCCAAAGCCTGCCTGAAGCCTTCCCAGCTAGCCTGAGCAGGCAGCTGATGGGTGAAGCCCTGAAGACTGCCGGGGCTGAGCCTACCCCTGCCAGACTTAAGCGCCTAAGGGTGTATGCTGTCAGGTATGGCTTCCTAAGGTATGATAACCTGACAAAGCTATGGCATAAAGTCCCTTGAGTTTGCCAGATTGTGTATAAGTCTGGGGACAGTGGCAGCAGATCCAACCAAGCGCCGGACTAAGGAACACCTACAGCAGCTGCGTGATGCTGAGGGAAGACCTGAGGAAGCTGAGTTTGATAGCTGGTTTGATAGTCTGCCTAAGGCTGAGCAGGCTAAGCTGCGCGCATTAGACCCACCTATTATCCCTTACCGGGAGCTGCCCCTGCCTAGGTATAGCTTCCCTGTGTATGATCAGGATGCTAAGTTTGCTACGGCAGACCCCCGGCATAGTGAGGAACAGACCACTTCCTTTGATGATACTTGGGTGACCAAGGAAAGGGTGCAGGAGATTATATCTGATGTGTTGGCTATGCTTGGCGCGTCACCTGACAAGGTGGTGCAGCATCACTTTGATTTGGTGCGCATCATACTCCAGACACCTGATGCACCTACACAAGTGGACTTAGCCAAGCGTATGGGTCTGACCAAGCAGGCTGTTAGTTTCCGCGCTAAGAAGCTGATACAAAACGCTAGCAGCATAGCACCGGGCTTGCTTGAGCGTATGAAGATCAGTGAAGACGCTGACGCGCGCTTACAAAAAAATAATTTTATTATACACGGCGCGCCTACCGGGGGCATAGGAAATCTATTTCCCCCCACCCCCGCAGCGCGTGGGTCATCCACCACCGCCAAAAAACAGGCGTTTCCACAAGTGGGGGGTCAGGAAAGCCACCAGCTGCCGGGTAAGCGCGCAGCCAAGTCCAAGCCAAGCAAATGACTCAGGCAGCTTTAGCAAAAGCTTTGGGTAAGTCAGTGGGCTATGTGTCCAAGCTTTGCCAGCAAGGTATGCCTAAGGAGCTGGAAGCTGCAAAGGCTTGGCTTGATCTGCGTAAGGCTGGCAGGACGCGCAAGCTTGCTCCCTCAAAGCCTATGACAGCTGACGCAGCTGCCGCGCCTGAGCTTAACGGCAGCACGATTGGTAGCCTGACCGCCGGGACAATCAGCACTGCCCTTGCCCAGCATAAGGTGCTGGTGGATAGGGCGCGTGAAGTCTATGCAGCCAGCATTGAAGCTAACGATCCGGCGCAGACAAAGCTGGCGCAGGCATACAGGCAAAGCTTCCTGCTGCTGCTGGAGATTGAAGCTGAGGAAAAGAAGCGCGCCTTAGAAGCGCGTGAATACA